>Ga0114919_10004272_pt1 | contig 11462 bp, 9 predicted proteins | sample BlataG_FD_88682 | JGI IMG/M metagenome (GOLD analysis project Ga0114919, IMG submission 88682) | Deep subsurface microbial communities from Black Sea to uncover new lineages of life (NeLLi) - Black_00105 metaG | ecosystem: Environmental > Aquatic > Marine > Oceanic > Sediment | place: Atlantic...
GCTGTGAAGGGGATGCTCCCGAAGACCAGCCTTGGCAGAAGGCAATTAACAAAACTGAAGATATTTGCTGGCCCAGACCATCCTCATCAAGCCCAAAAACCGGAAAACTTGGAGATTTAAATGGCAGAAGAGAGGTATTACGCCACAGGTAAGAGAAAGACAGCTATAGCGAGAGTCTGGATGAAATTGGGCGAGGGAAAGATCGTTATCAACAAGAAGCCAATTGACGAATATCTCACCACTGACATAGCGAAGATGACTGTTGCTCAACCGCTTGAGCTGACGAATACTACGGGCAGATATGATATTATGGTAAATGTCAAAGGAGGAGGATATTCCGGTCAGGTTGGGGCCATTAAGCATGGGATCAGTCGAGCCCTTCTAAAGATAAGTCCAGAATTCAGGGAACCCTTGAAAAAGGAAGGGTTTCTTACCAGAGATTCACGAATAAAGGAGCGCAAGAAATATGGTCTGCGCTCTGCTCGAGCTCGATTTCAGTATTCAAAGAGGTAATAAGGATATCTTGACAGTTCTTTCGTAAAGGGAGGGTTTTCTACCTTCCCTTTTCTATTTCCAAAGCAAGAAGGCTGCAACAATCTCGGGCAACATGTGGTGGAAAACAATCTTGAGCAAAAGAACATAAAATTAATTATTGCCTATGATGGGACCACTTTTTTTGGGTGGCAACGCCAAAAAGATAAACCGACCATACAGGGGACTATCGAGGAAAAAATAGCCACCATGGTAGGGGAACCGGTTTCAGTCATTGGCGCCGGAAGAACAGATGCTGGTGTTCATGCACTCCATCAAGTAGCAAATTTCAGGGTTTCTTCTCCGCTAACGCCGCCTATCTTTTTCAAGGCTCTGAATGCCCTGCTTCCTGCTAGTATCATTATCAAAGAGGCAGGGTACGTCCCTATTGATTTTCATGCCAGGTACAATGCTAAAAGTAAGGTCTACGAATACAGGATTCTCAACGAGGGTCTCCAGTCCCCGTTTCTCAGACATTATGCGTGGCATATATCCCGGTCACTTGATGTGTCTGTTATGAAGGAATGCTTACAGATTATTCATGGAGCCCATGATTTTTCTTCGTTTTGTTCTCCGGGAGACGGGAAGATCAATCCAGTGAGAACCGTGATTCAGGCAAAACTTGAAATCGAGAAAGGTGATCTCTTAACCTTTATTTTCGAGGCAAATGGGTTCCTGCGGTATATGGTCAGAAACCTCATAGGGACCATTGTTAGGGTGGGCCTCGGGAGACTCAGTGTCGATGGTTTTACTGAAATATTGGAATCAAGAGACCGGCAGCACCCTGGTGCTAAAGCCCCGCCTGAGGGACTCTATTTGAAGGATGTTATATATTAACGGGCTGTTGCCGAAATCCCTTTTCGGCGGGTCTAAAACGTTTTCTGACAAACCTAAGGCTCCCTCCAGTCCCGACTTGTCGGGATTCGCTAAAAGTTTATTGGCAAAAAACGTTTTAATGACCGCTCACAGGGGTTTCCGTTTGGGCAACAGCCCGTTAGGTGGTGCCTGTTGAAAGTTGTCCGTTGTCTGTTGCCTTTATAGAGTTTTTTGGATCTTATGTTGCGTGTTTCAGGTTGGGGAAAGGGACGACGTGCTCAGTGCTGAGAGATACAACCGGCCAATGGTAGAGGATCTCCCTAAATTAATTGTTATAAGCGGGCCAACCTGTTCAGGGAAGAGTGGGTTGGGCGTTGAACTAGCCCAACTGGTGAGTGGAGAGATCATTAATGCAGATTCCATGCAGGTCTATAGGGGGATGGACATAGGTACGGCAAAGATTCCCGTATCTGAGAGGAAAGGAATCCCCCATCATCTCATCGATATCGTAAATCCCGATGAGGAATTTAACGCCGCATTATTTCGACAGCATGCCCTTACCATAATCAAAGAGCTCCATGAAAAGAACGTCCCAATTATCGTCGTAGGTGGGACAGGGCTTTATGTAAAGGCCCTCTTGGGGGGGCTTTTTGAGGCGCCGCCATCTAAGCCAGCACTGCGCCGGGCCCTATTAGAGGAGTGGGAGAAGAGAGGTCCGGCCTTTCTGTATCAAAGACTATCAAGACTTGACAAAGATGCCGCAGATAGTATTCACCCGATGGATAAGATCAGAATAACAAGGGCGTTGGAGGTGATTCATCTTACGGGATGCCCCCTTTCTGAGCTCACCAAAAAGCACGGTTTTTCTGATCGGAGATTTCACGCACTCAACCTTTGCCTGAACGTTGACCGGCAGGTTCTTTACAACAGGATTAACAAACGGACGATCTCAATGATTAGCGCAGGTCTAATTGCTGAGGTTGAGGGGCTCCTCCAGATGGGATACAGCCCAAAGCTCAAGCCCATGAAGGCAATTGGCTACCGTCATATCATGGGATATCTCAAGGGTACCTGGGATCTTGATGAGGCGAAAGGGCTTATGCAACGAGATACGCGGCGATATGCAAAGAGACAGCTTACGTGGTTCGGAGCCGATCCTGAAATAACCTGGGTAGATCCGGATGATAAGCCAGGCATAGTCAATATGGTTATGACTTTTATCAGGGCCACGTCATAGTGAAACCTGACCTATTGATTCTTAAGCTTATTGCAGGGTATGGGTATCTTTTTTTTGGTTATGCCCTATAACATGGCCCCTTACTGGGTCGTTTCAAAATGGTTTATTGCACCCTAAGCCTTAGAATCATAGGCTCCATCTATATAAACCATTTTGAAACTCCCACTACTCTAAACTATGTGGGGCATAATCCAAAAAAAAGATACCCATACCCTGGACTTTGACGTTGCCCTGTGGCTTTTATGCAATGACTTGACGTTTGCCACTGTTTTAATTAAAAAGAATAGTAGTGTGAATTTTTCTCTGAGCGAGCTTTGCGCAACCCTATTCTGACAAGATGTGGCCTGCCCGCCACCTGCCCGCTCGTGCCTTGCAATGGCAGGCGGGTCGCTCCCGCTCTGCGGGGCTCAGGCGAGGCAGGCGGGCGAGATCTCCCAAATTCCGATTTCATCGGAACACCGGGTCTTGCAGTGGTCAAATACGTATTTAACCATCTCCGTTGAGGCTTATAGATAGCGCCTTGAGAAAATGGGCATGACAAGATAGAGGTAATCATACATATGTTCTGCAACCAACATACCATTAAGTAAACACTTTTGAACGATACTAAAATATTCTAAGCATTCTGGTGAAGGCTCATTCATGAACCAGGGTAAGGATAGAAAAGAGAAAAGACGGACTGAGAAGAAGTTCCCCACTTCTTCTCATAGTAGCGTGCGTTTCCTGCAGATGTGTATTTTTCTGGTTTTTGTGTCTCTCACCATGAATCTCTTTATGGACGCTTGCTTGGCTCAGGAGACGAAAGAGGCTACCAATGATGAGAGAATCTTGACAGGAACAGGAGCAATTGTTGATGAGAATATTGCCCTTGCCCGAAATGAGGCTCTATCAGAGGCATTTGTAAAGGCTATTGAGGAATACCTTATTCAAAGAATAGGGTCCAAGGGTATGGCCAATAATTTTCAAAGATTGGATGAAGAAATCCTTTCCAGAACCCAGGAATCGATACAGGATTATCAAATAATGTCTGAGTTCAGGACCGAACGTTACGTTAGGGTGTTGGTGAAGGTGCGGGTAAATGAGGCGGTGTTAGAGCAGAAACTCAAAAAGATGGGACTGCTTGAGGCTGATACTGTCCAGATTGCTGTTCTGTTCATGGTTTCAGAGAAGAAAGAAGGCTTTTCAACTACTTATTGGTGGGGCGATCCTTCCCGTCCAGCATCCATTACCCAGACAGAGCTTTCCCTGAGCCGGGTGTTTGAAGAAAGAGGCTTTAGAGTTGTTAATAGATCTTTTTTCCCTCCGGAAGAAACGTACGATGAGGGTATGCTGAGTCTGACCTTGAGCGATGAGCAAGTGGCCAAATGGGGTAAACTCCTATCTGCCCAAATAGTAATAGCCGGAGAGGCGAATCTCTATGGATCATCGAGGGCATTGGTGTCCCTCAAGGCGATTAAGGTAACAGATGAAACAATAATTGCTCAGGGTTACAGGGAAGGAATATCTGACAGCACCACCGGAGGCGAAGAGAGCGCAATAGGGTTAGCCATTACGAGCTGGGCCAATGATATGATTCCCCATTTGATGGGGGGACTTGAACCTACCCAGAAAATCATTAATCGACTTATTGTAATAGTTAATGGCCTCAACAGCTATGGGGATTTTCTGCTGTTTAAGGATTTCTTAAAGAAGAACTTTCCGAAGATAACATCAGTATTAGAGAGAAGGTTAGCGAAAGACTCGGTAACGTTCGGGGTGGAAATAGAGGGAGGCTCAACAGGGTTGGCCGAAAAGCTGCTGGACCATCCGAGAACACCTTTTCCAATTGAGATCTACGATCTGAGTGACCAGGGATTTACTGTGGTTGTGAGATGACCGTTCCCAATTTGCTGAGCATTTTAAGAATCCTTCTTGTTCCTGTTTTTATAATTTATATGCTCAATAACAGGATGTTGGCGTCACTAATCGTTTTTATCATTGCCGGCTTTAGTGATGCCCTTGATGGATTCATAGCGAGGGTTTTCCAGCAGAAGACTAATTTGGGGGCCCACCTTGATCCCTTGGCGGATAAGATTCTCCTCATCAGTGCCTATGTAACACTGGCCATATTTGACTTGATTCCATCGTGGCTGGCTGTGTTGACGATAAGCAGAGACGTCCTTATTTTGCTGGGGGTTTTGGTGCTGTATTTGAATCGCTGTCCTATCAGAATGAAACCGTTAATTTTGAGTAAAGCCACGACATGCATGCAGGTAATCACCATCTTGATTGCGTTATCAAACGGCTATTTGGATATACAATTTCTAAAGGTGTACTTTGTCTGGGTGACTGCCTTGGTCACCATAGTGTCAGGACTTCAATACATAAGGGAGGGATTGATTATCTTGAATCGGGGCGTGAATGGTAATTTTGCTTGACATACCAATACAGGGGTTGATAGATAATTTCCTAATAGGCGCGTAGCTCAGGGGGAGAGCGCTACCTTGACACGGTAGAAGTCACGGGTTCAAATCCCGTCGTGCCTACCATTAAAGATCAATAAATCAGAGGCTGATTGAGAAAATTAGCCTCTTTTTTTGGTGGGATAAATCGTGTGGCCAATTTTTCATAGAATGTCGCAGTGCTTTCATTCTCTTATGATCAAATTGTGAGTATTACCAATAGGATCGAAACCTCGAAATTAGGAATTGGTCATATGAATTCTTTTAAATGGAAAAAGCCTTATCCAAGATAGGAATTTAAATATACTTATTGAATTATGCTTGGTCCTATTCACATCCCCAATTATTTCTGTATCACAAAAAATGAAATATGCCCTCATCCTATAGGTAGTTGCTGCCGCTTCTCGTTATAAAAAGAAAAATCAAAGTAGGGCCTCCAAAACATTTCCATTTGTCCAAGAACAATCCGGAAAAGGTCGATCCGAAAAGGGCTCGATATCAAGCTTCTCCATCAAGGTGTTTGTCAGTTCAAAAGTCTCCCTTTGAATCCTTGCTCTCTCTTCCAAATCTGATACTTCAAGAAAGTTTGCCACCCAGTTTGGCCCTATTCCGTCTACTGTGCTAAACTTTGCTTTGATCTTTCCTAAACCCTCCCTTGCTAACTTGTTGTTGAGCAGAGGTTTTATTGCCTTAGCCAAGGATTTGGAACCACCCGGGTAATTTTTACAACAGTAATAGATATCATAAGCATCTTTTTCCTTCATGCGTCCCCAGAGTGCCATACCTTTCATCACCAAAAAAGGACCAATAGCAGCCACTTTAATGGTCAGTTCATTTGTGGCGCCACCAGGTAATGAACCAGCAAGTGTGATCTTTGCGGCACCTTCAAAGACAAGGTCACAACCTCTTGCCTTTCTGGCCCGTGCATTCTGCACAGTTTGATGACGTCGTGTGGCTGCTGTGCCTCCGTATTCTCCTGCCAGCAGGTTAATCTCTACTGTTATTTTATCTTTCGATTCATCTCCAATATCCCTATAAAATCTGAATGGCTGATCCCCTTCTTTTTGATAGTAACCTCTCGCTACTAAAGCCTCAATAATAGTCTGGTAGGTATCATTTTTGATATACTGAAAATCCAGTGCAAGGTCTATATCTATGGTTCCTGGATGTTTTTCCTTGGCAGAAGAAATAAGAAGTGGAGGTACATTGCCCCCTACGATAATGATATTTTCTCGGAATTCGCCCAATATAGTCATTATTTCCAATAATACTGATAAACACGCACGGACTTCCGGTTCCTTGTAATCGCTTTGTTTTACCATTTAGGTTTTATCCTCTGTTCGAAGAGAAATTTTGCTGACTCCTCGCCACGCCCTCTATATCCGATTAAATCAAGATAGAGTTGCACATCGCAAGCAATTATTATTCCCCCAGTCTTCCTGCTAGCGTAAAAAACTCCCTCGTCATACGGTTCTAAAATTGTAAAATTAGGCCCAGATGAGACCTCCTTTAACCCGACTGATTCTGCTACCTCCTGAATCTTGTTGCCCACATAAACAAATCCTCTAGTATAACGGGCAAAAGGTGCCACTAAGGCAACTCCGGAAAAAAGTGTGAGGGCATACGGGATTCTTTTATCCTGACAGTATTCTGCTATCTTTCGCTCCAACTCTTTAGGTTCCACAATACCAAAATAGTCAGACATCCTGTTTTTTCTGAATGAATAATTCTCAGTCCACTTGTCCAAGAGATCCCCTGGACGGTTCAGGCAGATATTTTTATTTTCCTCTCGAGCATATTCAAGATCTAAAAGACGTTTTTTGACTTTAAATGCCAAACCAAGACTTACCTTCGCGTCATTGGCTAGCTCCTGCACCTGCCAGGACCTTTTTGGATTGCAGAGCATGACCCTAAGAATTCGGCTTGATTTTGGTGTAAAAATAGAGCGGATGGTTCGCTTTTCAACATTCACGCTAGGGAAATATTGGCGTTCAATATTTACCTGGTCAAAACGCAAGAGGCAGTTTCCTGCTAAGTCAATGTATCCTACGTTATTTTCTTTACATATACGACCTGCATCACTGCTGATATAAGGTGCTGCCACTACACCATAAGCATCCTCAAATTGAGTGAGGTATTCCTTTAACTGCTGGATTGCATACCGCACATATCGTGGCTCCCCTATAGATTTGACCTCTACTAAGATCTTTCTGCGACCGGTTCCCGTGGTAGTTTCAAACACCAAATCTGGCCTGAAATTCGTTGAAGGCTCTTCTGTAACAACCCGCTCTACCTGAAGAAAAGGAATATCCTTCAAAAGATTTCCAAGCCTATCCCGGATTTTGCCTATAACTTCTACTTCTTTCATTATATTTACCATTTTCACCGTTTGGTGAAACTATAAAAAATAATGAAATTATTGTCAAGAGGTTTTTCACTAACTTGGCAGTTTTCACCAATTGGTGAAAATACCGTTTCTGTTGAAAATACGCATAGTATCCTTGTTATCATGGTTTTTGAATGTCTTCTTTTTTTCTTTCAGATTACAGAAGAGGAAAATAGGTATGATCTCTAGAATGAATGGATTATAGCCCCGAAAGTTTGGGATTGTCTTGCATGCCCCCATTCTCACTTTCTCTTACCACATCTATGCCCCTGTTTCCTGGCAGTAACTCACTTTTACCTATCTCTTCTCCATTTATATCTGGCACGATATAGATGCTAAATTAAGTAATTGGGGTGTTCACTTGACTAAGGTTGCTACTACATTTAGTGTAACGGGGTATGGAAGAATACCCCAAGAGCTTGGCTGAATTTGAGGCTTGGTTTTCTTCGGAACAAGCGTGTCGAGACTACCTTTCTCACTTGAGATGGCCAACCGGTTTCAGGTGTCCGCGATGTGGTGGCTTTAAAGCATGGCCCGTTGGTAAGATATTGTATGAGTGTACCAGTTGCCATTATCAATTGTCGGTAATCACAGGGACGATTTTTCAGGACACTCACAAACCGTTGACGGTCTGGGTTCGTGCTATATGGTGGGTAACAGGACAAAAAAATGGGGCAAGGGCTCTCGGCCTGAAACGCATACTTGGCCTTGGAAGTTATCGCACGGCATGGACATGGCTGCATAAACTGCGTCGCGCCATGGTCCGCCCCGGCCGTGATCAGTTATCGGGTATCGTTGAAATAGACGAAACATTTATTGGCGGGGAGAAGCCCGGTAAACGAGGGCGTGGGGCGGCAGGCAAAGTACTCGTTGGAATTGCGGTGGAAGACAAGGAAGATGAAGGCATTGGGCGAATTCGTCTTGGTATTCTTCCAGATGCCTCTGCTGACAGTCTCACAGGCTTCGTCCAGGACAGAGTCGTGGGAGGAAGTAGGATTCGAACCGATGATTGGCCTGGGTACAATAGATTGGCACCTACTGGCTATCGTCATGTCGTGGTCAACAAAAATGAATTGAAGCTTGCTCATGTGGTAGCATCTCTCCTGAAACGTTGGCTTCTGGGTACCCATCAAGGTGCGGTAAGTCCCGAGCATTTAGCCTATTGTTTGGATGAGTATACTTTCAGATTCAATCGTCGTACTTCGACCCACAGAGGTAAGCTATTTATGCGCCTCTTGGAAAACGCTGTCCAGATCGATCCGGTAACGCAAACTCAGATCGTTCAGCACGCCAGAGGGCGCAAACCGAAAGGACACAACATATAGTGTTAACCTTAGTCAAGTGAATCCCCCAATAATTTTTTTCTCTAATCTCCCCTTTCGATACCGCCTACTAAATCGTAGGTATGGGCCTCTGTTATGTGAACCGGAACAATTTCCCCTACCATAGCTGTTCCTTCATTTATCAATACCTGGCCATCTACATCCGGAGCCATTCTTGCTGTTCGTCCAGTCAGCAATAGATCTGTTTCAGGGCTTAGTCCTTCAACTATTACAGGCACTATTTTACCAACCAACGCTTTATTGAGTTTTCTGCTATTATCGGCCTGAATCTCCATAATCTCCTTAATCCTGCTTTCCATTACTTCTTGAGGTATACAATTTTTGAGCCTGGCAGCAGGTGTTCCCTTCTCCGGGCTAAAAGCAAACACACCAACCCTGTCGAATTTTGTCTCTGTTACAAACCTGCATAGTTCCCTGAATTGTTCCTGAGTCTCTCCAGGAAAGCCAATCATCACGGTTGTCCTAAGGGTTATCTTTCTTGATCTGTGTCTTATCCTTTCTATCAATTGAGGTATCGATTCTGAGTGTAAAGGTCGTCCCATAGCCCTCAGAACATCTGGATTAACATGCTGAATGGGAACGTCAAGGTAGGGACACAGCGCTTCTTCTGAGTCGACAAGATCAAGAAGCCGTTCAGTCACGTGATAGGGGTGGGCATAGAGAATTCTGAGCCATTTCAAACCAGATATGGTCAGGAGTTTCTCCAGGAGACCCTCAAGGGTACACGGTGGATCTAGGTCATGGCCGTACAAGGTGGTATCCTGGGCCACGAGATTGATCTCTTTAACGCCCCGATCAACCATCTCTCTTGCCTCGATGAACAGAGAATTCACGGCCCTGCTTCGAAACCGACCCCGTAAGGCCGGTATGAGACAGTAAGAACAGCGATGGGAACAGCCTTCAGCGATCTTCAGGTATGCAGAGTAGAATGGGGTTGTTTGAACCCTCGGCGCGGTGTGGTCAGCCAAAAAATCTGGTCTGCTTATGAGTAGAATCGGGCGGTTAGCAGGTTCGGGGCCTAACACCTCACGTATCCTGTTGATCTGACTGGTGCCGAGCCAGCCATCTACCTCCGGAATTTCCCTCAGAAGCTTTTTCCCATATCGTTGTACAAGACAACCGACAACCAAAAGGCGCTTCAGGTGCCCTTGCTTTTTTAAACTGGCAAGCTCGAGTATGGTATCTATACTCTCCTCTACCGCAGGTCTGATAAAGGCACAGGTATTGACAATAGCTATGTCGGCTCCTGCGGGATCACCGGTTATGTCAAATCCCTCTTCTTGATTGATAAGACCGAGTATGTGCTCACTGTCTACAAGATTTTTTGCACATCCGAGGTTAATAAGAAATACGTTGGGCATAGAGGGTTATCCTTTTGCGCGAAGAGGCTTTAATCTCTCCCCCTCATCTCTTACATATTAAGAAATCCCTTTTCGGCAGACTGAGAGGCTCCGACTTTTTGGGAAATGGGTGAAAAGGAGGTAACTTATGATGACTGACACATGTTGGCCTAGGGACAAATCTCCTATATCTCTTAGGTGCTTCCTGAGAGACGGTGGATTATGGTTTGGGTAAAGTTTTTGAAGAATAGCAGTTGGATAGACTCAGATAACCCGTCCAAGAGAGTAGAACTGAATTTTAGCAAGATACATTCATTTTTCGTAGTAATAGAGGCGTTGCGGGCTTCACCAGTCAGATAGGCCATCTCCCCAAAGCACTGACCCTTTTCTAGGGTGGTAACATCTTTTTTTCCCTTTCGGACGACTACTTGGCCTCTAATCAGAATATAAAAAGAGTCATCAATCTCGCCCTCTTGGATAATAATCTTATTGCCTTCAACCTTGATTACATCAGCTACAGAGAGAATTTCATTAATCTGGCTTTCAGTAAAATTGTGGAAGAAAGGTAACGCTTGAATATAGTTTAGCAATTCGCTGTCCAGATCGTCTTCAGGGGTATTCTGCGCGTCGTGTAAGGCCAGTCTTAGATCATAGGCGAAGTCCATAGCGCTCTGATAACGTTCAGACGGGTCTTTGGCCAGGGCCTTATCGAGGATCTTCCCAATGATTTTCGGTAGCTCTGGCCTAAGGTCAAAAATCTGAGGCGGGTCTTCGTTGACAATTTTATACATAATGGCGTATTCGTTTTCCCCATCAAAGGCCTTTAGGCCGGCTAGTAGTTCATAGAGGACTGAGCCGAGAGAAAAAAGGTCACTTCTCTCTGTTATGGACTCTTCTTTGATTTGCTCAGGACACATGTAGCTGGGTGATCCAAATATTCCAGTCTCAAGCGTTGGTTGACTCCTTTTCACGTAAGCGATGCTAAAGTCGGTTATTTTTACCTGGCCTTCTGAGCTCAGAATGATGTTGGAGGGTTTTATATCCCGGTGAATCACACTATTTTGATGAGCATACTCCAGGCCTTTGCAAACGCTGAACACCATCTCTAAGACCTTTTCAACAGGCAAAAGAGCGTTGGGCTTACAATACTTGTCGAATGTGGCTCCGTCTACGTACTCCATGGTTATATAACATAAGTCTTCATAGAGATCGGCATCGTATACGGTTACAATATTGGGGTGGAGGAGACGGCCTGCCAATTGCGCCTCAGTAAAAAACTTTTTTTTGTACTTTTCTCCCTCCTTAGCGGCGTTATCATTGGGGACACGGTAAATCTTTATGGCTACTTGACGTTCTATATAGGGATCC
>Ga0114919_10004274_pt1 | contig 11461 bp, 9 predicted proteins | sample BlataG_FD_88682 | JGI IMG/M metagenome (GOLD analysis project Ga0114919, IMG submission 88682) | Deep subsurface microbial communities from Black Sea to uncover new lineages of life (NeLLi) - Black_00105 metaG | ecosystem: Environmental > Aquatic > Marine > Oceanic > Sediment | place: Atlantic...
TCCCCTCCGGGAACCGGTGATGAGCCGTTGACCGTTGCACAAACAATTTCCGATGCCCGGGCAATCATCGTTACCACACCTCAGGAGGTGGCCCTGGCGGACGTCAGAAAATCCATCAATTTCTGCAGAACCGTAAAAATGGAGATTTTCGGTCTAATTGAAAATATGAGCGGCTTTACCTGCCCCCATTGCAATAAAATGGTTGAGCTGTTCGGAACCGGCGGAGGAGAAAAAACCGCCCGGGAGACAGGCATTCAGTTTTTGGGAAGAATTCCGTTTGATCAAAATTTTGTTTCATGCGGAGATAAGGGTATTTCTTTTCAGGAAAAATATGAAGATTCTCAAGTAACCAAGGTGTTTGCTGAGTTGGCTGAGAAAATATCCAAGTAATTTATCGTCTCGGGAATTCTATCCCGCTGTAAGCGGGAAAAATAAAGGTATTTTAAGTCTACTGATAGCATAAACAGGTTGCCATTAAAAAATCTGTATTTTCGATAACTTGTAGGATTTCCGAGACGTACAATCAGCGAATGACAAGTAACCTGTGTCCAAAGTCCGCCGATCTATTTGGCCGAATAAATGATAGATGATAAATTTTAGGGTTTGATCCAGCTTACTTGCTCTATATAAGACTTAGTAATATCCTTCAGAGCTTTTTTTTGCTGAACAAAGAGAAGACATATTGATTTTATAAAAAGCCTGATTATGATGGTCTCGTAAAAGATTTTTTACCAATGTGTCAATTTTTCTTTAATTCCTTAAAATTGAATTTTGTGCATTTATTGGAAAAAACAGTGTTATGATCGAAAAAAAGTCTCATATGCGTGTAAATATCGGGGGAATAACATTAAAAAATCCTGTACTAACGGCATCCGGAACATTCGGATATGCCAAAGAGTTTGAAAAGCTTATAGACTTAAACCGTCTGGGCGGCATTATTGTAAAGGGATTGTCCCTTGAAGCGTCCAGAGGGAACCCTCCCCCGAGAATCGTTGAAACACCGTGCGGCATGCTGAATGCCATTGGCCTTGAAAACGTGGGTCTGGAAGCATTTGTGAAAGAAAAATTACCGTTTTTAAAAATGATTGATGCGCCGGTCTTTGTAAACATCTACGGAAAAAGTATCGCAGATTATGCTGACCTGGCCTCGCGGCTTGAAGATATTGAAGAGGTATCCGGCATTGAGGTGAACATTTCATGTCCCAATGTAACGTGCGGCGGCATGGCCTTTGGGGCTTATTCTGAATCCGCGGCCCAGGTTGTCAGGGCGGTTAGAAAGAGTACGACCCGGCCTATGATGGTCAAGCTTTCTCCAAATGTAACCGATATTACTGAAATCGCTCGCAGCGTGGAAGGAGAAGGGGCCGATTCGATTTCTCTAATCAACACCATAACGGGTATGGCCATAGATATTGAAACCCGACGTCCAAAGCTTGCCAACATAACCGGAGGGCTTTCCGGCCCGGCAATCAGGCCCGTTGCCCTCCGAATGGTCTGGCAGGTGGCTCAAGTGGTTAAAATTCCGGTAATCGGCGTTGGCGGAATCATGACGGCGAAAGATGCACTGGAGTTTTTGATAGCAGGGGCCGTGGCGGTTCAGGTGGGTACGGCCAATTTTATAAACCCCCATGCCACCATAGATATCATAGAAGGAATAGAAGCATTTTTAGAGGAAAGAAATATTGCTGACCTGGCGGATATTATCGGTACCCTGAACGTATAAAATTTTGCCCAAGGGGCTTTGCAGCCCCTTCGGATTTTTTCAAAACAGGATCAGGCCGTTGCGACCACCGGATTGGCTTTCAAGTATTCCAGACGGTTAAGTCCGTTTACATAGGCTTTGGCACTGGCAGTGATGATATCGGGGTCCGCTCCTCTGCCCAGTGCGGTTAACCCCTCTTCGCTCAAGCGAACCGTGACTTCGCCCTGGGCATCCGTGCCGCCGGTAAGGGCACTCACCGAAAATCTCAACAGTTCTGATTCTGTTCCCGTCAGTTTGGCAATACTGTCATAGGCGGCATCAATGGGGCCGTTTCCGTAACCCGCACCCTGGACCGGCCTTCCATTTATAGTGAGTTTGACTGTTGCCATGGGGATAACAGTTGTTCCACATGTCACATGGAGATATTCCAAGCGGAAAATATCGGTGGTCCGCAGGATACCTTCGGTAACAATAACTTCCAGATCTTCATCGACAATATATTTTTTCTTATCGGCCAGTTCTTTGAATTTTGTAAAAACAAGCTGTAATTCTTCGTCGGAAAGATCATACCCCATATCCTTTAAGTGTGTGCGCAGGGCGTGTCTTCCCGAGTGCTTGCCCAGAACCAGCTTGCTGGCGCTGAGACCGATGGTTTCCGGTTTCATAATTTCATAGGTCATGGGATTTTTGAGTACGCCGTCCTGATGAATTCCGGCCTCGTGGGCAAAGGCATTGGCGCCTACAATAGCCTTATTCGGTTGGACTATGATACCGGTTATCATACTGACCAGCCTGCTCGTGGGATAGATAAGCTCGGTTTTAATATTAGACCGTAGCGGCAGGTAATTGGGTCTGGTATGAATGGCCATGACCAGTTCTTCAAGGGACGTATTGCCGGCCCGCTCGCCGATGCCGTTGATGGTCACTTCGGCCTGCCTGGCACCACTGCTCAATGCTGCAAGAGTGTTGGCCGTGGCAAGACCCAGGTCATTGTGACAGTGAACACTTACAACGGCTTTGTTTATATTGGGGGTATGGCTCATGACATATTTGACCAGATCGGAAAATTCCATGGGTATGGCATAGCCTACGGTGTCCGGAATGTTTATGGTTGTTGCGCCGGCGTCAATGGCGGCTTCAAAAACCTTGCACAAAAAGTCTCGATCACTCCGGGACGCATCCTCGGCTGAAAACTCAATATTGTCGGTAAAAGACCCGGCATATTTGACTGCTTCCACAGCGGTTTTAAGAACCTCGTCCTTTGTCATGTTCAGCTTGTAGTGCATGTGAAGGTCGGATGTGGCGATAAAGGTATGGATTCTCGGTTTTGCGGCATGCTGTATTGCACCCCAGACTCGGTCAATATCTGCTTTGGAGGTGCGCGCCAGGGCGGCAACCTCGGTTTTTTTGAGTTTTCCCGCGATCTTTGAAACCGCATCAAAATCGCCTTTTGAGGCTGCCGGAAATCCGGCTTCCAGCACATCTACACCCAGCTTTTCCAGCTGTGTGGCAAGGCGCAGCTTTTCTGCGGCATTCATGCTGGCGCCGGGAGATTGTTCGCCGTCTCTTAATGTGGTATCGAATATAATTACTTGTTCTTCCATTATTTTACTCCTTTTTTTCAGGATTCAGGTGATATGTACAAATCTGTCCCTGTGACAACGAGTAAAATCCGACCAAGCATAGGCCGCAGGACAGGATAAAAAAATTGTCCTGCGGCATTGATTCCATCTCTTTTAATCAAGATTCTATTCCTTTTCATAGTCGTTTGTCATTTGTTACTGTTTTTGCATAGACAGCTTATAGTGAACACTTTCTGCCAGGGCATGCCAGCTCGCTTCGATAATATCCTCGGAAACACCGATGGTGCTCCAGATATTATCTTGATCCCGCGACTCTATAAACACACGAACCCTTGCGGCGGTTCCTTTGCGTCCATCGATGACCCGGACCTTGAAATCGATCAGTCGCATGGCCTCGAGTTCGGGATAAAATTTATTCAGGGCCTTGCGCAGGGCGTTATCCAGAGCACTGACCGGCCCGTCTCCTTCAGCGGCGGTGATTTCTTCCTTGCCTTCCACGGAAATTTTGATGGTGGCGTGGGCGGAACAGGGGCGATCAGCGTCCTTTTCAATGTGTACCCTGAAGGATTTGAGTTCAAACAGGGGATGGTACTGGTCGGTAAACTTCTCCAGCAAGATCTTGAACGATGCGTCAGCCACATCAAACTGGTACCCTTCCTGTTCCATGCGTTTAACTTCCGTAACGATTTTGCGACTATCAAATCCGTTGGCACCCAGCTCGATGCCGAGTTCTTTGGCCTTGTATTCAATGTTTCTTTTACCCGAAAGATCCGATACCAGAACCCGGCGCTTGTTGCCCACCAGTTCCGGTTCCATATGTTCATATGCCCGGGATACTTTCATGATCGCACTCACATGAATGCCCCCTTTGTGGGCAAACGCACTATTTCCCACAAAAGGTCTGCTGTTTAACGGAATCATGTTGGCGGTTTCGCTCACAAACCTGGAGAGAGATTTCAGTTTTGCCATGTTTTCTGCAGAAACACACGGGCGGTTCATTTTGTAATAAAGAATCGGTATGATAGATGTGAGATCGGCATTGCCGCATCTCTCTCCGTATCCATTAATGGTCCCCTGGACCATAACCGCACCGGATTCCACGGCCTGGATGGAATTGGCCACGGCCAGGCCGCTGTCGTTGTGGGTATGAATGCCGATTTTAACCGGCAGCGCATCCGGTTTTGTATTATATTTTTCAGCAAGTCGACGGAGAACCTCGTTTATTATCGATTCGATTTCAGACGGTAGGCTGCCGCCGTTAGTGTCACAGGGCACAATAAATTCCGCTCCGGCATCTATGGCGGCAAATAAGGTTTCCAGGGCGTAGTCACTGTTCTCCTTGAACCCGTCAAAAAAATGTTCGGCATCGTAAACCACCTCGCGATCATTTTCTTTCAGATAGGCAACGGATTCCCGGATCATGGCAAGGTTTTCTTCCAGGGTGTTGTTCATGACCTGCTTAATATGAAGATCCCACGTTTTTCCGAATATTGCTACCGCGGGGGTGTTGGCTTTAAGCAACGCTATCAAGTTTGGATCGTCGGCCGGGTCGATACCGGGTTTTCGAGTAGAACCGAATGCCGTTATACGAGTATTTTTGAATTTCACTTTTTGCGCCAGATCGAAAAATTGCATGTCCCTGGGGTTGGAACCCGGCCAGCCGCCTTCGATGTAATGTATACCGAAATCATCCAGCCGCTTGGCGACTTGTATCTTTTCCATGGCGGAAAAGTTTATGTTTTCTCCCTGGGTTCCATCCCTTAAGGTGGTGTCATATAAGACGATCGGTTCCATGATGTTGTTCTCCTATGTTGAAAATTCCAAGCGCTTATTAAAGCAGTATCAAAAATTTATTGTTATCGATTTTCAGGCCGCAGCGACCGTACTGCAGCCCCGGCCTGCCACATTTCAGAATTTTTGATGATATCGAGTTCCTTTTGCAGTTTCTCACGGTAATCAGGCGCGCTGTTTGCCTCAATCACCCTTTTGGTTTCTATGCCGGATACAACCCTTTCATACAGTTCGTCAAACAGAGGAACCACTGCATCGCGAAACCTGGGCGCCCAGTCCAGAGCACCCCGCTGGGCGGTTGTACTGCAGTTTGAAAACATCCAGTCCATACCGTTTTGTGCCACAAGACGGATAAGACTCTGGGTAAGTTCTTCCACGGTTTCATTAAAGGCTTCACTCGGGGTGTGCCCGTGTTTTCTCAGAACATTATACTGGGCCTCCATCACACCTGCCAGGCAGCCCATGAGAACCCCTCGTTCGCCGGTAAGATCACTATAGACTTCGTTTCTAAATGTCGTGGGGAACAGATAGCCTGATCCGATGGCAATTCCTAACGCCAGAGTCCTTTGCTTTGCCCGGCCGGTAAAATCCTGATGTATGGCAAAGCTTGAATTGATTCCGCTGCCGTCAAGAAAATTAGTCCGAACGGTTCGGCCGGATCCCTTGGGGGCTACCAGAATGACATCCACGTTTTCAGGGGGTACGATAGCGGTCTGGTCTTTATAAACGATTGAAAAGCCGTGGGAGAAATAGAGTGCGTCCCCCGGGTTAAGGCACTTTTTTATCTTGGGCCAGGCTGCAACCTGGCCGGCATCTGAAAGAAGAAACTGGACAATGGTTGCTTTTTGAGCCGCTTCCTCAAGAGGGAAGAGTGTTTGGCCGGGAATAAAACCGTCTGCAACCGCCTTGTCCCACGATTTGCTCATTTCCCGTTGTCCCACGATCACATTGATTCCGTTATCCTTCATGTTTAACGCCTGTCCAGGCCCTTGAACGCCGTAACCGAGGACGGCAACGATTTCATTTTTTAGTACGTCCCTTGCTTTTTCCAGAGAAAATTCTTCCGAAGTAATTACTTCTTCTTCAACACCTCCGAAGTTTATCTTAGACATGTTATTCTCCTATACAAAATGTTAAAAATCAGAAATTGAAACCCAAAAAATTGACAAAACTTTTTTTATTGCCACTAAGACACCAGGGCACCAAGAAAGATTATTAAATTTATCCTTAGTGTCTTTGTGACTTGGTGGCAAATATATTTTAATTCCGGTTTGTCCGGGTTAAGGATTAACTATCATAAAACATGCTCAAGACCAAAGTCATACGCCTGTGGGTATCTACTTGGCCTCCCGGATGAGCGCAATAATGCCTGTTTTTGCAATCTCCCTGATACCGATAGGTTTTAAAAGATTTAATATGGCATTCATTTTTCCTTCATCACCGGTAACTTCTATGGTGTAGTGATCGAGGCTCACATCAACCACTTTGCACCTGAAGATATCCACAATCCGCAAAATTTCGGCACGGTGCTCGGCTTTGGCCATAACCTTGATAAGGGCCATCTCCCTGTGCACAAATTCCTTACCGGTAAGATCGTGGACTTTAATCACATTAATGAGCTTGTTAAGCTGTTTTTCAATTTGTTCAATGATCGGCGGTTCTCCGGTTGTAACCAGGGTGATCCTCGATACCAGCGGATCTGTTGTTTCAGCAACACAGAGGCTTTCAATGTTAAATCCCCGGCCGCTGAACAGTCCTGCAATTCTGGAAAGTACGCCGGGCTCGTTGTCTACTAGAATCGAAAGTACATGTTTTTCTTCTGTCATGGGTAACATCCTTTTTTTTCTCGCCACTAAGGCACCAAGGCACGAAGAAAGAAAAATAAATATATCCTTTGTGTCTTAGTGCCTTTGTGGCAAATATTTTTGGTTCCGGTTTGTCCGGGTTGGGTTATACCAGAAGCATTTCCGTAACAGGAGCCCCTGCCGGAACCATGGGATAAACACATTCTTCTTTTTCTACCACAAAATCCATTATTACGGTTTTCTTGGAGAAAAGACCTTTTTTGAGTACAGGTTCTACTTCATCAGGTTTTGTTGCTCTTAAACCCACAGCGCCGTATGCTTCGGCAAGCTTTACGAAATCGGGAGCACATTCAAGGCTGGTGGCGACATAGCGTTTGTCGAAAAAAAGCTGCTGCCATTGTCGGACCATACCCAGATAGCCGTTGTTCAGGATAACAACTTTTACCGGAAGACCGCATTGTATGGCCGTGGTCATTTCCTGGATGTTCATCTGAATACTGCCGTCCCCGGCAATATCGACCACAAGCTTATCCGGACAGGCGAGTTGCGCTCCGATAGCGGCGGGAAGTCCGAATCCCATACAACCAAGGCCTCCCGAGGTAATAAAGTGGTTGGGTCTGTCAAAGAGATAATACTGGGCGGCCCACATCTGATTCTGCCCGACTTCGGTGGTTATAATGGCCTTGCCTTTGGTGAGCTGATAGAGCTTGTCCACCACATACTGAGGCTTGATAACATCTTTCTGATCATATGTCTGGGGTGATGTGCTTTTCCAGTGATGAATCTGATCGAACCATTTTTTTCGCTTTTTCTTGAGATTGCTCAGGTCTTCTTTGTCCAGTAACTTGTTAAGTTGGGCAAGGGTTATTTTGCAGTCGCCCACAACCGGAACAGTGACCGGAATATTTTTTCGTATTGATGTGGGATCGATATCTATGTGCACAATCTTGGCCTTGGGTGCAAATACGTCTGTCTTGCCGGTAACACGGTCGTCAAAACGGACGCCGATGCCGATCATAAGATCGCATTCTCCGGTCGACATATTGGATCGATACGTACCATGCATGCCGATCATGCCGAGCCATAATGGATCCGTACCCGGAAATCCACCCAGGCCCATCAGAGAACACGTCACGGGAATTTGGGTTTTACGGGCAAGTTCCGTAAGCTCTTTGGAAGCTTTTGAAAGTATAACACCACCGCCCGCAAAAATAATCGGTTTTTTGGAGTTTTTAATCATCTCTGCAACCCGTTGCAACTGTTTTACATTAGGGCTGTAGGTAGGTTTGTAAGACTTGAGATTGACTTTTTTGGATGCCTTGTAATCAATCGTATTGGCGCTTACATTTTTAGGAATATCCACCAAAACAGGTCCCGGGCGACCGGAACTGGCGATCAAAAAGGCTTCCTTGATAATCCTGGCAAGATCTTCGGTACGTTTGACAAGGTAGTTGTGTTTGGTGCACGGTCTGGTTATGCCCACGGTATCGACTTCCTGAAAGGCATCATTTCCGATAAGATGTGTAGGGACCTGCCCGGTAAATATTACGACCGGAATTGAATCCATATAGGCGGATGCAATACCGCTTACCGCGTTGGTTGCGCCGGGCCCGGATGTTACCAGGCATACCCCCACTCGTCCGCCGGCACGGGCATAACCATCAGCAGCATGAACCGCACACGCCTCCTGGCGAACCAGGATATGACGGATATCCGTTCTTTCCAGTTCATCATAAATGTCGATGACTGCACCGCCCGGGTATCCAAAGATCGTGTCAACACCTTCCTCTTTTAGGACCTTCATCATAATTTGTGCGCCTGTTAGTTTCATGTTCCTTCCTTCCTTTTTAATTGATACATCAAAATATTTTGCCTATTTAACGACCGCCCCTTCACTGGCAGATGAAACCATGCGTGCATACCGGGCCATATACCCATGGGTTATCTTGGGTTGCGGCGGTGACCATTTTGATAACCGGTCGCTGATTTCTTGATCCGAAACCTTTAACGTTAACGTTTTTGCTGGAATATCAATGGCAATTGGGTCTCCTTCCTGAACAATCGCAATGGGCCCTTTTTGCATGGCTTCCGGTGAAATATGCCCGATGGCAGCGCCTTTGGTACCTCCTGAAAACCGGCCGTCCGTAAGCAATGCAACATGAGCATCCAACTTCATACCTGCGATGGCCGAAGTCGGTGTCAGCATTTCCCGCATTCCGGGGCCTCCCATGGGTCCTTCATAACGAACCACGATAACATCCCCTTTACGGATATTGCCGTCCATGATGGCCCGGGTTGCCTCTTCCTCCGAATCAAACACCCTGGCAGGTCCTTCATGGCACAACATTTCATCAAGAACAGCAGACTGCTTGACCACGCACCCTTGAGGCGCAAGATTGCCGAACAGTATGGCGAGCCCCCCTTCAGCATGGTATGGGGTGTCTGTTGACCGGATCACCGTATTATCCAGTATGCCTCTGTTTTTTATATTATCTTCCACGGTGCTGCCGGTTACCGTCAGGCAGGTGTTGTGGATCAGGCCGGCTCTGGAAAGTTCATTCATCACCGCAGGAATGCCGCCCGCCCGGTTCAGGTCTTGAATATGATGCGTTCCGCCCGGGCTGAGTGAACAAAGATGCGGGGTTGCTCTGCTGATTTCGTTGATCTGATTAAGATCCATAGTTACATTTGCTTCCCGTGCGATTGCCGCAAGATGAAGCACCGTGTTGGTCGAACATCCCAGGGCCATGTCTACGGCCAGTGCATTTTTAAACGCCTTATCGGTCATGATACTTAAGGGAGTGATATTGTTTTCCAAAAGATACATAATTTGCCTGCCGGCCTCCTTGGCCAGGCGGATACGGGCCGACATCACCGCCGGGATCGTACCGTTGCCGGGCAGGCCCATGCCGATGGCCTCGGTTAAGCAGTTCATGGAGTTGGCGGTGAACATGCCGGCGCATGATCCGCAGGTGGGACAGGCCGCATCTTCAATACGCATCAACTCTTCTTCGGTCATATTCCCTGAAAGCACTGCACCCACAGACTCAAAGACCGTAATCAGATCGATTTTATCGGAGCATGTCTTTTCAGGATGTTCTCCGGCCAGCATGGGACCGCCGCTGATTACGATTGCAGGCAGGTTGAGACGCACCGCCGCCATCAGCATTCCGGGTACGATCTTGTCGCAATTGGTCACCATGACCATGGCGTCAAATGCATGAGCGGTGGCCATAACCTCGATGGAGTCGGCGATCAGCTCCCGGCTTGCAAGGGAATATTTCATCCCTTCATGGTTCATGGCAATGCCGTCGCAAACCCCGATCACGCCGAATTCAATAGGCGTTCCGCCTGCCATATAGACGCCTGCTTTTACAGCCTCTGCGATCTTGTCCAAATTGATATGACCGGGAATAATGGCGTTGGCCGAATTGGCGATACCGATCAGCGGTTTTTTGATTTCATCATCTGTATATCCGATTGCCTTAAACAGAGATCGGTGGGGCGCCCGTTCAATACCTTTTTTGGCCAGATCACTTTTCATTAAATAAATCTCCTCAAAAAAAATCCGTTACCGGCCTTTTGGGCTGATAACGGATTTTGTTTTTTTGTTTTGCTATAAAATCAGGCCATTATCAACCCTTTGCCTCGCGGTAGATAAGTACATCTACGACGAGGAGAATAATAAGGCTAATAAGGTTGTTAATGACGATAAAGTTTTTCATGATACCTTCATATTAAATTAATAAATCCTTTTAACGGTTCTTAACTATATTGTCAAGCTTTTTCTTTATTAACTTACCCGGATAGCCGGAAAAGTTACAAGTGATCTAAAATTTGAAGTGATCTAAAGTTAAGGAGTCGCTATGCCCCGACTGATTATATTAACTTGGCAGAATTCACAACTAAGCGGCTAAATTCTTCAAAATAAAATATTAAAGGCCCCTTTGGGCCATAAATGATGTTGACTTTTGTGGCTCACTCGGGCTATTATTTTTATGGAGGTGATAATTATGGTAAAAACAGCAACAGTGCGAGCAAGGATTGAACCCTTACTAAAGCAAGACGTGGAAATGCTTTTTAAAAAAATGGGTCTTACCACGACTGAAGCAATAAACCTGTTTTATCGACAGGTCAAGTTAAGGAACGGGCTGCCATTTAGTGTTGTTATCCCCAATAAAACAACTGAAAAGGTATTCAAAGACACAGATGCAAAAAGAAATCTTATTCGCTGTGAAGATACAAATGATATGTTCGATAAGCTGGGGATATAAATGCGAAGTCCTTCATACACCAAACAATTTGCAAAAGATCTGAAAAAAATGGAGAAACGGGGAAAGTCCCTGGAAAAAATTAAACTAATTCTCAAAACACTTATAAATGAAGAGCGCCTTAACGCGAAATATAGGGACCATAAATTACTTGGAAACTATAAAGGCAGGCGGGAATGCCATATCGAACCGGACTGGCTGTTGATTTATAAGATAACAGATTCAGAAATAATCTTCGAAAGAACAGGCACACATTCTGATTTATTTGAATAAAATTATAAAACATTCCTCAAAAACAATTCATGCAGA
>Ga0114919_10004275_pt1 | contig 11460 bp, 7 predicted proteins | sample BlataG_FD_88682 | JGI IMG/M metagenome (GOLD analysis project Ga0114919, IMG submission 88682) | Deep subsurface microbial communities from Black Sea to uncover new lineages of life (NeLLi) - Black_00105 metaG | ecosystem: Environmental > Aquatic > Marine > Oceanic > Sediment | place: Atlantic...
CAGTTTGGGATCGTAAACGGCCAGGAAGTCCTCGTAGAAATAAAGCCAGGGGTCTTTGGGGCCGGTCAGAGTAGCTGGCGGCACGACGCCTATCACGCGAAGGAGCAAGTCGAGCGAACCCGAAATGTCACCCCTGGCTGCGCGATCCGTGAGTACCTGCAATGCGCGGGAAAGCAGACTGTGATCCGCGGCCAGGGCACTTTGGGCGCTATCCAGCGTGAGTGGGTCGGCTCCCTCGCTTCGCCCGAGCAGAAGAGCGAAGGCCACGGTCTGGGCGTAAGCGTCGGCGAATTGTTCATCAGAAGCATCTGGAAACAGCAGTTGCCGCCAGTTCTTCGCAAGTTCGATGATAGGAGAGTTGGGGTCGCTGAGCGCATCGGCCACGTCGTCGCGCAGCATTCGGCAGAGCGGCGCAAGTAGCTCAGCGAAACGCTTTAGGTCAATCTTGCCCTTGCGGTCGGTGGGAATAATGGGTTGCCACGCCAGGAAATCGCGCAACAGATTTTCCACGTGGCCGGCATCCTCCGGCGCAACAGCGGATATGCCGTCGGTGGCCACGTCGCCAGACAGCCGCACGAGCTTGCCCACAGCTTTCCCGTCGCGATAGAGACCCCATTGGTTACCGTCGCAGTACAGTAGGTTCGGGATTGACTTGAATCGTTTCCACTGATCGCGGTTGTGGCCCGTGAAGCGCTTGGGATTGGCGCCCACGCCGGGCGCCTTCAGTTCCACGTATCCGGCTAGTAGGCCGCTGAGATGGATGGCATAGTCCGGCTTCCCGAGTCGACCTGGCAGCTTCGTTTCGCCGGTGCAAACGACCTTCCAATGGAGGGCGCGCGCGGCGTCCCCCATGAAGTTTTCGAAGGGGCCGCGAAGTTGATCTTCCGGCTCGCCGGGCGTCAGTTGCGATGACTTGGCCGTTACTGCCTTGGTGAAGTTCTTGAGGGCTCCCTGTATGCCTGTTCGTTTGGTCATGGCACGATCATCTAGCGGTGGGCGGGTGGGTGGCCCGAACCGCTTATCGGGCCTCCTTCCAAACGCAAGACAAGACCCCGCACAACACCGAATGCTGAATCAGTGGATTAATCTATGGCTCACGATCCCGAATGTCAAGTCATTTACGCGGAGGCTGCGAGAGCCCGCCTCACAACCTATCACCTTTCAGTTCGGACAGGGGTTGCACCCCTGTCCGTATTACAGGGTGGGGAGCAACCCCCACCCAAACATCACAAATAATTATCCAATAACCTAAAGGTGAACACTCCAAGATCTCCTTCTCTCTTGTCTTCCGAGATATCTTCTTGTGCCTGTTAGCTTCCCTGAGCCGGAGCTTGCCCACAGCAGGGCCGCGGGGCACACCGGCTTCCGAGAAGTCCATCTCTCGTCATGCAGCATATCTCCTTATTCTTCCTCTAACAGGTCGACATACCCTAACTAGTTGTCCCGCCAAACATGGTTTCACACAGAAGAAGTTGCACAAGAACCTAGATGGAACACTCTTTCTTGCTTGACAATAACGCCAGATCGCTTAAATTGAGGGTGGAAGGGAATCCGAAAAAGGATCATCGGAGTTTCAAAAAGGATCAGATATTCCGATAGACTTATCTGTCGGCTTTGGTAACGAATGAACCCAAGCAAAGGAGGGAAACGTGTATTCCAAGCTCTCTTGGCAACATCTGCGGTTGCTCTTTCCTGCAATTTCTCTGCTCCTGTTCCTGGGACTTTCCCCCAACCACCTGCATGCTCAGGCCGTGCTCATCAACGAGGTGATGTTCCTTCCGGATGTGGGTAGCACCGTCCACGAGAGAGATCACGAATGGGTGGAGCTTTACAACTTTGGAGCTGAGGTGAACGTGAACGGCTGGGTGATCTCCAACAGCGATGCCTCCTCAGATGCTGTCTTGCCCGCCTGGGACTTTCCTGCATCCACGTACTTGGTGGTGCATTTCACGTCGGGGACCGACGACAGCGACTTCTCTGATGGTGCGGGGCATTACTATGCCGGAGACGCAGACATCTTTTCCGAAACTATGGATGAGTGTGCACTTTACGCCGGCACACCTTCCGGATCGACCATCATCGATTTCATGAACTGGTCGGAGAGTTTCAGCTACACCCCGGGGCAGGCGCACGATTATGCGGTGCCTGCCGGCATCTGGACGGATGGTGAGTTCTTCACCCCTATCGACACCTCAGCCCGGCAGGCCGAGGTGGCCTGGGTAATCAAAGGGGAATCCATGGGCCTGGATTCTTCCGGCACGGATACGAACGCCCCGGAAGACTGGGCTGTCTTCGGGGGAGCCGACGCCATCTATGCCACACCGGGGGCGGTGAACTATCAATTGCTCCAGATTCTTCCCGCCAAAGGCGAGCTCAAGGGGCGTTTCACCACCTGGACCGTGATCTTCTATCTTAACGGAGAAAGCAACTTGGACGCCCTCTATTTCCGGCTGCTGGACGACATGGAAAAGCAAGGTTCTCTTCCCAACGTCAGCCTGGTGGTGTTGGCTGATTTCAAGACCGAAATGAGCGGCAAAACCTGGAGAGTGCACCTTCAAGCGGACGACGACAGCGGAACGGTTCACAACGGTGAAGACATGGGGGAACTGAACATGGGCGATCCGGCCACCCTGGGCAATCACATCTTTTGGACCCAGCAGAACTATCCGGCCAGCAAGTACGTTCTGTTCATCAAGGATCACGGCATGGGCTGGAAGGGCATCTCCTGGGATCACACCTCCGGCGACGACGCCCTCTACATGCAGGAGTTGAAGGCAGCTTTAGAGTATACCATTCCCCCCAAGCTGGACGTGGTGGTGTTCGACGCCTGCCTGATGTCCATGGTGGAGGTGGCCAATCAGGTCAAGCAGCGGACGGAGATGATGGTGGCCTCCGAGGAGACCAAGTACGTGTTCGATTTTCCATACAACGACATCTTCGCCACCATGAACGCCAACACCGCCTGGACCGGAGAACAGTTGGCAGTCGACATCGTGGCCAAGGCCAAGGCCAACGTCACCAGGAACGACTATACCTTCGCAGCCATTGACTGCCGAAACTTGAATCCCCTAATCAATCAGATCGACGAATTCGGCTTCGAGCTGGAATGGGGCGTGGATGATTACGACTTCCACTATGGCGTACATTATGATCCCAACGACAACGTGCAAATCCACATCCGAAATCAGCTGGTTCAGACCGAGCACTTTGAGGAACCCAACTTCATCGACTTGTATCACTTTGCCCAGTTGATAAAGGCGGACGGCGCCATACCTGATGACTACAAGAGTCAGGCCCAACCCATAATGACCTCTTTGCAGAAGGGGGGCAGCATCATAAAAGCCGAGGAGCACGGGGGCGCGCATCCCAACGCTCATGGGCTTTCCATCTACTTCCCCACGGCGCAGACCAAGCGAAATCCTCCGGTTCCGAAGGCGAATCTGCCTGCCGAGGGCGAACGGCCCTACGACGTCCCCTGGCCGTCCAAACTGCCCGACAACTCCGATTACGCCAAGTACGCCTTCGATCCCAACGACTGCAAGCCGCCGCACGAGCCGTGCGTGAATCACTTTGCCCAAGCCAAGAATCACCCCTACCAGCCCACGCCCGGATTCGATTTCGTGGACGACACCTGGTGGGACGAATTCCTGCACCGGTATTACGAGCCGGTAGCCGATGCCGGGAGGGACACCGGGGCTTTTGTGGGAGAGGTGGTTGGCCTGAACGGGTGCGGTTCCTCCGACGCCGACGGGTTCGTCAGGCATTGGTACTGGGATTTCGACTCAAACGTGGACTCCCCGCCCGACTGCCCTCCCGGCGATGAGGACTACGACAGGGACTGCTGGGACGAGTCCAACGACGACAACCACGGCGATGCGGTGCAGATCGATTTCCCCTGCACTGATGAAGGAACGTTTTACGTGACTCTGACCGTCTGGGACGACCACAATCAGCAGTTTGGCCACGGTGAGCACTTCGAAACCGACCAGGACGGGGTGGTAATAAGGTGTATCGATACGGCCTTCACCTTCGAGCCGCCGCCCGATGAGGGGCAACATGAAAACGGCAGCTTCGAAACCGGGGAGTTCGTGGCCAGCGACGGGACCGGGAACAACGTTGTCCTGGTGGATGCAGTGTTCGCCGGCTCTGGAGTGGACAGCATCCAGGTTATCTACGTCTTTCCTCCCCCCGCTCCTTACGTAAAAGGCTACGTCAAGTACAGGGTGGTGGACCACTGCTTGGCGGGAGGGATTGTAAGCATGACCGCTTACAACGACGCCGACGAGACGTTCAGCGGGGATTTCCATATCAGCCTGGCCAATACCGCTCCGGTGATCACCTGCCCGCCGGATGAGAGCTTCGATTACACCGATGGGTATGCAGGTTATGTTGCGGGATACGACGAGGACGGCGACCCGCTCTATTTCTTCAAGGTCGATGGTCCGGGCGCCCTGGAGGTTACCGCGGAGGGGGCCATATCCTGGGAGGCAGGTCCGGGTGACGTGGGCGGGCCGTATGACGTCACCGTGGGGGCCGGCGACATTTGCGACGCCGGCGCCACCTGTGTGTTCGCTCTTACCGTCACTGCTCCGGTGGGCTGCTGCCAGCACACCGATTACTGCGAAATGGTGACCGAACTTGAGTGCCTGGATTTCCCCGGTACCGTTTGGTATCCCCCGCCGTATGAGTGTGCCGACGAGATTCTTTGCCTTGTCCCCTGCGGGGATTGCACTGGCGACGGTGTAATCGACGTGGGTGACGTGGTTTACCTTGTAAGTTATCTGTATAGGGGAGGATATCCTCCGGAGCCGGAATGCTTGGGCGACGTTAACTGTGATGGCATAGTGAACATCGGGGATGTGGTCTACCTGGTCAGTTACCTCTACAAGCAAGGTCCCGGACCTTGTCCGGATTGCTGCTCCGAGAAGATGGGAATGAACAGAGCCCCGAGAAAGAAGACCGGAAGCGATTCTCCGCTGAAAAGACTACGGTGATCTGCAATACGTGAGGCGTGCGGAGGAGAAGGTAAGCCCTTCCGCTTAAAAACGTGATGTTGCCCCAACCTCGACAGAATCGGGGTTGGGGTACTTCTTTGTGCCTGCCAGATCCCCTGACCTGGAAGGCTTTACTGATGTCTGGTCGGGGGACTTGACGGGGACGTGGAGGGTAAGGAATTACGTCGCTCGCACCAGCGGTCTGGTCAGGCAGGTGGGACCTCCGGCGCCTTTCCGGGAGATCTCTTCTCCGACATATTCTGAGACCTCAACGCCCTGAACTTCGAGCATTCGTTTCGTTTGGGGATTCCCGGAAAGCATGATGCACCTCCGGGGAGAGGTGGCCAGGATATTGCAACCTATGCTCCTGAATTCGGAGTCTGGCACCTCGACAAGTTTCATTCCGCGATTGATGAGCCACTGTCTGAAGGGAACAGGAAGCAATCTGGCGTAGACGACGGCTAAGTCGAAATCAACCGGACTGATCATAGACATCAGGTGGAAGACGCCTTCGGGGCCACGCCAGTGTGGCAACGGAACCACTATGAACTCATCGACAAGTCCGGCAGTAAGCTCTTTCAGTTGGCGGATGCCTTGCTCGTTCGTTCTGTATCCCTGCCCTACCACCAGGGTTCGTCCATCCAGCCAAATTAAGTCTCCCCCTTCCAATCTTCCGTCCCCCCTAATAGAATCGAGAATGGGGATACCCAATTCAGAGAGATACTCCCCTGCTGCCGATGGCTCACCCCGACGCTCCTGCTTTCCCATGCTGCACAAGACGACTCCCTTTGGACTGGTAATCATCGCGTCGCGTGCATAGATTGAATCGAGGCCGGTCTTGTCACTCCTCGGTAGAAAGTGAATCTCCGACACTTCCCTCCTTAGCAGGTTAACCAAGCGCTCATATTCGTCTAACGCCTTGCTGTAATCCGGGCAAGCTGAGTAGTTGAGCGTCCTCCACTGGGCGTCGATATTCTCCTGGGAAATGAAAGCATCTTTGGGATGCTTGATCAGGATCTTCTGGATTTTCCCGACTTCGGATTGACTGCCGAGTTTCATCAGATCAGCTCTCCTTTGCTGCAACGTGTGACCAGCCGGTGCCCCAAGTGATCTCCTTGCGCGTGCTTGATTCTCTATGTTTCGATTTGCGGCAATTCGATCTTCTTTGCATAGAACAAACCGTCCCCTGAAAGGGAAACCGCGCGGGCGAACGACGAGCGCTTGATGCCCGCCCGTAAGATATTATGAATGAGATTGTCCGGATGACTGAACGGGCACACCTTCATGCAGAGCCCGCAGTCGGTCCCGATGACCCGCCAGTAGTGATAGCATTTCCCGATATCCAACTGCCATTTCTCCACACCTCGAACCATAGTTTTCCCGCCATCCTGGATCGCCTTTGGAGGGCAATTCTCAGCGCATTTCATGCACTTCTCACAGAAGTCCTGTACGCCGAACTGGATCGGCTTATCGGGCACGAGCGGGATCTCCGTTGTAACCGCCCCCAGGCGTATTCTCGCGCCGAATCTTGGCGAGATGAGATATCCAAACCGGCCCAGTTCTCCCAGACCCGCATCATAAGCCACCGGCGGCAGCATGATTTGATAATTGCTCCCGGAGACATGAGCACGGGCTTGATATCCGAGTTGGCGGATATGCTCAGCCAGCACGATTGATATTCTCTGCGCATGCAAGTACTGAAGCGCGGTCTCTTCGCTTATCCCGATTCCCGGCGCCTCTTGGACCTGTGCATAATCCATTTCCACGGTGAATGCGATGACGTAGGGGTGATCGTTTTTGATCTCTGCTCCCCACGGCTCCGGCCCCCTGCCTACGTGAGAGTATACCCAATATGGATTCAGCCGTGCAATGCCGACCTCCGCTGCGCCCAGGTGAAGCGTCATCTTCTTGAGAGTAGCCGACGCTTCCCCAGGGTCGACCTGGTGGCTGTCGGAGCTCACCGGCCCATCCGCGAGGGTTACCAGCTGCTCCTCCAGCTTAAACTGTGACGCGACATACTCCGACCTGACCGGGTCATAGTACTGGCCGCCAGGCGAAAGCAGCTCAGCCAGGCTGCGAATCTTATCATCGATCTCTTTGTTTTCCGGCCTCATTCGGTAATAGGCATCATATCTCTCTGTACCGGGCTCGTACTTTGCCCTGGCGAACATTACGTCCCGTTCATCAACCCTTTCAGTGATCGTGTTAATTCTCAGCGTCTTCGTTTTGCCGACAGGAAGGAAAAACAAAAGAGCCGGAACCGCTATGAGAAGCGCTGCTGCAGCCAGAACGTAATGCCCCGGGTGAAAAACGAAAAATCCCCCAAACCATATGCCGCCGAACGCCAGAAAGAGGAGCGCGGAGACGAACGCGGCACGGGGTTTCTTCTCCATGAGAGAGGAAACGCTATACAGCCCCAGGAAGAAGCTGACGACAGCACCTATGACAAAGAAAAGTAAGGACAGTAGGTTCATGTTGTTTGTAAGGACTCAGTCGTGAAGAATGATAAGGGAACTTCCCGCGTAGTACAAGCACATTCAGAAAAGCATGGCAAGAAACCAGTCGGGAGAAGCCGCACTTTCCTTGGGGAACATTGTAGTTTCTGAACACTTCCATGTCGATCATCAGCAAGGTTTGTCCTGAAGATATTGTCACAAGCGGAAGAATTCTCTTTCATCTAAAGCTCCGCAGGAGGTTTTCCCCCAAGATGAACCAGAAGGCTGACCTCGCCGGTTGTGATGAGCGTCTTGAACACTACTGTGCCTATTACAAGAGCCGAGCAGAAACCCAATATGGTGGTCAGCGGCCAGGGGACGAAGTATGGAATGCCAAAGGCTGTTCCTTCCGCTGCACTAAGAACATCGCTTCCGCTGAGCAACTTTGCCGCCAGAAGGAGAATGCCAAAAGAAGCTGTTGGAAGACTGGTATAAAGAGCTACGAAAAGCGATGCTTTCAGAACCTTATCTGACGATGCCCGTCCACGCAGCCACAAGCCGAAGACCATGCCCCAGACGAAAGCCAGTCCGATACTGAAAACCTGCGTTGCCATACCCGCAGGAAAGGCCACACATTCGAGAAGGTATATGCCGACCAGCATTGCGAAGTAGCGAAAGAACCTGTCAGGCTTGCCGGTCACCCGACCCAGCAGTCTGGCGATGGGACGGGAAAGACCAAATCCACCGGCAAGATTTACCACGACCAGCACGATGACAAAAGCGAGTTCGGCAGGTTTCATTGGTTTGTACTTTCAGACCGACATCTGCATAATCCACCGGCTCAGGTCTACCGAACCGCTACGCCGTCAAAGGTGCGCGCCTATCTCAGCGCTTGGATGATGGTCACAGCGAACGAATCTGCGCAGCCCGGGCCGTAGGCGGTGATTATGTTGCCGTCCACGGTGACGCTGTCTCCGGTATATTCGCACCCTTTGCTCATGAGTATTTCGTGGGCGCCCTGAGCCTTGTGACCGGTGGCCCTTCTTCCTTCCAGCACTCCGGCATTAGCCAGCACCACCGGGCCCCAGCAGATGGCTGCCAGCACCCTATCCTGCTCAAGAGCCTCCTGAGCCACGGCATGCGCCCTGGGATTTTCCCAATAATCTCTCTTGACCCCGGAACCGCCGATGAAAACGAGTGCATCGAAGTTGCCCATATCGAGGCTATCTATCAGGACGTCCGGTTGGACCTTGGTTCCCCCGTCGCCCTCAGCTGTGTCCAGCTTGGACGATACTATCGTAACCAAGGCGCCTTCTTTCTCGAACAACGCCCTTGGAACGTTCAGCTCCTCGTCTTTGAAGTACTGCTGTCCGACCACAATCGCGATTCGTTTTCCGTCAATGCTGGGAGTCGCGGTCGTTGACGCTCTATCACCAGAACCACCGCGACAACAGCAAGCCAGCAGCAGGATAAAGATAACTATCGCTGATTTAGGTCGATTCTTGCATAGCATCATACATCTCATTTTACGGAAGAGGGAACGCCTTCGTGGGTTATGCTGGGTGCTGGCTATGCCTTGCCACGAATGTGACCTGACGCTCGTCCGGCTGTCAGATCATCCCCGCCAAAGCGCGCAAGGCAAATGTACACGTTTTCAAAGCCTATGTAAATATTATGTAAAAATCTTCTCAAATAATTAATGTAATGCGTATACACACCGAAGTACAGATAGGAAAGCTAAGATAGGTTTTTGTTAGCTCGAAATTGTTCAGCCACGAAAGCTTATTTTCATGAGACTTTCGTGGCTTTTTTTATTATATAGGAAAGGAGGTGATTTTTCTTGACACAAGGTACAGTAAAATGGTTCAATGAGTCCAAAGGGTATGGATTCATAACTCCGGATGACGGAGCACAGGACCTGTTTGTGCACTTCTCTGAAATACAGGGGGAAGGATTCAAAACTCTTCGTGAAGGTGACGGAGTTAGCTTTGAAGAAGGACAGGGACAAAAAGGACCTCAGGCAACAAATGTCCAAAAGATATAGTTTAGAGAAACCAAGTTTCTAAGAACATATCGTTGGTCTTTCCGGGGCCTCCCTTGGCCTCGGAAACTAAATGTGGCGGGAATCAAATCCCGCCACGTTTATTATCAGTTTTGTTGGATCTGCGTTCGGCAATCGTGTTAGGTCACACCTGACAAGGCAGGTCCGCACGAGCGGGCAAGACATAGCAGAACGTAGTGTGAAGGTCAACCAACCCGAAGCGTCCTTGACAATTCTTTATTGTCAAGCAGTCCTGCGGATATGGTTGACCTACTCCATGTTATCACGACAGCGCCGGATTACCTCAGTCTTAAGCCTCAAAGTCTCCTTCTCAATATAGAGCAAGTTCAGGACCGCGACCGAATTTAGACATATGGGTAAAGCGGTGAAGACGAGTTTCATCCCTAAATTCCAACCCCACTCGGTCATACCTCGCCAGAACTGGACATGGGCAAAGCAGAGAACTAGAACAAGTGCAATTAAAAGAAGGCCGTAGTAGAGCTTGAGGCCGGGGTGGACACGCATCCCTTCAGCAATATAGATGGTGTAATGGGAAAGCCCCACATCTTGGGACTCAGGAAGCCGGCGGTTGATTCTCTGCTCGATCTCGGTAAGCCTCACGCCAAGGCTGTTAACCATCGAGTGGCATAAGCCGAGCCAGACGACAACCAGGAACGAACCGAAGAGAAGCGCGGGTCCTACAATAGCATTTTGAGGCGTAAAATAGATAGTCAGACCTGCACCGATTGTGAAGACGACGGGCAGTACCCGATAGGCGATTAGTGCATTATCGCGTAAGTACGCCGACACTTGATCGTATTCACGCATCAGTGTCTCTACTACTGGATCAATCATTCCATTCTCCTCTCTGTGTGGTGAAATTTCTTGTTAGCTTTTGTGGGTTAACCATCCCGAAGGATGGTTGAGGATTCCGGTGCAAAGCTGTCACGTAACACCCGCCAAGCCGAGCGAGACCTGACAGAACTAAGAATGATCAGACGGCTACCATTCATCACCCAAAACCTACGATGAACTTTAAAAATCTGTAGATTTCAGCTCCGAAAGCCTTCTTTTTCCAGTTGAAGATATCATTCCAATGCAGCTCTATTATGTCTATCATTATCCTTCCGAGAAGAACGGCAAGTTTCGCTTTGTTCACCTGGAGTCCGTATTCCTCCTCAAAAGATACAACGAAAGGTTTGCGCCTTTTCAATAGCTTTCGAATAACAGAAACTTCCAATTCGACATGGCGCCCCCTGTACCTTTTAACATAAGTTTCCAGAGCAGACTTTAGTATCCCAGGCGGAAAAGAACTCTCGAAATCTCTTGTGAAGCCAAACGTCCCATGCAACTTGCATCTTCGCTTTTTCAGTTTGTTCAAGAATGTGTCGGCTCGACCATCTTTGTCGTATGTTAGGAAAACCTTCACTCCTTGGCGATTCTTCTCCTTTATGTATTGAACCAGGTTTTGGACGTTGCCTTTTCCCTTGTAGTCGTGTATGGGGAAATCGAGGTTTCCCAGGGAGGAAATCTCCTGCATAACACTGATGAAATTGTGTTCGCTCTCACCTTCTAGTAGCACAACCTTGCTGTGGACGCGCCTCGTATCGACTGAACTCATCTCCCGTCGCATCGTCTCTAACGGCTCGATCAGTCCAGTTAAGGTCATGAAGTACGTTGGCACCCCGCGCCAAAACCAGTCTGCGTCTTCCCTGGACAGGTAGTACTCCCATAGTTTCAGCCAAAGAGCCACATCGAAGAGCTTCCCCAGGGCTTTCAAGAAATGGAACCTCTTCGTCCTTGACAAAGTCATGTAATAAGGATGGGTCACGTCTATAACATTCTTGAGGACTCTATTCGTGAACTCTACTTCCAGATCAGGGTGCAAGAAGTGATCACGGAAGAAATTCCGAAGGTCATCTTTTGAATGTCTGCTTTCTCTCAAGAACTGCCTTATGGCCCTGTCTTGCTCCAATTCGAAGATCTTCAC
>Ga0114919_10004276_pt1 | contig 11460 bp, 8 predicted proteins | sample BlataG_FD_88682 | JGI IMG/M metagenome (GOLD analysis project Ga0114919, IMG submission 88682) | Deep subsurface microbial communities from Black Sea to uncover new lineages of life (NeLLi) - Black_00105 metaG | ecosystem: Environmental > Aquatic > Marine > Oceanic > Sediment | place: Atlantic...
ACTGAAAGTAAAGAAACTGGCGGAGATCATAACCTATGCAACGTCGCGTGACCGTGGCCTGGCCGCGGGAGAAGCGCCGAGATGCTGGCGGCGGCCGAAAAGAAAACCCTGTAAAGGCGTTTTGCAGATTCAATTTGAGATAGACGACCGAATCCACTGGTTTTGCCCCGAGTGTGAAGATGAAGGCATTCTTGACGGCTGGCAAGGGTTGATATGGGACATGAGTGATGGGATGACCGTCTGAACATCTCATAAATATGCCCGGCAGACCGGTTGTCCTGGGTTCCCGGAATTCCTTTCTTCTCCAAGCAATACGGAGGATTCAGCAAGAAAAATGCGGGGCGTTTATTGGATGTTCGAACGTGGGATGAAATGCCTTTGGTTGGAGGTAAAGAGAGAATCGGGTTTTCCCTGTTCACATGCGGAAATCACGGATCAAGGTGTGAGCCTGGGGCTGATTATAAATTGTTTTAGAACCAAGACCCCGGTTCCATATGCTCAGCCCTATATCAGCCACAGCTTTTTTTCTTGACCTCGAATCTTTTCAGGTTTAAATTGGTTGAAAAAAGCCTGTTATTTCTGAATTTTTCAACCAAAAAACAAAATGAATAATATTTATCCAACAAAACTGGTCCGAAAACTGACTGGATCGAGCCTTAATCAACTGAAATATTGGGTCAGGATTAATCTTGTTTGTCCAGAAAGAAAGGGGAAGTCCTCTTTGTATTCTTTTAAAGATATTATCAAATTACGAGTCTTGGTTTCATTGAAAAGAAGAGGGTTAAGTCTCCAAAAGGTGAGAGAAGGCATAAGAAATCTTTCTGCAATGTTACCGGATGATGAACCCCTTTCCCGCCTGATCATCTACACTGATGGGGTAGATATGATTGTCGTTGAGAAAGGTAAATACTTCAGTGCCATTACAAAACAGCAATATTTCCGCTTTGACACGGAGCAAATTGGCGCGGAGATAATCAGCTTACAAAATTACGACCGGGCATTTGTAAAGCAAACAGGCCCTTTAGTGGATGGAGAAACGGCCACTGCTTTCCCCCTTGTGTAACGGGATACGAGACAAATCAGCGGAGGCAGTCAAGATGAGCGTCTTAAGCACTATCCGCGATGAATTGAAAGGGTTGGGTTATTTACACAACCTATTGCAGGAAAATTATGCCTTCGATGATGCAGCCACTTCTGTAACTCAAGATCTGAATATCCGTTTAGCGGCATTTGCGCAATGGCCGCCTTCCTACCGTAACGCTTGCATCGGGGTTTTGACTGCAAACGGTAAGTCAGGTCCGAAGAATGTTTCGGCTTATCGAACCCTTGGCGCCCCGATGTTTTTCGAGGCTTTTCCAGATCATTTTAACCGTTACCGTATTCAGGCAACTGGAGAAGCCGTTTTATTAGAGTCAATCCCAGCCCGAAATATTAGACAGGCTTTTAAACTGAACAAAGATAAGTGGTGCCCTGAAGCGATTTTTCGCGCCAAGGCTATCACACCATTAACCGAACCTTATCAACTCGATTTTGTTGATGTGGGCCTCATCCCTGCTTTAAAAGGCATGATCCATGCAAAATTGGATCGACTGCTAAGAGATATTCTCCACGAAGCTACCATTTTTTACAAAAGCGTCGCAGGTAGTAAACCAGAGGAGGCCTCTCTTTTTCGTCTTGTTTTTCGTTTCCTTGCGGCAAAGATATTTAATGATAGAAATCATCCAGGAGATTGGTCCACTTCTGATGCAAATGCTATCATTGAAAGAGTCCAGAAGTTTTATAAGCCTTTTGAATCTGAAACCCAGGATACTCTCGATGAACCTAACACACAACAGGCTGTCTGGGATAGGTTCCGGAGTGCTTTTAACTTTCAAAATCTCTCAGTGGAAGATCTGGCTTTCATCTATGAAAACACACTCATTCGGAAGGAAACCAGAAAGCAGTTTGGTATACACAGCACACCTTCTGTGATAGCCGAGCTTATGGTAGACCGGCTTCCTTTTGAGTCACTGCCCCAGGAGGAGCGTTACGTGCTGGAGCCTTGTGCCGGCCATGGCGTTTTTTTGGTTGCCGCTCTTCGTCGTTTGCGGGAACTACTACCGGCTTCGTGGACAGACCAGCAGAGACATGGCTATTTGAAAGATCGATTGACGGCTATTGAGCTTGATACTTTTGCCGCCGAGGTTTGTCGCCTGTCTCTCATGTTAGGCGATTATCCCAATCCGGACGGATGGCATATCATAGATGAGGATATCTTTGGCAGTGATGCTCTTGAGAGGCAATTGAAAAAGTCCCGAGTCGTGCTTTGCAATCCCCCATTCGAAGACTTTACCATGGCCGAGAGGGATAGCTATGGGGATAATGTCCGAAATGTCCATAAGCCTTACGAGGTCTTGCGCAGAGTCCTTGATCACCCACCAGACATGTTGGGTTTTGTTTTACCAAAAGCTGCCATTTTAGGTGAGAAGTACTCTGATCTTCAAGACCTCATGGCCCGAAAATACAAAAACATAGAAACCATAGCTCTCCCAGATCGTATCTTCGTATTTTCTGATCAAGAAACCATGCTGGTCCTTGCTTCAGACAGAGACGAATCAACAAAAGCGGATATCTCTACTAGGACGTTCTGGGTGCGAGAAAACGATAGACGACCTTTCCTTGAAACGGCTCAGCTACCTGGGTCCGTTGGCAAGAGCGTAAATCGTGCCAGACATACAACACATATCTCTCTGTGGCATCCACCACTGTCTGAGATTTGGGATTATCTGAGGGCTAACCCGAGGCTCAAGGATATAGCCGAGATTCACAGGGGTATTGAATGGAATATTCCTCTCAGTGAAAACAGAAGCAAGTTAATATCTCTTAAAGAAAAGCCACAATTTAAAAAGGGACTGGATACGGTCCCGGGGAACATTGAGCCTTACCATGTACAGGGGCTGGTATACTTAAATATGGAGGATCGCTTTAAACGAACAAATGCGCATTCACTTCCATGGGATAGACCAAAAATAATAACCAATAGGCATATCATTAGCCGCGGACCTTGGCGGATTGTGGGTCATCCGGACTCGACTGGCTTGGTTTGTCGAGAAAATTTTATCGTTATCTGGCCCAAAACACAGTTAACGGTGGAAGTGCTTTCAGCGGTTATCAATTCACCGTTGGTCAATGCATTTCTTTTCGTTCGTGAGGAAAAGCGTAGCAATAGGAATGTTACATTACGCCATACACCTATACCACTCCCTGAATCTATTGATTCAGAGCGAATTACTCATCTCGTGGGATATTACCTTAAACTTAGACTTAGAATTACTGAAGCCTCTTCTAAGAAACTATCTTTACGGGAATATTTGCAAACACTAATGGAAATCGACAGCCTAATATTGAAAGCATATGATTTACCTCCAAGACTTGAACGAAAATTGCTGGAGTTTTTTAGAGGATACCCACGTCCGGTCCCGTTTGCTTTCCCTGATTATTTCCCGGAGGATTTCCGTCCCTGTATCCCATTACACGAATATATTGAAATGGACCTTGAACAGGCCAGTGCCGGACAACTCCTCAAGAAAATCACGCCCTTTGATTCTGAAGACATGCATGAATTTTTTATGGACATTGAGGCAACGCAATCCTGATGGACGGATACCTTTTTGATACTAACGCCGTCAGTGTTCTTTGGAATGTGCGGCATCCTGAACATGATACTATCAAAGTTTTTTTTGCAAGCGTCTCTCATTCCCCTGTCTGGCTATCCACTATAGTCCTGGCAGAGATAGAATACGGGCTGAAGATAACCCCAAAGATGGATATAGATAGTCAGAATCAAGTCAGACACGAAATGTCGAACCATCCCCTTATACTTAATATTGATAAGCACACCATCGGTCCCTATGCGGATTTACGGGCAGAACTGTTTAAGAATTATTCACCAAAAAAACGCCGGGGAAGACTAAAAGTGAGATGGCCGGAAGACCTTATTGAACGAACGAGCGCCAAAGAACTGGGTGTTCAGGAGAATGATATCTGGATAGCAGCACAGGCCATTCAATACAATTTGATACTGGTTACCGGCGATCACATGCAACGACTTGCCGATGTATCCGAGAACCTGGACTATCCGCTTCAAATCGCAAGTTGGAAATAGAAAGTCAATTGCACCGCTCTTAACCGGAGAAACCACATGACTAACAACATACGCTGGGGGCTGGATAACCCGCATCCCTTTTCTCAGATGAAGACGGAACTTATCTGGGAAGGGAAGTATGACGAGTACGGCAACCGGAGGACGGTGGACATTGCCGGATGCGCCATGCCCCTTCAGAAGATTGAGACCATTGATGAACCGGCCTCCTGGGCCATGGTGCAGGGTAATTTGTTTGATCCGGCCAAGGCCCATCGTGACGACTTCCGCAACAGGCTGATCTGGGGCGATAACAAGCTTGTGATGGCAAGCCTGCTCAAAGAATTCAAGGGCAAGATCGATCTTATCTATATTGATCCGCCGTTTGATGTGGGAGCGGATTTTACGATGAATGTGCCGATTGGCGAAGGAAAAGAGACAATAGGCAAAGACCAATCCGCACTGGAGATGGTTGCCTATCGAGATATGTGGGGTAAAGGAGCTGATTCTTACCTTCAGATGATATACGAGCGCTTGGTTCTAATGCGAGAGCTGTTGAGTGAGAAAGGGTCTCTTTTTGTACATCTCGATGAAACGGTGAGTCACTATGTAAAACCAATTCTTGACGAAATATTCGGGATTCCATCCTACGTTAACAGTGTAACCTGGAAACGATCTGATGCTCATAGCGACATTGGACAGGGTGCAAGGCATTTGGGGCGAATTTGTGACACAATCTTCATCTATGTGAAAACCCTGGGTGTCCATACATGGAATATGCAATATACACCGTTGCCAAAAAGCACTGTGGATCGGTGGTATCGCCATATCGAAGAAGAAACAGGCAGACGCTATAACAAAGCTGACATTACAGGCCCTGGCGGAGCTACAAAAGGGAATCCTGTCTATGAATGGAACGGTATCACTCGCGCGTGGCGCTTCAGCAAGAAGCGAATGGAGGAGTTAGATGCAGAGGGCCGCATAGTCTATTCCAAGACAGGTATGTCATATCTCAAACGATACCTCGACGAAAGTAAGGGGGTCCCGCTTCAGGATTTGTGGGATGACATCAAAATGCTTCGTGGTATCCATGGAAACTCTGAACTTCTTGGTTTCAAGACCCAAAAGCCCGAAGCGTTTGTTGAAAGGATTATGAAATTAGGCTCAGATGAAGCGGATCTTGTCGCCGACTTCTTCTGCGGCTCTGGCACAACAGGCGCAGTGGCGGAAAAACTTGGACGCCGCTGGATTATGTGCGATCTTGGCCGATTCGCCATTCACACAAGCAGGAAGCGGCTTATCGAAATCCAGCGAACCCTCCATAATGAGAACAAGCAGTACCGTTCGTTTGACGTTTATAATCTTGGCCGGTACGAGCGTCAGTGGTGGCAGAAGGAGCGGCTCAAGGGAGCGGATGAAGAGCATCGCCGGGTGGTCATGGAATTCTACAGGGCAGAGCCGCTGCCCAATGCCACGGGCTTGCTGCACGGGCGCAAGGGACAAGCCTTTGTGCATGTGGACGGTATTGACAGCATATTTTTACACGAGATGAGGTGCGGGCCGTTGTCAAGGCGGCACGGGAAGCCGGAGCCAGGGAGGTGCACTGCCTTGCGTGGGAGTTTGAGATGGATCTGCGCTTGGTCTGCCATGAGCTGGAAGCAGCAGAAGGCGTCAAGGTCAAACTCATCCCCATCCCACGCGAGATCATGGAGAAAAACAGGACGAATCCGCCGCCGTTTCTTGAGGTCGCCGTTTTGGAGGCTGAACCGGTGTATAGAAAGAAAGGCAAGAAGCGCGTTGTGGACATAAAGCTCAGCAGGTTCCTGCCGAGCCTTGCAGAGGTGCCGAGCAAGGAGTTGGAAGTCTTGAAAGAACGGGCCATTAAGAGCGGTTTTGACTTCATTGATTTCTGGGCCGTGGATTTTGACTGGCACGATGGCAAGCCCTTTGAGCATCACTGGCAGGATTACCGGACGCGAAAGGATAGGTCTCTCAAGACCGTCAGCAACTTCGGATATGACAAGTACCCAAAAGCGAGTTTGTACACCGCCTGTGTGAAAGTGATCGATGTCTTTGGATGCGATACGAGTATAACGGTAGAGGTCGATATTTAGTTCTATGACACGGAATTAGGTACTTCAATTTTAATTCCGATAATACTGATCCCTCATTGGGAAGAAAAATGAATGCGGAAGAATTAAAGGCACTTTTAGATAAACTACGTTTGCTGCCTTCTGAAACAGAGTGGGTGGAGTTTAAGAAAGCCGGAACCAGTTTTGATTTTGGCAAACTGGGGCGGTATTTTTCTGCATTAGGAAATGAGGCTAATCTTAAAGGCAAACCGTGTGGTTGGCTAATTTTCGGCGTGGAGGATAAAACCAGGAAAATTGTCGGAACGTATTATCGGTCCAACAGGTCAAACCTGGACAGGTTGAAATCAGAAATAGCTAACAAAACCACCAACCGTATTACCTTCATTGAAATCCATGAACTTCTACTGCCCAAGGGGCGTGCTATCATGTTCCAAATCCCTGCAGCTCCACAAGGCATCCCCATTGCCTGGGAAGGGCACTATTACGGCCGAGACGGAGAATCAATCGGTGCGCTAAACATTCAGGAAATCGAACATATCAGGAATCAGACCAGAGATTACGACTGGTCGGCTCAGATTTGCAGAAACGCAACATTGGATGATCTTGACCCTGCCGCCATCCAGTTTGCCAGAAAGCAATATAAGGAGAAACAGCCTGGGCACGCAGAAGAGCTTGACCAATGGGATGACCTGACGTTTTTAAATAAGACCAGGGTCTACATTAGCGGACAGATCACCCACGCAGCCCTTGTGCTTCTTGGCAGAGAGGAGTCCGGGCACTTCCTTTCCCCGGCAATTGCACATATGACGTGGGTGCTGAGAAATGCTCAAGGTACAGAGAGGGACTATGAACACTTCGGTCCTCCGTTGATTCTGGCGGTGGATCGGGTGTTTGCAAAAATCCGCAACCTCACGTATCGCTACATGCCCAATGCCAGTCTTTTTCCTATAGAAATCACCCAATACGACGCATGGGTCATCCGAGAGTCCCTTCACAATGCCATCGCCCACCAGGACTACACCCAGGCAGGTAGAATCAACGTGGTTGAAGACCCGGAATCCCTCCTGGTGAGTAATCTGGGGCATTTCATTCCAGGAACTGTAGAAGAGGTTATTCGTCGCGACGCACCGCCCGAGCAGTATCGGAATCCTTTCCTGGCAAGGGCCATGGTGAACCTGAACATGATCGATACTATTGGAAGTGGGATTAAAAAAATGTTCCAATTACAGAGAAAGAGAAATTTTCCACTTCCCGATTATGATTTAAGTAATCCTGATAAGGTCATTGTTAAAATCCAGGGTAAGGTTTTAGATGAAAACTATACCAGGTTGTTAATTGAGCACACTGATTTGGATTTAGCCACTGTAATTCTTCTGGATAAGGTACAGAAACAGATTAGGATTTCAAGAGATGAACATAGATTCTTGAAATCGAAAAACCTGATTGAAGGAAGATACCCTAATTTATTAGTTTCTTCAAAAATCGCTTCCGCTACGGCTGAAAAATCTAAGTATATTAAATATCGTGGCTTGGATGATACATATTACCAAAAATTGGTGATCTCATTTATCAGACAATATGGACAAGCTAGCAGGCAGGATATTGACGAACTTCTGTTGGACAAACTTCCAGACGTGCTAACCCCTCAGCAAAAAAAGAATAAAATCAACAGGTTGCTGTCATACAAGATGTCGAAAGAATTAAATCTGATAAAAAATGTCGGTTCAACAAAATCTTCTTCATGGATCTTGGTAAAAAAGGACGGATTAAAGTGATTTAATATGATTTTTTTCTCCAAAAAAATTAAAAAAAATTAAAAAAATACTGCTGACCAAACAAAATATCACTGCAATATCAATTGGTTACATTTAATTTTGGCAGTGACAAAAATTAATAACATGAGGGTTATCCTATGACCAGCCCTATCATTAACCCCACAGCCCTTGAGCCCCTTTTTGCACCCCATGAGGAGCCGAACTTTCACCGGGTACGGGCTGAGAAACCCGGCGATCCGGCTAAGGTAGTAAAGGGGAGAAGGCCGTCATCCATCACCGTGGCGAATAATCTCCGCTCCTTTGTGAAGACATGGCGGGAGAGTGAATATGCGGGTGCGTCCGATACCACACGAGAGCTTCTCTTTCACTGGTTCGAGCGGGATCACATGATTGAAACGCCCACGAAAGAACGCATTCCGTTCAGCTACTACTTCTGCCAGCGGGAGGCCATTGAGTCCCTGATCTATCTATGGGAGGTCCGGGGACTGAGAAGCCTTTCCAATATCATTTCAGAATTTGGAGGGGAGGACCGCGAAACAGCGGCCCTTGGCGTCAACCCGGACGAAGACCGTTGGGCCAGGTATGCATTCAAATTGGCCACAGGCACGGGGAAGACGAAAGTGATGAGCCTGGCCATTGTGTGGAGCTATTTTCATGCCCTTCGTGAAAGCGACTCTCCCATGGCCAGACACTTTGTGGTCATTGCTCCTAACCTGACTGTTTTTGAGCGACTCAAGGAGGATTTCGGAAACGGCGTTATTTTCGACAAAGACCCTCTTATCCCTGTGGCCTGGCGGGGTGACTGGAACCTTTCCGTGGTTTTACAGGGCGAGGCGGCAGGTGCGGCCACGGGCGGGACCCTGTATCTTACAAACATTCACCGGCTCTATGACATTAGCAAACGCAGGACAAAAAAGGAAGCTGAGACCTACGAATGGATGGGACCTCCCGTGTCCAAAGCAACCGCCCTCGATACGGGCAAGGAACTGCGGAAACGGATCACTGCCCATGACCGGGTTATGGTGCTCAATGACGAGGCCCATCACCTTTGGGACCCCGGATCTGCATGGAACGAGGCGATAAGTTTTCTTCATCAAGAAATCCGGAATAAAACCGAAGGCGGTCTCTGCGCTCAATTAGACTTTTCGGCCACCCCCAAGGACAATCACGGAAATATCTTCCAGCATGTGATATGCGACTCGCCGTTAGGAGAAGCGGTTGACGGCGGCATCGTTAAGATTCCCATCATCGGCCGCGGCGAGGGATTAAGCGAGAGGCCGAGCAAAGACGCATCCGAACGATTCGAGCAACACCTGATGATGGGCTATCAACGGTGGCTCAAATCCAGGGAGGAATGGGATAAGAGCGAAAAAAAGCCCCTGCTTTTTGTCATGACCGAAGACACGGAGGCCGCTGACCAGATCACGAGGCGACTGGATACTGATCCCCAGTTTGCCGAACTGAACGGGAGGACCATCAACCTCCACACGAACCTCAAGGGAAGGATCAAATGGATCGGCGGGAAAAAGAAGGGTTATCCGGTCTTTTTAGAAAGCGAGAAGGAGATCAGCGAAGATGACCTGAGGGCGCTCCGCGATCTCTCCCGCGATCTCGATTCCGGCAGAAGCCCCTATCAGTGCATCGTGTCGGTCCTCATGCTTCGCGAGGGCTGGGACGTGCGCAACGTCACGACGATTGTCCCGCTTCGCGCCTATGCATCCAAGGCAAACATCCTTCCGGAACAGACCCTTGGCCGGGGCTTGCGGCGCATGACCCCGACCGGAGGCGCTGCTGAACTCGTTACCGTTGTTGAACACAATGCCTTTGTAAGCCTCTACCAACAGGAACTCAGCCAGGAGGGGCTCCCCATTGAGGTCGTGGATGTTGACAAGGTTCCCAAGAGCACGGTGACCATATTCCCGGACAGGGAGAACAAGGATGTCAAGAGGCTTGATGTGCTTCTGCCCGCAGTCTCCGTGGGCTATACGCGCACCCCGAAGCTGGAAAACCTGGCTATCGGGGATATTCGCAAGGAGTTTTCCAAATATGGACATTTACCCCTTGGCAACAAGCGGGCAGAGGAGATCGAGTATGAGGGACGTCACCTCTTCACCAATGAGATCGTGGAAAAGATGAATATCCGGTTGCCGCTCCTGGAAAGCGGGATAGGCGCAGTCTCCTATTACCGAGAAGAACTTGAACACATCGCAGGGCTTCGAGGCACTCACAAGGTCCTGGCGCCTCTTCTTGAGACCTTCATAACGGAGATACTCTTTGAGGAGAAAGTCACCTTGTTCGATCCACGCCTTTTATGCCGGCTTGGGGACAGCGATGTGAGAGAACATATCAGGGCCGCCTTTGTGCCGTTGATCCTCTCCCGGACGACCGTCAAGGAAGAGCGTAAGCCATTAGGCGAAGGCGTATCTGTATCCGGATGGAAACCTTTTCAGGTCGCGCATTCAGAGAACCATCCGGCCATTGCCGCAGAACATACCCTCTTCAACCTTGTACCCTGCAACCGGGAATTTGAGGTGGCCATGAGCCAGTTCCTGGATCAGGCCGGGGAACCTGAACCGGGGGGAGAGAGTCAAATTTCGGTGTTCCTTTCCATAAACAGCTTTAAGGAACTTCCTTCCCGCTATCAGAAGGGTGTAGAGCAGGCAGTCGCTTTATACCATTTTTTGAAGAATAAGAACGAGGTATCCTTCGCTCCTGTGTTTACACCACTTCTTGGCCCATTGGATGAGGCTGCCAGGGGTATGATCCTGCGGGAGCTCAAGGATGTTATTCCGGCGGACCGCTCCGAACAGCACTCCTTTTTCCATCCTGATCTGACTGATTTGCCCACGGGGGAGGCAAACTACCATAAGCGGCAGGCTACAAACCTGGAAAGGACTCTGATGGATCAGAACGGCTTCATGCCCATAGGTCTTTTGCGCTGGTGTCTGGATTATGTGCGGACCACCCGGAGGAAGATCGGAGGCGTCTTTGAGGTTGTGCGTGCTCGCTTCGCCGATGTATCGCAAAGTAATTTGTATGCCGTGATAGATGCTATTTACAGCTTCCGAAATGAATACGTGGCCCATCAGGATCGTGAACTAAGTGATTCGGAACTTGCAAAAGAGGCACTCCAAGAATGGGCAAGAGGGCTTCATCGGATATGGAGTTGTCGTTGAGGAGGCCGGTTTTTCGATGAAAATATTGAAGAGAACGAATCGTTTTTATCACACAAGGCCGGAAGGATATCCACAAATCAGGGTATATCACAAGAAAGGGGCAGGGAAGAGAATGCCTCGATATCTTCTCAAATGCGGTTGTTGCGACGAGAAGCTGGAAATCTACTATGACGAAGAAGGGCTTGAGATAAATGGTGTGAATGGTTCGATTGAGGACTGGCGTGAAATTCTTCTTCCTCTTTTGCGGATTGAAAAGAAAGGCAACAGATTTGTCGCCAAATAAGGCTGTTCACCAA
>Ga0114919_10004279_pt1 | contig 11459 bp, 7 predicted proteins | sample BlataG_FD_88682 | JGI IMG/M metagenome (GOLD analysis project Ga0114919, IMG submission 88682) | Deep subsurface microbial communities from Black Sea to uncover new lineages of life (NeLLi) - Black_00105 metaG | ecosystem: Environmental > Aquatic > Marine > Oceanic > Sediment | place: Atlantic...
AGCAAGACCGTGAGTGACCTGCTGTTGGAGCCCACCCGGCTTTATGCCCGCGCCGTGCGGTCGGTGCTGCGACACTACCGAGTCAAGCAGGTCGTCCACGGCATCGCCCATATCACCGGTGGTGGGCTGGCCGAGAATCTGGGCCGGATTGTCCCGGACAGCGTGCAAATACAAATCGACCGGAGCAGCTGGGAGGTGCCGCCTGTCTTCGGCTGGCTGCAGCGGCTCGGGCAGATCGAAGCGGCCGAGATGGATCGTGTCTTCAATATGGGCCTCGGCATGGTCCTGGTGGTCTCTCCCCACTTTGCCGACAGCATCCAGCATCAACTGGCAGATCTCGGCATGACTGCCTGGAAAATCGGGGAAGCCAAGGAGTCCACCCAGGAGAACGACCGGGTGGTTCTCCGCTAGCGGGCATTCCTTGGAGTGCCACTCGAATCAGTTGACCTTACCTGGGCGATGATCCGCAGGGGGCCCCCACTGCCGCCGGCAATCTTCATGGGCAGGGCCACTATGACGGCCCCGGCGGCCGGAAGCTGATCAAGCCCTGCCACGTTTTCGAAGATGGGCACATTTGCGCCACAAAGAGCAACATGGGCGCCGAAGTGGGTAGAGGGCCCGTGGTCGATGCTCGCCGTGTCAATGCCGACGGCCTGCACCCGGCGGTGGGCTACAAGCCAATGCGCAGCCGCCGGTGAAAGACCGGGAAAGCGTAGCTTCATGACCGCAGCCGGACCCGACGCCGCAGTGCCAAGATACGCCTCCCTGTCGGGCCAGCGAGCCGCCCAGCCGGTACGCAGCAGCAAAATGCAGTCGACAAGTTGGCGGTGGTTTTTTTCCTCCCACGCCATCAGGTCGTCGATGGTCGCCTCGTATGTCGGGCTGTTTTGACAGGCAATCGTGAGATCAACCACAGCCGCCGGCCCGATCAGCCGGTTCAGCGGAATCGCGTCTGTCGTCTGGCCGTCGGCTGCGAAATGCCGTGGGGAATCGAGGTGGGTGCCTCCATGTTCAGCAGTCTGAAATCGGTTTGCCGCATAGTAATAGCCCTTGGCAGTCGGGCCATTCTCGCCACGAATCAGGCGAAACCCCGGTTCGGTTGGCCAGAAAACAGTGGTTTCCGAAAACGGGTGGGTCAGGTCAATCCAGACGCCGCCATGATCGAATGGCTGTCCGGCAACCGCTGAGCTGAAGGCATGGGGGGCGAGCAGGAGAACAAGGAGAGGGGGCCGGAGCGTTGCCATTGTCATGCCTTCCATTCGTTGGTCCGCTGCACGTGAGAGTGGCCGGGGGACCAAAGCCTACCAACCCCTGATCCGAAGTGTTTCATCGGTCAATCCGAAAGCAGGATTTTCAGATTTGGTCCTGTGAATCCACTGTTCACGCGGTGAGGCACAGATCGTTGCCCGTCGATGAATAGCCCCCGGGCTGATCGGCTACAATCGCCCACGACGGTCGGGTTGGTGCATTCATCTCCACCTCCAGAGCCCTGCCGTATGCATCGGTCTTTTCTCGAGAGTGTTGCCATGAAGCCGAACGAACTGAAAAACTTTTTTGGCCAGCCCTGCTATCAGCTTGAAAGCGACAGTGTCTCACTGGCCATCACCCGGCTAGGCGGGCATCTTGCCCCCGTCACCTTTGGCAAGGGCAGTGCTGATTCGATCAGCCCTTACTATGTCAGCCCCTGGCAGGATGAGGCCCACCCGGCAATGCCTGCAGCGGTTCTGACGCCGCTGCGGGGCGACTTTTTCTGCCTGCCATTCGGGGGCAACGCCGCCGCGTTCCGGGGCGAACACCATCCGCCGCACGGTGAAACGGCAACGGCCGCGTGGACGCTTGAAGGCGATGCCCCGCTGTCGGACGGCACCGCCCGGCTGGCGTTGTCACTCGAGACAACCATCCGGCCCGGCCGAGTGACCAAAGAAATCTTTCTGAGGCCCGGCCAGCCAGCGGTCTACCAGCGGCACCTGATCGAAGGCTTCGCTGGGCCCACGCCGCTCGGCCATCACGCGACCCTTGCCATGCCCGCTGAAGAGGGCGTGTTCGCCATCTCGACCAGCCCGTTTCGGCTCGGCATGACCAACCCGGGCGTGTTCAGCGATCCGGCGAACGGGGAATACCAACAGCTCGCCGTTGGGGCGACATTCACCGATCTGGCGGCGGTGCCGAGCCTCTTTAAGGATCCGGCCAACATCGACTGTTCACGGCTGCCGACTCGTCCTGGGTACGCCGACCTGTTGGCCGTGATCGCCGACACCGAACGGCTTGGCGGCATGCCAGCGTGGACCGCAGCGGTCAACACCCGCGACCACTGGGTCTGGTTCTCGCTGCGGAACCCGGCGGTCCTGCCAACAACCGCTTTCTGGCTCGAACAACGCGGCCGCCACAGCTTTCCCTGGAACGGCCGCAACCAGTGCCTCGGGCTTGAGGACATCTGCGGCTTCTTCGCCGATGGGCTCGTGCCCTCGGCCGAACCGAATCTGCTCTCACGGCAGGAAATTCCGACGGCAGTTGAACTCACGGCGGATAATCCGACTGACATTCGCTCTATTCAAGCAGCGGTGCCAGTGCCTGCGGGCTTCGACCGGGTCGCAGAGATTGCGTTCACTGATGCTGGCGTCGAACTCGTTGCTGCAAGCGGTGAGCGTGTCGCCACACGACTTTCCCATCAATTCGTGATGGGCGAGGGTGATGCGCCGTAACCCGCCTTGCCGAGTGGACGTCAAAAATCGCTTGCCAGTATTGACTGAATCCATCGCAGGAAAAGAAATATGTATCGTCGTGAATTTGTGGTCGCGTTGACTCTCGTTGTAAGCCAGCTATCGACGACCAGCCTTTGGGCGGCCGCCGCGGCACCACCGAACGTCATTCTGGTGATGGCCGACGATCTTGGCATCGGTGACCTGACTGCGACCAATTCGGCATGCAAGATCAAAACCCCGCGGTTGCAGCAGATGGCCGACGAAGGCATCACGTTCCTTGATGCCCATACGCCAAGTTCGGTCTGCACACCGACCCGCTATGGCTTGCTGACCGGCCGCTACAACTGGCGATCGCGGCTGGCCCGCGGCGTGCTCAGCGGCACCAGCGAACATCTGATTCCGGCTGATCGCCCAACGCTCGGGCACCTCATGAAAGCCGCCGGTTATCACACTGCCATGATCGGCAAGTGGCACCTCGGCTGGGATTGGCCCAAGGACGGAAAGGCCATCGATTTCACGAAGCCGGTGGCAAACGGCCCCGACATCAACGGGTTCGACTCGTATTACGGCCACTGCGGCTCACTCGACATGCCCCCTTACGTCTGGGTCCAGAGCGGCCGGGTCACCGCGGTGCCCGACCGCGAGGAGGGCGTCACCAAGCAGCAGGATCGCTACGGCTGGTACCGCAAGGGGCCGATTGGCTCCGACTTTTCCATCCCTGAGGTGCTGCCGCACCTATTCGACAAGTCGATTGCCTACGTGCAGGACCATGCAGAAGCCGCACAGGCAGGCAAACCCTTCTTTCTCTACCTGCCGCTGCCGGCCCCGCACACGCCCATCGTGCCGTTGCCCCCGTTCAGGGATGCCAGCGGGCTCAATCCGTACGCCGATTTTGTGATGCAGGTCGATCACCTGATGGGCAAGCTGCTCGACGCGGTGAAGGCGGCGGGCCTCGATGACAACACGCTCGTTATCTTCACCAGCGACAACGGCTGTTCACCCGAGGCAAACTTCCCACTGCTTGCCGAACACGGCCACGACCCCAGCGGATCCTACCGCGGCCACAAAGCCGACATTTTTGAAGGCGGCCACCGGGTACCGCTGCTGGCCCGCTGGCCGGGCGGCATCCCCGCCGGCCGGACGACCGCGGCCTTGGCCTGCCTGACCGACATCTACCCGACGCTGGCCGCCATTACCGGGCAGCCTCAATCCACCGTGGGCGGAGAAGACGGCTTCAGCCTGCTGCCCGTGCTTTCGGGCAGCGGCGGCACTGCCCGGGACAGCCTCATCAGCCACTCCATCGACGGCTCGTTCGCGATCCGGCAAGGCCCCTGGAAGCTCTGTCTTTGCCGAGGCAGCGGTGGCTGGAGTGCTCCCAAGGAAAAGCTGGCTGCCAAGCAGGGCCTGCCGCCGCTTCAGTTGTTCCACCTGGGTGATGATCCGGCGGAAACAACCAACATTGCGGCCGACCATCCCGCCGAAGTGGATCGACTCTTGCAACTGCTCGACAGGCAGGTGACCGCCGGCCGCTGCACGCCAGGTGAGCCGGTGGCAAACGATCGCAACGTGACATTTCTGCCGGCAGGCATCAGCCTGCCACGAGAATAGGTCTGGTACCACCAAGACTGTCACGGGCGGCAACAACTCATGCCATAAGTCGCACCGCACCCGGCCCGTCCGGGCTCAGCCTCTTGGTATCATCGGTACGGTTCAACGGCGCCGTTTCTCTGCAGGTCCTGCCCATGCGTTTTGCGTTCTTTTTCGGCCTGGTGGGTGTCTCGGTCGTGCTCTGTAACGCAGTTGCCGCAAGCCCCTCGGCCCATCCCAACATCGTGCTGATCAATGCCGACGACCTCGGCTACGGCGATGTCGGCTGCTATGGCGCTACGAAACTGAAGACCCCAAACATCGACCGGCTGGCCCGTGAAGGCCGGCGGTTCACCGACGCCCACGCGGCCTCGGCCGTCTGTTCCCCCTCCCGCTACGGCCTGCTGACCGGCCTCGTCAACAGCGATGTCGTCGTTGGCCGGATTCGCGACGACGCCCCGCCAGTGCAACTCTACGACCTTGCCGAAACAGCCGGATCAGCGGACGGAAACCGTGGCGGGTTGGTGGCCGCCACGAGGGTGGCCTGGCCGCCGGCGGAGAAGCCAAGCACGGCAATCTTCTCAGGGTCGATTTGCAAGGCAGTTGCACGTCGCCGCACCTCCTGCACACCCTTTTGGATGTCCTGCACAGGAGCAGCATTCGGGACCGGCATCTTGTTCGTGGGCACCCGATGCAGCACGAGGAACGCCACAATGCCGTGCTCGTTGAGCCAACGACAAGCCTCGGACCCCTCATGCTCGTCGGCGAGAATGCCAAACCCGCCCCCGGGCACCACAAGCACGGCACTGCGAAGCTGCTGCGGCTCTGTCCGCGGGATGTCGTAGACCACGACGCGGGGATTCGACACATTCGACCGCCGCGCAATTCCATCGGCCTTCTTCTCGACTTTCTCGGCCGGCTCGGCTGGTACACGCGGCTCCGGCACGCCTTCAGGCCAGAGGACGATCTCCTGTGGCATGGCGGCATTCACAGCGGACCACTGAAACGCGAGGGTCAGAAAGACAACCGTCACGAGCGGGAGATGGTTCATGCAATGATTTCCTTGACAATGCCGCCAACTGATCAGTGAACAGCAGTTGGCTGGGAAGGGAAAAGACGCCAGCCACCAAAAAACCGACTACTTGCCAGTCGCTGCGTTTTCGATCTGCTCCTGAACTTTGTCGAGATTAAACGAGCCGGGTGTTTGGCTCGGTGGGTATTCCTTGAGCGTCGCGAAGAATTTCCCGGCGATCTGCTGCATTGGCACAATCACAAAAGGCCGATCGAGGAACCAGTCGTGATAAACGTTGGCGTCAATCTGGGCCTTTTCGAACGGATCGCGTCGTAGATTGAAAAGCAGCGGCACCCGCAATTCAGTAAAGGGCTCGCGCCAGATCTGGAACGCATCGGCACGGTTTTCGAGAAACACGCCTTTCCAGTCGCCCAACCTCATGGCGACCATCTGTGCATCATCGTTCACGTAGTAGAACTCTTTGCGAGGCGAGGCCGAGATATTGTCGTCGAAGGTCGCAAAACTATCGGCCTTGGCAAAGTACTCGTTCATGGCGTAGCCATCGAGATGCTGCCGGTAGGTGCGGCCGATGGCTTGATAACCGTCAAGCAGATCCTCTTTCAGGTCGTCCTTGCCCGCCGCACTAGCAAACGTCACCATCCAATCCTCGTGAGCGACCAGACCGTTGAGTGTTTCCCCTTCAGGCCACTTGGCGGGCCAGCGGACAAAGGCGGGCACACGATAAGCGCCTTCCCAGTTGGAGTTTTTCTCTTTGCGGAACGGCGTGTATCCAGCATCGGGCCAGGTATTGAAATGGGGGCCGTTGTCGGTGGAGTACATGACGATTGTGTTCTCGGCGATGCCGAGTTCGTCGAGCAGGTCAAGCAGTTGTCCGACGTGCCCGTCGTGCTCGATCATGCCGTCGTGATACTCGTCGCCTCGGGGCGAGGAAAGCCCCACACTCTCCTTCTTGAGGTGTGTGCGGAAGTGCATGCGTGTGCCGTTCCACCAGCAAAAGAAGGGCTCACCCGATTCGTTCTGCTTTCTGATGAATTCGATGGCGGCATGCGTGGTTTCGTCGTCAATCGTCTCCATACGCTTCTTGGTAAGCTGCCCGGTGTCTTCGATGTTCTGCGTACCATCAGCGTTAACTGAAGATTTGATGACGCCACGCGGGCCAAACTGCTCCCTGAAGGTCTTGCCGTTGGGCAGCACCATGTCGCCTGGGTAGTCGCGATTCTCCGGTTCCTCCGACGCATTGAGGTGATACAGCGGGCCGAAGAACTCGTCGAAGCCGTGGTTGGTGGGCAAATGTTCGTCACGGTCGCCGAAGTGGTTTTTGCCAAACTGGCCCGTCGCGTAGCCTTGCTCTTTCAACACGGCCGCAATGGTGATGTCCTGCTCCTGCCAACCTTCCGCTGCGCCGGGCAGGCCCACTTTCGTCATGCCCGTACGGACCGGCACACACCCACCGAGAAATGCAGCGCGGCCAGCGGTGCACGATTGCTGGGCGTAGTAGTCGGTGAAGCTGATTCCTTCTTTCGCGATACGGTCGATGTTGGGTGTGCGGTAGCCCATCATGCCACGATTGTTGTGGCTGATGTTCCAGATGCCGATGTCGTCGCCCCAGATCACGAGAATGTTGGGCTTCGTCTGTTGTGCAGACGCAATCCCTTCGGTACCGAAACCGTTGCATAGCAGCGCTACTACAATGAGTAAAAAACGTTGAATCATGGTCATCTTGCCACTCCTTTCGTTGCTGGTCCGCCTGTTCAATGGTACCGAAGGGGAGAACGGTCAACGGTAGTTTCGCAGGTACCGTAGCCGTCGGGAACAACCAAACGGGCAATTTTGAAGCCCATTTCAGGCCACGTCGCCGACTTGCACGTGTTGGGAACAGCAGCAAAAGATGTCGATCAGGAAACTTTGTGGGCGAGGGGCGTTGCCCCTGCCAATTGCGCGACGTCGAAAACTGAACGGAGCCGGGATGGCGAAGTGAAGTTTCCATCGAGTGAGCAAAGGCCAGGATGGCAATGGTCTTCGGCACGGCACATTGTGTCGTTGCTGGTGTGATGATGTCCCTTGGAAGCCCCGGCCGCGAGCCCGGGGATCGCCCCGAAGATCCCCCAGCTTGCGCCGGGGGCTTCCTGAGAGGCCGGGCGACGGGCGGGGAGATTGCCTGGAAAACGCCCCAACGCGTCGGCAAGGACCACGACCCAGGCACATCCCTGATGAACCAAAAAGATGAAAAAGAGTCACCCCCGCAGCGGGCGGTTCAGCGCAGACACCCCGTGATACCGATGCCAGTGCCATCGGGGCAGTGGGATCAGCACTGCCCACCGCCCAAGGGACTGGCTCCGTTTGCGTGAACAAACGGTGCCTGTCCCTTTTTCATGCGATACCCCGCGATGACTGCCAATGACACAGAGGGTTGGCAGGGGCAGGCTCGGCCCTGCCACGTTTTCAGTGAGCCACCGCCGGGGCCAGCGATGCCGACCGGGCTCGCATCTCGGGCCCCAGTCCCTTCGAGCCGCCGGCGTCTTGGATGGCGGCGAGCACCTGCGCCTCGGTCACCAGATCTCGCAGCACGATCGGGGCAGGGGCCGGCACCCCCGGCTGCTCCGCCGGAAAGAAGGCCAGCACCGGAATCGACTTGCTGTCGAGACTTTCGAGCATCGCCTTGATTTCCGGCGAGCCGTCGGTCCAGTCGGCCAGCATCGGCACGATCTGGCTGTCGGACAACGCCCGCTTCACCCGCGGGGTCTCAATCGCAAAGTTTAGGTTGTATTTGCAGGTCAGGCACCAGTCGGCTGAGAAGTCGACCATCACCGTCGCCCCCCGCTGCCGCAGTTCAGCCAGCCGGGCCCGTGAGAAGGGCTGCCACTCAATCACCGATTCGCCTGGACCCAGCACCACAAAGGCTGCTGTGCCAACGGCTGCCGTCACGATTGCCCCCTGCAGCCAGCGGCCAAAGCTGGCGGCGCCCGTTGTCTTCTGGCTGCGGCCAACCCACCAACAGGCGGCCCAGATGCCGACCAGCAGGGCAAAGGTCGGTACGAAATAGTCTTTGTCGAGGAAGGTGAACAGAAAGACCACGGTGCCAAGCATGACAAAGCCCAGCACCTCTTTGAGGGTTTCCATCCAGGCACCCGGCTTGGGCACAAACCTCACCAGCGCTGGAAAAATGCCAACCAACAGATAGGGCAGGGCCATACCGGTGGCAATCGAGGCAAAGACGGCGTAGGTCACCGGCGTCGGCTGGGTCAAAGTGAAGCCAAAAACCGGACCCAGGAACGGTCCGCTGCAGGGCGTGGCCAAGACGGTGCTGAGCACGCCCTTCAGGAACGAACCAGCCGGTCCCTCCTGGGTCTGCACCTTGCCGGCCGTGCTGCCGATGAACCCGGGAATCGGTAGCTCCCAGACGCCGAGAAATGACAGCGCGAAGGCAAAGACGATGCTCGCCATCACGATGTTGAAGCCGGCCGACGTGAACTGCTCGCCCCAGGCCAGGTTGCTTCCGGCCAGCCCGAGGTTGGCCCCTACGCTCGCCGTGGCCAGCACGAAGAAGACAGCGTAGAGGCCCGCGCAGTACCAGAGATTGAGCTGGAAGATCTCGCGGCGGGCCCGGCCCGACTGCTGGGCAAACGACATCAGTTTCAGCCCCAGCACCGGCAGCACACAGGGCATGAGGTTCAGAATCAGCCCGCCGAGGAGGCCGGCCGCAAGGGCCAGCGGCAGCGAGAGGGGGGGGCCATTCGGCGCGGAGCCCGTCGCCGGGCCGGCTTCTGCCCGCACCGCCGGCGGTGGGCTGGCCGGCGGCTCGCCCACCAGTTGTGGAGGGGCTTGGCCGAGCGTGGCCGGCTTCTGAGCCGCCTCGGCATAACGGCCATCATCAAAGCTCACCCGCGGCCGGCCAGACTCGCCTGCAGCCGGCACGTCGACCACCAGTCGGCTGGCCCAGGGCGGGTCGCAGGTGGTGTCGCTGCAGGTCTGGAAGCCGACCAGCAGTTCCAGCCGATTGGCAGCAGTTGCTTCGCCCGTGCGTTCGGCCGGCTGATCGCCCGGCACTTCGATCATCACCGTCAGCGAAACCGGTCCCTCGACCGCACCGGCGGCAGCCAGTTCTGGGTCGGTCGCCAGCACCGGCCGCTGGGCCAGGATGTCGCAGACTCGCAGGCCGGCACCGGGCACGAGTGAGAGAATCGTCGGCTTGCCCTGGCCGACCTCGGTTTTGGTGTCGGACTGAGGCGCGTAGAGATGCCAGCCTTGCTCGGGGAGCAGGTCGATCGTGAGCGGCCAGACCGTACAGGCGTTGGCGCTGGTGGTGACGTCGCCAACCGTCGCCTCGATTGCCAGATGCCCCCGCTCCGGCAAATGCCGCAGCGGCTCAGGCGGCAGGCTCGCCTTGGTCAGCGGCCCAGCACCAGGCCCTTCAGCAGCGGCAGCCGTGAACGGAATCGTCTGCGGCGGCGTGCAGGCATTGTCTTCGCAGAGTTGCAGGCTGACGCTGCCATGCACGGCAGCTGCGGTGCCCGCCGGGTTCGGCTTCAGCGGCGCTGTCCAGGTGACCTCGCCGGCATGCTCCTCGATGATGAGGCCCTCCCAGCCGGGAACGTCTGAAACAGTCTTCTTCGTTGGGGGCGGCGCAGCCAGAAAGCCGCCTGCTGGCAGCAGGGGTGAATCCTCAGCAACGACGATCTTTGTGGGCTTCGGCCCGCCCGGCTTCTGGTCGAGTGAATAGAGGTGCCAGCCCGGCCCGAGGTTGGCGACGACGACCAACTGTTGACCACCGGCGGGCAGTTTCTCAACCCGGGCGGCAATCTCCACCGGCTCGGCATCCGAGGCACCGATTCCAGCCAGCGGATCAAACGTCGAGCCGAAACCCGGCAGCCCGGCCGTGGGGTCAGCTGCCCAGCAATGAACAGCCTGTCCGGAGCCAATGCAAGCTGCCGCAACCAGCAGCCCAAGCAGTCCACGGCCGCCACCCCAACGTCCCCGCGGCTGTGCAGCGGCAATTCCTGCCGCTGTTGCCGTCACCGCCCATGCTCGCGTTGTCATCGTCGTCAGAGACTCCTCACCAGGTCGTTTCCGCAAAGACAGCATCGCGTTCGGTCCGTCATCGGCCGGCCTGCCGCTCTCCACGAATCTGTTATCGGCAACGGCTGAGTCTATCGGTCGAATTTTTGCGGGGTCAATTTGAGACAAGTGGCCCCCGGCTCCACCTGCTCAAGTCTGCTAACGGCGGCCGGCAGGGCTCGCAACAGGGCTTCCAGGCGGGCCGCCACTCGATGTAAATCGGGAAAATCCCGCTTTTCGCGGAATAGCCAATGACACCAGCGGTCGAGCCCGCAGATGACAGCGGCGTCGTGCAACGCCTGAATCTCGGCGGGGAAATCCCCGGCAGGCTGGCAGATCTCGCCGTACCGTTCGAATGCCTGGGGCCAGCGTGCTGCCAGCGGAGCGGATGGATCGGCCGTCTCTAGCTGCCAGCTTCCCAGCAGCCTGGCGAGGTCGACCGCCGGCGTGTCGATGCCGGCCGCGTCGAAGTCGATGATGCCGATGACTTTTCCGCACTGCGCCTCGCCGTCAAATAGCACATGGGCCCACCAGCAGTCCCGCAGCACCGGCTGCACCGCGTCCCCATGCTGGCGAGCGGCCAGCCGGGCGGCCAGTTTCTGGCAGTCGCTCGCAGCCAGGCAGGCGGCTGCCTGGCCACGCACCCGCAGCAGCCGCTGCCAGGCGTCGCCGTTAGGGCCAGAGCGGCCAGGCGACCCGGCAAGCGGCGCCGGTAGGCCCGCGCGGGCAAGCCGGTTGAGCTGGCTGATTCGCTGCTGCCAGCCGGTTGGCCGGGCGATCGGCATCTCCAACCGAAACCCGGCCGCAGCCTGGTGCAGGCCGGCCAAACAGGTCACTGCAGCAAGGACCTCGACCGGCTGCGGCCTGGCGACTGCCTGCCCCGGCCGAAACGGAAGGCACTGCCAGTGCCGACCAGCGGCATCGACCGCGAAGCGGCCCGAAGGCTGCTGACAGTCGGCACTCGTGAGAAGTGCCAGCGGCACCGGCACCGACGTCAGCCCTGAAGCCGCAAGATGGCAGGCGAGGCCGTGCGTCCAGGCAATTTGCGTTGGCGGGACGGCGGCCGGCAACTGCTTGAAGAC
>Ga0114919_10004281_pt1 | contig 11459 bp, 15 predicted proteins | sample BlataG_FD_88682 | JGI IMG/M metagenome (GOLD analysis project Ga0114919, IMG submission 88682) | Deep subsurface microbial communities from Black Sea to uncover new lineages of life (NeLLi) - Black_00105 metaG | ecosystem: Environmental > Aquatic > Marine > Oceanic > Sediment | place: Atlantic...
ATAGGTCACTCATCTGGTCTGATGAAAGTTTATACCAACGGTGTACCAGGTTTAACAGCTGACATGACATTAGTTGGAAACATGGACGGAAGTGTAATGATGGGAATGCTAGGTGCGTCTTACTCTGGAGAGACAGATGGTTCTATCATCAGCATTAAGCAGTGGGAGCAATCTGGATGGATTTCTACTCACAATCAGGATACTGCTGTTAAAGAGAGATTTCAACAATGGTGCGGAGTAATGCCTGAGCTTGCATTAGGCACTGAGCCTATAACGGTAGTATCTCTTCCTGGTGGCAATGCAACTAAGATGATAGGTGGGACACCAACTGCAATACAGGTTGGAGTTGATTTGCCTCGTGTTGGAAATATTGATGACTTGAATATGAATAACTTCCGTGGAATCCAAATGGATAACGGTGAGGATTTTTGGTATACGGCAGACGACGGTAATCTAACACAGGGAGTTGGGTCAATTCGGTTCAAATTTCTGGAACCAAATGCTTCTGCTCCAGCAACTGATAAAAGACTGTTTTCAATAAACCGTAACAGTGGTTTCAATAATTCAATTGTAGTTTATATAGAGGGAGTAACAGGCAAGCTGAAAGCAGAGATGAAACTCGCAGGTGTTTCACAGGGTATCTTAACAGGTTCAGTTGATGTTTGTGATGGGTATATCCATGGTGGGTACATAAGTTGGGATACAAATAATTTCCGACTGTTCTATTACAGAATGACAATGGCAGGCGACTATTGGCAACTTGAGGATTCAGATGCATCTGTAACTGTACCAACAAACTTTAACAGAATTCAATTGCATCCTGAGATGGAAATCTGGCTTCGATTGTTTGATGTGAATAATGACGAAGGGCTTGGATCTGGTTCTCCTGCCGCAATTAGAACAGCACTGTCTGGACCGTCTGAATTGACAGGATGGGCTAGAGGCGAAGGAACAAACGCTCCTCGTATAGTTGATGGTATTCCATCTGACTATCAGACAGATACTGTGTTATGGGAGGGTACGAACTCAACTTCTTGGCAGAGGTTTGATGTTTCTCATACGCCTGCAAGTTTTGCTTTGTCGTTTACATACGCTGGAAACATTGGAGATGGAACTGGAAACGTTGGATTCGACGACGTATTCTACTTGAACACTCCTATAGCAGGTGATAGCCCGAACGCTACAAAGGCAATTTTACCATGGTCATTCTATGAGGTATCTGGATGGACAAGAAGCGATGGTGCAAATAAGCCACAGATATGGGACGGTGATACTTTGTTGTGGGAAGGTACACTCGCTACTACCTGGCAGCAATTCGCAGTTTCATTCAGGGCCAATAGCGATACTCTCAAACTGTCAATCGATACCCTAATCGGAAGAGTTGGTTTTGATGACATGATACTGGCAGCTGAGGTTGTTCCATGGTCTTGGCCGTATGTATTCTTCGTTGGTGGCGCTGCAACAAGAGACCCGATAACAGATGAAATTTTATCGATTGCGTCTGTGAATGTTCCTCTTGAGTTGAGACTGTTTTTGAGGCGAATAATTTTGAGACACAAACCGATGCACTCTTGGGGCGCATTGATTGTTCAGTGGACATAGGAGAATTTGAATGATTGATTATAGTGTAATTCCAAATACTCAAGGTGGCGGATTCCCAAACACTGAAGGAAAAAATATATCTTCCCCTGGTGTTAAAGATGGAACGCCATGGATAAAATCGTTTGTTGACGACATATGGGGTGGCAATCAGGCGCTGATGGATTACGCAAGTTTGACACCAAGCGGATCGGATGAAACTGCTTCATCTTCTCAGCGACTTGAGGCTATGAAGAAATGTTTCGGTGGGCCAGGAGAGGGAGTCATGTATTGGGGCGCAATAGACCCTTCGTCGCTTCCTGAACCTCCAAGGCTTCTTTTGTGTGAGGGACAATTTATCACAATAAGTTTATATCCAGAATTGGTTCAGGCTGTGTATCCTGGTGATTTATACAACTCGTATGTATACGGACGAGGTGGCGCATTTTGGAAGACAGCAAGTCCAACAGGTGCGACTGGCCCAGATGTGAATGGTCTGTACATGAAAATACCAGATCTACGTGGGTATGTACCACGCGGACTCGATGCTTCTGGAAATGTAGACCCTGGAGGTGCAAATCGTGAATTGGGAACCATCCAGGGTGGTGGAATGCAGTCACATGAGCATGATCTTAGAAGTAATGTAACAGATCAAACCGTAATACTTGGGTTTTTTAATATTTTCGATACATCTACTCCTGCTCCTCCAATACCGCTAGTGTCTTATACTTTTGGAGTGCCGGTTCCGGCAGAAACATTTGCTGCAACAACAAATCCTGTTACAAACAGGTTTGGAAAGAATGTAGGTACAAGTCAAGATGAAACCCGTGGTGCTAATGTTACGTGCCAGTTTGCAATCAGGTATTAGGAGGAAACGATGATTGATTATTCTTCACTACCAAATACTCAGGGAGGGGCGTTTCCAAGTACTCAGGGAAAGGATGCATCTACACCTACAAGTTTTGATGGAACACCATATAACGAAATCTTCATTGATGACCTATGGGGTGCGAATCAGGCTTTGATGAGCTATGCAGGATTGACCCCAAGTGGTTCTGCTGAAAGCGCATCGGTATCGCAGAGACTGGAAGCAATGAAACTGTGCTTTGGGTATCCAGGAATGTTGGTTCCAATGTTTATAAATCATGACCCTGCAACTCTTGGAATAAGGGTACTTCTGTGCGAGGGACAGGGAGTGCTGGTTGCAAGTTATCCTGAACTAGATGCAGCGTGTTACGTGGGAGATGGAAACAACGCACTTGTACATGGGAATAGTGGGTTTTTCTATCGTGCATCTGATGCGGCAGGGACTACACCGAACATTGCAGGCCCGTATTTGATTCTTCCTGATGCAAGCGCATCTACGATAAAAGGTGTAGAGTCTGGTGATTCTGTAGGTGATGTTATGGTCGAGGGAGTAGAAACTCAGCAGCTACAGGCGCACACTCACTCTATTATAAATAGTCTGTCTTCTCGTATGCTTGAATCATCTGGTTCAGTTAAGGGCGATGGAACAGTAACCACGTTTGCTTTTGAATCTGCAAATACAAACCCTGCTCTTTTCGATTTGTATGAGGCAACAACAATGGCACTCGTGTCTGGGCCAGGTGCAATCAGCGCCACTAAGAATAGAATGCAAAACTTTCCAGTTAAAATTGGTGTAATTTATTAGGAGGGACCAATGAAAACTCTGCGAACAGAGATGATTGATGGGATTGAAATCGTAAAAGGCTTTGGCCGTAAGATGATAGATCCTATGGCCACAAAAAAACAAATCGCACCTTTACTGGATGGTAAGGCTCGCGAGATGAAACTGCGAATTGCAGAATTGAAAGAGAAGGCAAAGAATGACGACGGGAAAGATCCATCTCTGAAGGATGCAATCAAGAAGGCGCTCCTCTCCATTGATGCAGAGTCCAAGGAGTTCCACCGGAAAGCATTCGAAGAGAACAAGGTATTCTTCGAGCTGACAGGTGGAGATAAGGATGTTGAAGCTGATGAGTTGGAGGAACTTTCTAGGAAATTCAAGCAGCTGAAAGAACGCGAGAAGCTGACTGTAGATGGTGATGTAGTAAAGGACATTCGAGGTACTGAGTACTGGATCATCGAAGATTCAAAGTGGGCAAGGAAAACCGTAAAAGTACTTGGAGATTTGATTCCAAAAACAGGTAAGGTAGCAGCAGAATTGTCGAAAGATGAGCAGGCAGAAATTTCGAAACAGTTCCTGGATGAGAAGATTGCTGGAATGGCAGAAGATGAAAAAGCAGAACTCATTACCAGGGAGAAAGAGTTTGCACTAGGAGCAGCTGCCGCATACAAATCTAAGCTCGAAATAAAGGGAGATGCTGATGCGCTTTCGAAAGCACAGAAGCAGTTCGAGGATGCAGTAGCAGCAATCGAGAAAAAATATTCATAATAAGTGACCGTACCGCTGTACGCTTTGCGTAGCCCCTTGCAGAGGTGCGGTCACTTTTCTTGTACCAATCCACATATTGTAGTATAATGCGGCATCTTTAACAGTAAGGAGTCGTTTTGTATTTGAAAGAAAAATTGATGGAGTTGTGGCAAATATTTGAGGCGATGCTGAAGTTCTCAGCGATATTATTTGTTGTGGTTCTTTGTGTGCTTGGAGCAGTTGAGTGCACCAATGTTTCAAGAGCGAAAAGCTCAATGCAAACAAGTGAGCAGTGGTTTAAAAATGCGAAGGCGGGATTATATGACAATGAAAGATATACAGTCAAGGAAATTAAAATATCAATTTTAAGGGCAATGAAGGATGAGCAGCGGACGGAAGTGGTTCAGAATCCTGAATACCTGGACGTAGTTGCGAATTCGTTTCACAAGTACGGAAACCATTTCGAAATACCTCAGCTTTTGATGTCTGCAATAGGATTCAAAGAGAGCAGATACCGAACGTATCTCAATGGGGATGGTGGTGTCTCCATGGGAATCATGCAAGTTGGCCACATGGGGCGATCCAAGTGCAGGAGATATTGCGGTGAGTTCTCATCTGATCCTGATGTACAGATATGCCATGGTGCCTGCTGGCTCGACATGGGAAGGGATGACTGCGGTTCAATGTTCGGTGGTCTATCAGGATACGTATGTGGAAAATGTCATCCAAAGTTGAGCAGGAAACCGGCTAATAGCCATCGTTCTATGAATCGAAGATATAAGTTGTGGGGGTTGATGCACAGATTTGTGAAGAGATACCCGGATTGGTCAGAAAATATTAACCTCGCCTCTCGTGAGTAGCCATACGATAAGGGCGATTATAGGAACTGAAATTGGAGTGGCGATTTTTATGGTTCGAATCATGTCTTCGCGCTTTTTGGCTTCTGCGCGGGCAAGTTTTATCTCGAACTCGCCGGAGTCTATCTGTCCGGTGTCATCTCCCCTGGGTGGTTGGTCTGATATTCTTTTCTGAAGATTGTCAACACGTAATTTCACAGTGTCATCTGCCGCTCTCAGTTCTGCCTGCTCTACTCTGACCTCATCGTACGCCTCGAACAATCTTGAGATGGATATTTTGACTGATTTGTTGGAGTCTTTGAGATGTTCTATCTCAGTTTTGACTGCTTCTGTGCTGACTCGAAGGTTTGAGATGTGGCCGTTGGCTTCCTTCTGAACGTCTTTTATTTCTTTCAGACCATCTAGGATGAGTTGTTCAACTGGAGATGTCATAGTTTCCTCTGGTTTTTGATCCCTTGGAGGCATGGACAAATTATACCCCATATTGCAAATTGTATCAAATAGTAATATAATTTGTCTATGGGAGCGAAGGAAAAGAAAATAATCGACAGTATTCTGTCCAACCTGGACCCTGGTACCGAGAGGATGTTTCGTTTCAACGCAGGAATGGGATGGGCAGGAGAAGTGGTAAAAAACACTCATGGTGTAATGATATTGAAAAACCCGCGCGTTTTTCATGGGGCACCAACCGGGTTTCCAGACTTGGCAGGTTGGAAATCCATAACTATCACCGAGGACATGGTTGGGCATATGGTAGCCGTTTTCGTTGGAAACGAGGTGAAGGCCACTGGAAATCCTTCAAAGGCTCAGAGGGCCTTCGGTGAGCTTCTGTCCCGCATGGGTGGGATATTCAAGGTGGTTAGAAATGAAGATCAAGAAGATAAAGGGCACTGAGCAGAACGGGTTTCTGGATTTCCGTAGGGTGCAGCCTCTGAGATACGATATAACAGTCAAAGAATTCGAGAAGCAATACAATATCCACCTTCCAGATATGAATGAACTGGAGAAAATCGGAGACCCGAACGACTTATGGATTCTGCTTCACAATTTGCACGTTACAGTAATATTCAAGGACAGTTCCTGGGTGCAGTTCAATTTCAAACCAGGATTCATCACAGACTTGGCCAGCGTGCCGAAATTCTTCCGGTCCTTGATAGACAATGACGACATCCATCTGATGCTTCCTGCACTGTGTCACGATGCAAATTTTACCACCCACTCTATGACATTTACGAAAACGAATGCTCTCTTCCGACAGATGATTGTCCGTGCTGGTGGCTCGAAGTGGAAAGCGTTCTGGGCGTGGGTTGCAGTAAATTCAATTGCTGGTCGTGCTTTTTGGGGCAAAGCTCCGAAAGCTCGTGGTGCATGGACTGCCAAAACGTTTGAATTCGACCATTCAATGAAAAAAGAAACCAGTTGGAAAGCACTGCGCAAAAAATGGAAGACTACAGACCATCGACAAGGTTAATCACCTCCAAGTGACATCGCCAGGTTTACAATAACTCCGAAGCTAACAAAAAACGATGCGAGTAATATTCCAGACAGAATAAGTTCTCCTGATATTGCCAATGCCAGAATGGAACACATCATTATCAGCATAATTACCACGAGTGTATGAATTACGATTACCTTTGTGTCGTCGCTCATCTCTTTCCTTTCAATTTCTGTTGTTGTACCCATGCCCATCCAGGAGCGTATTTCATCTGGCGACTGATTTCGTGAAGGAGGGCCATGTTTACGAGGTGTTTGTTCTGATTCACTCTATTGTATACCCACATCGGCGGGTATCCGAGCTTCCTTCCAATCTCAAGCATCTCTTTTACCGGGCCAGGTTCTATTTTTACCTCAATTGCTTCGACGCATTCGTTTATCCGGTCGATGACAATCTTCCGCTCCTCTGCCGGTCTAGCCGGCAAAGGAATTGGCTTCACCTCTTTGAGTTGGACATCCACCTCTTCGAACTTGCGCTTCTTTCTCCCTTGTCGGTCATGGGGGCATCCGGCGCATGATGGTTTGTCGCAGTAAAGGAAATCTATCTCTGGGCACAGTCTCAACGCTGCTTCCGACGTTGATTTCCTTTTTCCACGTTTTTCTCTTCCGTGGAACATCCATGCCTGTGGTTCGAGCGGGTGTCCGTGTTCAGCAAGGTTCCCAACGTGGTCCAGCACAATAAGGTTATCTTTACCTTCGTACGGGCGAAGACCCCTGCCAATGGATTGGAAAAATATCGTCTTTGACAGTGTTGGCCGGAGCATAATGATACATTCCACCCTGGGCACGTCGAGTCCGTATGTGAGCAGTTCACAGGACGTGAGTCCATGCAGTTCTCCAGTTCTCAGTCCGTCGATGAGCATCTTACGCTTGCCAGCAGGCATCGACCCATCAATGTTCTCAAATCGGTATCCAGCAGCACTAAATTTCTGTGCAGTTTCCTCTGCCTGTGCGATATTCCTACAGAACGCCAGTGCAGGTTTCTCATGGGCGTGTTTACGGTAATGCTCGATTGCTTTACCGTATATTTTCCTTTTTTCCAGCAATCTGCCCAACTCGTCAGCATTGTAGTCAGTTCCTACTCTGTGCAGGTTTTCAATACCTGGAGTCGGAGGACAAAAATATCGTATTTCACTCAGGAATCCCAATTCGATGAGTTCTTTGATGGATGGACCCATTACGAGGTCCTCGTACAGATCCGACAGCCCGCGACCGTCCAGTCTCTCTGGAGTTGCAGTGCATCCGAGTATGAACGCATCAGGATACCTCTCCTGGATTTCGATGTACCTGTCCAGCGCCAGATGAGCCTCGTCTATGATGATAAACGACGGTGGTTTTTTGATTTTGTCGTACCGTCTAATCAGAGTGTCTTTACTCACCACATGGACGTTGAAAGCTCCAGATTCATGGTGTCCCGGACATATTCTTCCGTGTTTCACTCCGATTCCGATGAGTTCATCACTTGCTTGGTCCAGAAGTTCCTTACGCGGGACCAACGTCCATACGTTGTGCCCCTTCCGTAGCGAATGGTCGATAATAGTTGCAAACAACCTGGTTTTGCCAGCGCCAGTCGGAGCCTGAAGCATTACCCTTCGGTTTCCAGAGCGAAACGAGTTCTTTACTCGCTCGAACATAGATTGTTGGTAGGGTCTAAGGGGCATTATTGATATAGTAATCGATACACAGGAGAGCCAGGATAGAACATGCTGCAGTGAGAAATAATGCGACAATCTTCAACTGGAGCTGCATTATCTTGAATGCTTTTTCTATTGCCTCTGTTCTGCCGTTAAAAAACTCCGCATTAAGTCTTGTTCCGTCAAATGATCCAGGTAGCTTCGCATCTTCTGCTATTGGTATTCCAAGGTACTTAGTCCTTTTCATTTTTTCCTCCTGTTCTTAGCTCTCATCTTCGCATCATGCCCATTGTGGCATTTCTGACAGAGTGCAGCCAGGTTCAGTAACGACGCTGCCTCTGGTCGGTGGTCATACACATGCGCAGCAGTGAGTACCACTTTGGACCCTGTTTTTGGATGTGGCTCGTAATTGCGGGCACCGCACCACTCGCACATATTACCAGCTCTAACAAATCGAACGAAATACGAACGCAACTTCCAATCATCTGGATACCTCTTTCTGTTCTCTGGTTTTATCGGCATTATTCAAACGGTACCGGCCCACCACCATCTCCAACTATGGGAACGTCTGTTTCCTGCTCGTTGTTCATCACCCTGGCTCTCATTTCGTTTGGTGACTCGCCACCTTGTTCCTCCTGTAGAGCTTCCATCTCTTCTGTGATTTCTCCCATCTCAGATTTGTCGTCTGCGGTGACAGCAGCTGTAATTGCAGGTGAGATGTTCATGTTGCGGAGTAATTTTTTGAGGACTGTCTTGATACCCATTCCTTCGTAGGATTTTCCCCATACGTGCTCATCCTTTTTTTCTGAGTACTTGTATCCTATGGAGTATCTTTCTCGATGGGAGTCCATCTCCTCGTTTGTCATGTAGGAAACGAATCCAGTTCCGTCATCTAGCTTGACAAACGCGAAGAATCCAATTATGTCGCCGCGAGATTTTTTCTGGGGGGTAAAAATAAAAGTATCACCATCCGATGTTTTACTGACACTGAACTCGTCATGTTCTCTTACCGCATCAGCTGTAATGAATCGCACGCGCCCGGTATCCATTGCCAGTTCAATGTATCCGTTCTTCATTATCTGGTAGGTGCATTTTCTCTTGTAAGGGATGAGAGCAGCCTTACCCTCCATTGGATTCAGGGACAGTCCAGTGGAAGCAGCTTGCTTCATTGCGTTGTAGACGGACATCTGTCCTTGTGGCCAGTTAAGGCATTCTCTCAGCTTATCGTTCTCTGAAAACAGTGCCATTGCAGTCATGAGAAACTGTTCCTCATCGTAATCCCTGGCCTTCAGACGGAAAATTTTGTCCTTGTTCATACTCAGGAATTGACCTGGTTTCATTATGGCTTGTTGGTTCATATTTCATTCTCCCATTGTGTTATCGAAACATCTTCCCGTTCCATGAATGTAATTTCATACCCTGTCCGTTGCGTAGAAGCACTTTTTCGGTACTGTCATCATCTATCGAAATGCCTTGACGCTCTGATTCTTTTCGCATAAAATCCAAAATCAATTTTTTCAACTCAGACTGGCGGGCCTTAACTGACTTTACTTCTTCTCCGATTGATTTCAATTCGCTACTCCATCTTTCGATTTGTTCATTTGCCAATACAGTACCAGACGGATTTATGAACAGTTTTCTAACATCGGATTCAGTATGTGGTGGTGGTGGTGTTTTCGGAATTACATAGTTATCCCAAAACGCTACATATTCTATGAGCATAGCAGCTTGAAGTTCAGGATTTGCGTCAACAGTGTACTGGTGGAAATACCCCATCTCTGCTAGGATTTCCAACCATTTGTACTTGTCTATATCTCCTGGATCATGTTCAAATTCATTCTGCATCTTTGGGAATACCAGGCAGAACACAACGCATTGCTTCGCACCGGTACACATCATTTGGTGCTGTACCTGCGCTTGATACCCTGCTGGAATCCGATCTGTACCTGGCTCTCCCCAATCGTTGTAGAATGTACGAATGTTTGTTGTCTTATTCTCAACAAGGATTTCATCTGACATGCTTCCATCGATGTGACAGGTGATGAACGGATAGTTAGGAAGCCTGTATAGCTTCTCTCTGTCTGTCACTGGTATCCCAGATAACTCCTCAATCATCTTGCAGATGTCGTCCTCGAAAGCACTTCCCCACTGCACAGCAGCGTTGTCAACAAATTCTGGAGCATCCAGACCAATTGATTCGCAATGCCCAGGGTGGCGTTCTTCCATTATTTTCATCCACGTTTCAAGTGGAGTCGAATATTTTGAAACACCCAATATCCCACCTCCACGAGATGCGGAGATTCCCGTTGGTTTACTGCCCATGTTCAATCTTTCTTGTTTTAGACATGTACATGTTTGCACGTGCCTGTTCGACAATAGAAACTTGCAGTTCGGAGTTTTCAATCTCCATAAGTGCAATTTTCTTTTTCGTTACCAACAACTGTTGCTGTAGTGCTTCTTGGCCGTGTTTCAGTTTCTGGATCTCATCGTTTTTGGCTACTATTTCATTTTTCAGATTGTGATTTTCCTCACTTGTAGTCATGAGTGATACAGTGGCATCACAGTAAAGAGAATCTTGTTTTTCAAAATTTGCAGACACTGAAAAAAACTGGTCAATTATCTTGTCTTTGGTTACTGTTTTGTAATGTTTTACGAATGCATTTTTTGGCATCATAGTTTCACCTCCTGTTTGCATGTTGGGCATATTGTCACGCCGGATTCTGGAACGTCTGCATCTTCGAGCCATTCCAATATGTATCTACCGTCTGCGTGTCCTGAAAAGTCCTGATGTGCAACGACTCCCTCTGTAGGTGTTCTGCCAGCCCACCAGCCTTTAATTTTGCGTTTTTCTTTGAACAGGTGCGCAGTCGGGAACCGATACGGAATGCCGAGTTTATCGGCCAGCCAAGGGACCAGAACGCGCATCGTTTCCAGCTGCTCATCGGTTGGAATGATGTACTCTTTTTTGTGCTTTGGGGAACAGTGTGTCCACCACTGCGCTGGTATTGTTTTGCTTCCAGGTGATATACGAGGATAGTAAGAGTTCAGCACGCAAATGGCCAGACCGTGTGTGTTGCACTGACCTGCGTGCCAGACTCTCTCTTCCAGATCGCATGTCTGAAAAATATCTCCTCGCCGGTCCACCATTATGTGGTATCCGTATTTACTGAAATTATCAGAAACTCTCTTTGGATCTACTGAACCAGCGTTTTCGTGGATGACAATCCACTTGAATTCCTCTATAATGCCTCGCTTTACTGGTCGTTTAAATCCAGTGTCGCGGAAATTCAGAACACTTCCAGCATCGAGAGCAGGTGGTGACGCTATGTTTTCGCCTTCCCAAATTAATCCTGGCATTCTGTTACCGACTTTCTTTCTTTGGCTTTCATCTGGTTTACTTCCATTTTCACAATCATTTTCGCAACGATTGTCGCAGCCTCTTCCCTGGATGAATTGTCAGAGAACAATCTCCCTTTGGACAGCTCAGACTCAGCCATTCTC
>Ga0114919_10004282_pt1 | contig 11458 bp, 6 predicted proteins | sample BlataG_FD_88682 | JGI IMG/M metagenome (GOLD analysis project Ga0114919, IMG submission 88682) | Deep subsurface microbial communities from Black Sea to uncover new lineages of life (NeLLi) - Black_00105 metaG | ecosystem: Environmental > Aquatic > Marine > Oceanic > Sediment | place: Atlantic...
TCAGCAGGATGCACACGAGCTGCACCATCGTCAGCATGTCCAGCAGGTTGTGGCGGCCGATGGCCCGCAGTCGCCTCGCGTCGCCCTCGCGGACGAACTGGTGGTAGGCGTCGGGGATGTCACCGCCGGGGATGTCCCCGCTGCGGGCGCGGCGACACAGGCAGCTCTCCAGCGTCTGAAGGCGACAGTTGGGCAGTTGGCCCTTCCAACGCGGCCGGGCCTCGTGCAGCAGGTCCAGGTGCGGCGGCATGCGGCCCTCCGGCGGGCCGTCCGCGGGAGGCAGCTCGACGCGGTGAATGATCGACCGCTCGCGAATCATGGGCATGTCGAACGACTTGCCGTTGAACGTGACTAACGCGCCGGCCGACGGGAGCGCCTCGGCGACCGCGGCCAGCACGGCTGTCTCCTCGGCGTAGTCCCGCGCGAGGTGCTGGGCGTAGACTAATCGGCCGTCGGTGAAACGCATCAGCCCGACCAGGAAGATCATCGCCCCGCTAAGCCCGCACGTTTCGATGTCCATGAACAGCGGGTCGCCGGGCCCGCCGTCGGCCAGGTGGCACAGCGCAGCCGAGGCCGACAGCTCGTCGAACCGCTGCCGCGCCCCGCGAAGCACAGCCGCGTATTCCGCCTCGATGGGCGCCTCATCCGGCAGCACGTCCGCCACCGCCCCATCCACCAGCCAGTATGCCCGCTCGCCCAGCGGCGTAGCGACCGTCACCTCCCGACCCGGGCAGGCGTCCGCCAGCGACACGGCCTCACCCGCCGCGCCACCCGCCACCGACGCGGGGTCCTCAGCCGCGGTGTCGTCCTCCGCCGAGCCATCCGCCGCTGCGCGGCCGGCCTCGCCGTGCCGTCTGGCAAGTATCGCCGCCAACCCCCCATCGCCCCCACCGGCAGCTACCACATCTTGCGCGGCGGGGCTCCCGGCTTCGCCAAGGCTTCGCCGGGCAAGCCTGTCCCGCCGCGTCCCGCTATCGGATATCGCATCCTTCGTCCCTTGCGCGGCGAGTCTCCCGACCCGCCGCGTCCCGCTATCGGATGCCGCATCCTTCGTCCCTTGCGCGGCGAGTCTCCCGACCCGCCGCGCTGGCCGGCCGGCGTGACGGTCCAGAAGTTTCTGCGCGCCGGCCACGTCACCGGCAGCCAGCAACTCCGTCAGTTTGCCCAACTCGATAGTGAATCGCCTGACCGTCATCACACACCATCATCCTATAGCACGCCAAGTCCCACAAGAATATATTCGGTATTTGTTAGGGTGCCATAATGCGATGGTGCCCGCGCCTCCCCAGGCCCGAAGGGCCGTCTTTCATAGCCCACGGCGTAGCCCGAAGGGCAAGCCCTGGGTCCCGGTCGCCGCAACGCGGAGCCCCGAAGGGGCGGCACTCGGCTTCGCCATGCGCAAGGCCCAAAGGGGCGACACTCGGCTTCGCCATGCGCAAGCCCCAAAGGGGCAGCACTCGGCTTCGCCATGCGCAAGGCCCGAAGGGGCGGCACTCGGCTTCGCCATGCGCAAGGCCCAAAGGGCCGATAGACCTGCCTGCCGGCAGGCAGGAGTTAGCCGGGCCCGCCTGTTGTGAGACGTGAGCGCAGCGAACGGTCGAACAGTGAGGGCCCGGAAAGCGTCCCCCACTCCCGTCAAGCCCCGCAGGGGCGGCACAGAGCCCGGTCTACGTGCCAGGTCAGGCATTTCTGTCGCCCCTACGGGGCTCAATCTTGCCGTGCATGTTCTCCGGGGGTTCTGTCGCCGTCCGCTCGCGTTGCTCGCCGACGGGCGACGCCACCCCCGGCTGTTGACTAGCGCCCCTTCGGGGCTTTCCCGCGGAGCTTCTTCAGCATCCCCGCATCAGGCAGAAATCGACGCAGGCCCTGTTGTCGGCCCGTGGGGCCGGGGCTACGCCCGCGCGCCCTTACGCCTTCTGAGCAGCGCCAGACCACCCAGCGCCAGCAACCCCAGCGTAGCTGGTTCGGGGACTTCGGCGACGCGGAACGTGAGAGACCCCCACTCGCCCGCCGGAAGGCCATCCCATCGTTCCGCCGCGAGCATGCCGGCCGCGGGGTAGGCGAACGACCCCCCGCGCTGCCCGCGAGCGGAACCAATCGCGGTTTCGTTCCATTCCCACACGTTCCCGCCTTGGTCGAACGTTCCGTAGGGGCTAGGGTAACTCCCATAGGTACCTACGTCGGTGATGTCACCGACAGACCAGTCATAATTCGCCATGGCAGGGCTAATGGTGTCGCTGCCTGTGGGATAGTCCCAGTAATGGCCCGTAACACCATCGTTCTTGTGGTAGGCGGCCTTGTACCACTCATCCTCGGTCGGGATCGCGTAACCCCAGACGCCTTGCTTTCGACGCACCGCCATCAGTTCAGCGTCCGTCGTCGCCCCGTTGAGTGCATACAAACCGTCCTCGGTGGAGTTCGCGTCCTGCAGAACTGGTGAGTCCAGTCCCGGCTGTTCGTTGGTCAGCCAGTTGGCGAACCGCGCCGCATCGCCCCACGAAACAAAGTTCACCGGGCGGTTCGCATGGGCGGAATCAACGGTGTAACTGTAGCCCAGTCCGGCCACATACTCCTGCTTGATCTTGCAGCCCCAAGGGTTAAACCACATATCCGTGTTGTACAGACCGTACGTATCCGTGACCGCCACGGCGTTGAGGAACTCGGTGTACTGGCCGGCCGTGACCTCGAACTTGCCGATGTTGTAGGCGTAGTCCACGCCGCCACACATGCGGTCAGGACCGTAGCCGCCGTAGCTCTCACCCGACCACTCCCCGGCGTTGCCCGGATTGCCCACGGTGACGAACTCCAGGCTTGTCAGGTCGGGGCCCATGTTGAACACGTCCGCCGGTGCAGCCATCGTCGCGCACAAAACAACCGTCATCATCACAACAATCGTTCGCTTGGTCATCATCAGTCTCCTCTATTTGTAGAACCGTTAGACCGCCCAGCACCCCACGGCCAGAGGCCAACCTGCGGCCGATGGGCGACGAGATGCTTGCCTCTCCCTTCCCCGGGCTCGCCGAAACTTCCTCCCGAAGAAACGAGCTACAGATATGCTATCAGACCTGTTGGCGATGTCAAGGCAATTGTTGGCCATTCCAGCTCGGCCGTTAGCCCTGCCATCACAGTATTCCCCGACACGAAGGCACGGCCTGTCGCAAGAAAGAAATTTTGCATTTCCGGCGATATTTGTTGTTGACCGGCTGGCAGAGCATCGTATAATTGTTTGGTATATGTTAGGTATTGCATGGCGGCGGCCTGCGATTTGGCCAGGTTCGTAAACTGCCGCGACACAAGCCGTTGCGTGAGTCGCCTGAGGCGGCCTTGGGTGCTGTAATGAGAATCGAGGAAATATCCGAGCCGATCCGCGTGCTGGCGGATTTTACCGGCGCGTCGGCCGTGCCCGTGCGGTTCTGCTGGGGCGGGCGGACGTACGTCATATCGGCTGTCAACGGGCGGTGGACCGACCGCAACGGCGGCGGATACGACCTGGACTACAGCGTGCAGGTCGGCGATGAGACGTACTACATCCACTTCGCTGCGGCTGACGTGCAGTGGTGGCTGGATCGGGTGGTGCTGGACGGATGATCGCGCCCCGCCGTGAGGGGCATCGGTGTTTGATGGTCGTGAGCGACGGGATGACATTTTCGATTTTCGATTGCCGATTTTCGATTGGATTGGCGGCGATCTCTACGTTCAGTCGTTTTTCAATCGGAAATCGAAAATCGCCAATCGGCAATTGCGTCCACCTCTAACCTTGCTTGATATGCGACAAAATTAAAAATGTCTGAAAAACATACATCCTGGCTAATCCACATCGACGTCGACGCCTTCTTCGCGTCGGTGGAGCAGTTGCTCATTCCGTCTCTTCGCGGGCGGGGGGTGATCGTCGGCAGCGGGTGCATCGCCTCGTGCAGCTACGAGGCCCGCCGGTCCGGCCTGCGGGCGGGCATGCCGCTCGGCGAGGCGCGCCGCAGGTGCCCGTCGGCTGTAGTGCTGGCCGGCGACTACCAGATATACCGCTGCTTCGCCGAGCAGATATGGGACATCTGCCGACGCTACACCGAATCGCTGGAGACGCTCCTGGACGAAGCCTGCGGGCGAATCGCCGTCGACGCCGACCGCTACGGCGGGCCCGACCAGCTTGGCCTGCGGATTCAGCGCGAAGTGGCTGATGAGGTCCACCTGCCGGTGTCGGTCGGCCTGGCGGCCAATCGCATGATGGCCAAGCTCGCGTCGTCGGCTGCCAAGCCCGGCGGGGTGTTGTGGATACCAGCCGGCATCGAGGCAGACTACCTCGCACCCCTACCCGCCCGAAAGCTGCCCGGCGTTGGCCCGAAGATCGCCGGCAAGCTCGCCGACATGAACATCACCACCATCGCCCAGATCGCCGCGATGTCTGCCCGCGCGCTGGCGGCCATGTTCGGCAAGGCCGGCCTGACCATACACGACCGCGCCTGCGGGCGGGACGACCAGCCAATGCGCCCCGCCGCGGCGCCGCGGAGCATATCCCGCGAGACGACGTTCCATAAGCCCACGTGCGACCGGCGGGAGATTGTCGGCATGCTTAACTACTTGCTGCAACGGGCGATGCGTGCGATGCGCGACCACGGACTGCTCGCCGGGCGCGTCGAGCTGTCCATCCGCTACGACGACTGGAAGTCCTGCGCCGCCCGCCGAACGCTCGACGAGCCCACCAGCCAGGACGGCAACGTCGCGGCCGTGCTGGCCGGCCTACTCGAAAAGCTCCACACCCGCCGCGTGGCGGTGCGACACGTGGGGGTTGTGCTGGCCGGCTTTACGCCCGCTGCCAGCGCCCCGCAACTGCTGCCGCCCGCGCGCCCGCAACTAGTGGGCCTGCAACACGTTATCGACGACATCCGCGACCGGTTCGGGCACGCGTCGGTGGTCACCGGGCCGGAAATCGACCTGCTCGGCAAGCTCGCCCGCAACGACTACGGCTTCGTGCTGCGAACGCCATCGCTTACGAAATGACGGCCCAGCCAGGACATGCCGCTGTCGCCATCACGCCGCTGCGCGTGCGCAGCGGGCACTCGCTGCTGCGCGGCACGGCCGGGCCGGAGGCGATCGTCGACCGCGCGAGTCGGTTAGGTCATACTGCGCTTGCACTTACGGACGTCAACAGCCTGGCCGGCGCGACGGAGTTCCACGCCGCTGCCACCGAAGCGGGCATAACGCCGATCATCGGCGCCGAACTGCTGGCCGGGCCGCAACGTATCGTCGCGCTGGTGACGAGCGAGGCCGGCTACGGCAACTTGTGTCAGCTCATCACGGTCGTCCACGCCGACGCGCAACTCGAGCTGGCATCGGCTGTTGCCGCAAAGGCGGACGGGCTGGAGCTGATCGCCGACGACCCGGCCATGCTCGAAGCCTTGCTCGCCGCAGGACTTAGCGACTATCGCGCCGCCGCGCAAAGGAAAATCTGGGTCGGCGTGGACCCCGCCTGCTGCCGCCGCGCCGAGCTTCACCGTCTGATCGTGTCCGCACGTTGCCACAGCTTGCCGCTGCTTGCCACAGCTGCCGCCCTGGTGACCAATTCCGACGATGGCGACGCCGCACGGCTGCTGGCGGCCATGAGATTGCGCAAAACCGTGGATACCGTTCCGCGCGCCGCGGTCCCCCCGGCGGCGGTTCACCTGCGCCCCCCCGCAGACCTCGCCCGCGCGTGCGCCGACATGCCCGGCGCCCTGGCCAACAACCGCGCCCTCGCCGAGGCGTGCAGCGAGTTCTCGCTGCTGCCGCGCGAGTCGGTCTTCCCCGCCTACGCCCCGCCGGACGGCCTGACGCCGCATGCGTACCTGCACCACCTTTGCCGGCGCGGGGGCGAGTGGCGCTACCGCGGCGCGCGGCCGGACGGCTTCGACGCGCGCCTCACGCGCGAGCTGGCGCTCATCGAGCGCCGCAGCCTAGCGGAGTACTTCCTAGTCGTGTGGGATATAGTATCCTATGCCCGCCGGCGCGGCGTGCCGGTGGCGGGTCGCGGCAGCGGCGCGTCCAGCTTGGTCGCGTACCTGCTGGGCGTGACGAACGTCTGCCCGCTCAAGTACGACATCCCCTTCGAGCGGTTCCTCAATGACCGGCGAACGGACTACCCCGACCTGGACATCGACTTCTGCTGGCGCGTGCGGGACGACGTGATCGACTACGCGTTCAAGTGCTGGGGTGACGACCACGTCGCGATGGTGTGCACGCACGGCACGTTCCAGGCCCGATCCGCCCTGCGAGAAACGGCCAAAGCATTCGGCCTGTCCGACGAGCAGGTTAGCCGCCTCGGCCGCAGCGACGACCCGCGCGAGCGCCGCTTCGTCGCGCTCTCCCGGCGAATACTCCACCTGCCGCACAACCTGTCGGTGCATCCGGGCGGCATCGTAATGTCACCCGGTCGGATCGACCGCATCGCGCCGCTGGAGATGTCCGCCAAGGGCGTACGGATAACGCAGTACGACAAGCGCGGCGTTGAGGCGATGGGCCTGGTGAAAATCGACCTGCTGGGCAACCGCAGCCTGTCGACGATACGCGCCGCCTGCGAAATCATCCGCAGCCGCGACGGCGAGGAGATCGACATCGACGCCCTGGGCGACGACGACCCCGCCACGCTGGCGCTGCTGCAATCGGCCGACACGGTCGGCTGCAACCAGCTCGAATCGCCCGCCATGCGGCACCTGCTTCGCGGCATGTGCCCGGCGGGCATAGCCGACGTGATGAAGGCCCTGGCCCTCATCCGCCCGGGAGCGGCCGGGACTGGCATGAAGGACGTCTTCATCCGCCGCCATCGCCGGTTGGAGCAACCCCCACCGACCGACCCACGGATAGCCGGGGTGCTGGCCGACACCTACGGCGTGATGCTGTACGAGGACGACGTGATGCTCCTGGCCGCGGCCATGCTGGGCGCGACGCCCGGCGAGGGCGACCGCTTTCGCAAGGGCGTGCAGTCGTGTGAGTCCGACGCCGAGCGGCTGGCCATTTCCCGCGAGTTCATCGATCGGTGCATGCGGCGGGGTTTCGATCGCCGGACGGTCGAGGACATCTGGGTGCAGATGGCCAAGTTCAACGCCTACTCGTTCTGCCGGGCCCACGCGGGCAGCTACGGGCGGCTGGCGTGGGTGGTGGCGTATCTCAAGACGCACCATCCGTTGGCGTTCTGGGCCGGCGCGCTCAACAACAACCAGAGCATGTACCACCCGCGCGTGTACGTCGAGCAGGCCAAGCGGATGGGCATTCGCTTCCTCAGACCGGACGTGAGCCGCTCGGACTGCGAGTTCACCGTCGAGGGCGATGCGATACGCTTGGGCTTAAACTGTGTCGGCGGGCTGGGGCCGGCGGGAGTCCGGAAGATCATCGACGCGCGCAGCGGCGGCGAGTTCGCGACGCTCGGCGAGCTGTTGCGACGGACAGCCCTGGGCGACGACGAGACGCGGTCGCTCATTCTATGCGGCGCGTGCGACTCGTTCGGCCGATCGCGGCCGGCCCTTATGATGGAACTGGCCCTCGCCCGCGACAGCCGACCGGTAAGTCCCGACAGCCGAACTGTGCTGCTGGCCGGTGAGGTCGCTTTGCCGCACCAGCCGGACGACTACACGCCCCAGCGCAAGTACGCCGACGAGCGACGCATCATGGGCCTGTCCGCGGGCGAGCACATCATGGCTGTCTATCGGCCGACGGTCGCAGACAGTGTCACCATCGACAGCCGGCAGATGGGCGATTGCGTCGGTAAGCCCGTGCGGATCGCCGGCGTGCTGGAGGCGGTGCGGACGACCGCCACCCGCGGCGGCGGGAAGGTGACGTTCCTTACGATGGACGACGAGTACGGCCTGTTCGAAGGCGTGTACTTCCACGGGAAGGCCGGCCGAGGGAACCGGCTGAGCTTCAGCCGCTACGGCCCGTACGTGCTGGCGGGGCGCGTGCAGGAGCAATATGGAACACTCACCGTAGCCACAGAGAGTGTAGAATTACGAGGCCGGGCGGCCGCCAAACCCATCACCGACCGCTACGCCGAACAGCAAGCCGCACCAAGGCGACAATCATGAGCGACTCAATCGCGGACAAGTTCGTCATCGGCACCAGCGGCTACTCATTTGCCGACTGGGTGGGGCCGTTCTATCCGCCCGGCACGCGCAGCGGGGAGATGCTCGGCGAATACGCAAAGCATTTTTCGACGGTGGAGCTGAACTTCAGCTACTACCGTATGCCGACGGCCAAGACGCTGGCGGGCATCGCCGGGCGGACGCCGGGGGGGTTTAGCTTCTGGATCAAGGCCAACCAGGAAACCACGCACAAGGCAAACCGCGACGCGGCCGGGCCGTTCCTGGCGGCGATCGAGCCGCTGTCCGAGGCCGCCAAGCTCGCCGGCGTGCTGATGCAGTTCCCCCAGTCGTTCCACCGCACGGCCGACAACCGCCAGTACCTTGCCCAAACGCTGGCCGACTTCGCGTCCGTGCCGGTGGCTGTGGAGTTTCGCCACAACTCCTGGCAGGCCGACCAGACGCTCGCGGGCCTGCGCGAGCGGAACGTGACGCTCGTCATCCCCGACGCACCGGACATCCGCTCGCTGTACCACCACCCGCCGGTCGCGACGAGCAACGTCGGCTACGTTCGGCTGCACTCGCGAAACGCCGACAAGTGGTACGCCGGGCCCGTCGAGCGGTACGACTACCACTACGGCGAGGCGGAGCTTGCGGACCTGGCAAGCAAGTGGACGCCGATAGCCGAGATCGTGGACAAGGTGTACGTGTACTTCAACAACTGTCACGGCGGGCAGGCGGCCGACAATGCAGAGAGCTTCCGGCGACTGCTGGCGCAGATGGCCTGACGCGGGGGCGCCGCGCTTGCGAACGGCCCGGCTGCGGGGGACAATGGCCGGACCATGACCGACAAGCCCACCCAGGTTACCCAAGACGCCGCCCCCGCCCGCGAACGAAAGCGCCGCAGCCTGCTGAGCCGGCTCGCGCGCCTGGTGATCTACCTGGCGCTGATCGCGGCGATAGCTTTGGTGGCGGTCAAGTTCTACGTCGCGCCCATGGTCATCGCCGACCAGGTGGAGAAATCGCTCGGGGAGTATTGCCTGGGGCCGGTAAAGGTCGGCGGGGTGGAGTTCAATTACTTCGGGCCCATCCGGGCGTACGGGCTGGTGCTGCGGAACCAGGCGGGCGACAAGTGGATGGACGCGGACCTGGTGACGGTGGAGCTGGAAGACTGGCCCGGCCTGCGCCCGCGGGTAACAAAGCTCACCTTCCGCAGGCCGAACGTAACGATTTACCAGGGCGAGCCCTCGCCGTTTACGTCACCGGCCGATCCCGAGCCCATGGACCTGTTCGACCTGCGCGACGTGCTGGTCGACGGGGCGACGTTGACGCTTGTGCGTCCCGACGGGCAGCGCGAATCGCTGGAGAGCGTGCGCATTTCCGGCAGTCTGCGTGAAGGTGAGTGGCTGATCGACGGCAAGTTCGGCGAGTCGGAAAGCGCCCACATACTGACCGGCCGGGCGCAGAAGCACGCGCGCGAGGACGGTTCGACGGTTACCGAGTTCACGGGCCTGGTGACGCTGCCGAGCGGCAAGGCCAGCATCACCGCGGACGTGGCCTCCCCGGCCGATCCCGCCCGCAAGCTCACCGCGTCGCTGGAGGTCATCGCCGACACGTTCGGCGGCGCCGCCAACTGCCAGGTAGACGCTGTCGTGCCGGCGGACGGCTCGCCGCGGATCAACATCAAGCTGGTCGCCGGCCAGATGGACCTAGAGGCGATGTCCGCCGCCTGGCGGTTCGACGAGCCGCTCGATGGCCGGCTGGTGTCGCTGCAAGTGTCCGCGTCGCTGACGTCGGCGGGCCTGGAGGGCGCAACAGCCAACGGGCTGGTGGTGCTGGACGACGTGCTGGTCCGGCCCGACTCGATACTGGATACGATTCTCCTGGCGATCAGCCCCGACTCGATTGCACACGACCATGCCGACGTTCAGGCGGTTTTCTCGCTGGATGGGCCGGTCGTCACCATTCACTCCGGCAGCGTGGGCTACGAGCTGATCGCCCTGGACATCGAGCCGGGCAGCACGATCAACCTCGATACACGCGAACTCAACGGCGAGGTCGTCGTGGTCGTCATGAAGGAGGTATCCCACCTGCTTGGCATGCTGCCGATGATGAGCATACTGGCCGACATGGGCGACGACCTGACGCGGTCTCGCGTGACCGGCCCGTGGGATGCTCCGGAAGTTCTGCCGATACCGATGGGCCGGCTGGCCGGGCGAACAGTTCAGATGATTCGCGGCTTCGGCTCGCCCGGCGGGCTGATGTTCGCGCCGATGCAGGGCATATTCAACGCCCTGCCGCCGATCATCCCGCCTAACGGCGATTGACGATGGTTCCGCGGGCAAGGCCTCCCCGCGGGAGGACCTGCCCACCATAGGGCTGTTTGCACGGGTAGCTGACACGGGGGGCGGGAGATACGACCGATGAGAAACGTCACAACGATTGCCATCGTCCTCGTTGCCGCGCTTTCGATGCTGTTGACGGGCTGTTGGTCGCACGTCAGGCACGTGCAGCTTGCCCCGGACGGCGTGAACGGGGCCTTCGTGCGGAATGACACCGGCATCGCCGGGCTGGCGGGGATGGGCTGGCTCCTGGGGCTGGCGGGAGAAACGAGGCACGTTTGCTGGTTCAACGTGGAGGCTCCCGATCAGGTCAAGTCGGTCCGCGTGGGCATGCAGACTGTCTCTGCTCTGGGCCTCCTCTTCCGCGAGGTGGAGGTGTGCTGGCACGGCCGCGAACAACTGGTGTTCTCCCCGGACTCCAAGCATGTCGCGTACAGCAACGGCAGGGACATCGTGATCTGCTCCGCCGAAGGCAAGGCCTGGAAGCTCCTCAGGCGTCCGCACAAGGTCGAGGACTTGACGTGGCTGTCCGACGCCGAGGTAGCCTACGTCGTGGTCGAGTGCCCCGGCAGTGACAGCGACTCCCGCGTGCACGGACTCAGCGTCTACACGCAGAGGATACGAGAGCCCCAAGATGCCGCCGAGGAGGTACTCCGAGCGGAAGTTGACGGCTCGCCGGAGGTCAGGTGGTCGCCCTGCGGCAGGTACTTGGCGTACTTCCGCCTCTGCGAGGGGCCGTGCTATCTCTTGGACGTGCGGACGAAACACCTTCAGTCCTTTGGCAGTGAGGATACGCCCGTTAACTGTATCTCCTGGCGGCCCGACGGGTCAGCCGTGTTGTGTTCAGGCTACGAGGCGTCGAAGCCAGCGGGCACTCCGCCTTCGCGCGACATCGAGCACTCGTTTCTGCTTATCGAGACCGAAACCGGCACAAGCCAGCGATGGCGATACAGCGAATCCTTCCCCGACAGCCGCCCCACTCCTACATTTGACCTTGCGGACGTATGGACCGCGGACAACCGCTATGTCGTTGCCACGTATGACTGCATCCATCCTGCTCTGTTGGAGCCGGAA
>Ga0114919_10004285_pt1 | contig 11455 bp, 8 predicted proteins | sample BlataG_FD_88682 | JGI IMG/M metagenome (GOLD analysis project Ga0114919, IMG submission 88682) | Deep subsurface microbial communities from Black Sea to uncover new lineages of life (NeLLi) - Black_00105 metaG | ecosystem: Environmental > Aquatic > Marine > Oceanic > Sediment | place: Atlantic...
ATGATCTATTTCACAAACCCTTTCCAAAAAGAGCCTCGCTACTTCTGGGGGTATCGAAATCATTCCATCACCGATTGTAACTCTGAGCTCCCTGTGTGGGAGGTGACCAAACCTGCCAACGTGCAAGATACAACCCTTTTTATTCCCTTATTCAAAAAGCTTCTTGAGCATTTCACCTTCGAAATCAAGGCTGTCATGGGCGATGCTGCTTATGATTCAGAGAACAACCTCAAGTTTGTGATCGATGAGCTTCACGCCCTGCCCAGAGTTGCCAGAAACCTTCGGTGGGAAAAACTCAGGGAGCTCAAGCTCTCCTCTACAGGGGGGCGAATCTGTATCGCTGGTTTTGAGATGATCTACTGGGGAAAGTTCACAGATCGAGGGAAAATCCGTAGAAAGTTCGTTTGCCCCATCACCCATTCCAAGAAATTCGCTCAACAAGTACCCACCTGCCCCTGGAACCATCCCGCCTTCCGAAAAGGAAAGGGCTGTACCGCATATCTCAGAGGAGATAAGGAGATCAGAAAAGAGATCGATTATGGATCACAAATGTTCAAAGAACACTATAATAAGAGAACCAGTTCAGATAGGGTCTTCTCAAGACTCCTTACCCTGTGTATGCAAAAACCATCGGTCTATGGTCTCAACGCAGTGGCCAACCATTGCACCATTGCTCACATCACAGTATTGTTGATTGCTTTAACAGCATCCCAAATAGGCCAGACCAATAAAGTACGTTTTGTTAAAAAGTTCCTCCCAAATCTCTAATTTTGTGAACGGCTATAATGCAACTATTGGTCTTAAACCCTCCATCTCACTTCAAGTTCAGCGGACATCGCAAAAAAGCACCAGCCATTACCATATTTGCTAATGACCATATACCCTTGCTTCATCCATCAAGACCTATGCCTCGGTAACTTGTGGTCTCTTCAATTGATATTACCGTTACCCCCTCAGCCCATGGCCGTAAATAGCCCCTACCAAGACATCGTCAAATGCCTTCATGCTCAGGAATATCTTAACCAACTGAAACGTCCTGGAGATGCTCAAGCGACATATATGATAGGAAGACTTCCCTGTGATTTTTTTCTCACGTAAATAGACGTCGCCGGCATCTGGTTTGTAAATGGAAGTGGCTACATTGAATAGCGTAGTCTTTCCTGCACCGTTGGGACCGATAAGCCCTACGATCTGGCGTGCCTCTGCGCTCAGGTTAACCTCGCTTAAAGCCATAAGACCACCAAATCTTTTGATGATTTTTTCCAGTCGGAAAACTACGGCATCGGAGACGCTGTTCATTTCATTCACTTTCCCTTAAGAACTCTAACTTAAAAGGTGTTGCAACTTATGGGGGCAGGTCAGTATTTGTTATGGCTTTCAGGATGCATGCATGTTGTTCTTAATTAGTTGTTTGAGCTTGTCCAGAAACTCGGTTTTATCGTTCTGTGAAAAATCCCCCAGGATGGTTTCGATACTTTGGTCCTTTTCCTGCTCTATGTTCTTCAGGGTTTTTCTCCCCTTTGGTGTGATTTCAAAAATGGTTACACGTTCATCATTGGGATCTGATTTCCTGATTAAGAAACCGTTTCTTTCCAATCTCTTGCCTATGCCGGTCATATTTGCATCTGGAACAAGCATTATCCTGCTCACTTCAGAGATTTTGTTCATACCATTCCGGGACGCATCTAGAACCCTAAGGACATTGTACTGCGGAAAGGAGAGCCCGTAGTTCCTGAAAATGGCAGAGTGGGTTCTCTTGAAGGTTTCTGCGGCCCTAACGACCGCCATCAGCACTCTTTCGTTAGTGCTCAGATCACTCACATATCTTTTCGTATCCACGGGACACCCCTAGGTAGTGTTAATTGTAAATATTCAAACTACATTATATCAAGATATTGTCTAATTCTTGGGTGAATGCCCTTCGCAACAGGGCAGCAGTTGTCACCAGTCCGAATTCAAGATGAGCGGTATTTCATTTCAAAAACCAAGTAAATCACTCATATCATGTTTTTTTTCTATTGGCAATAATACTTCTGGTTTGTACTACTTCTGGTTTGTGTGCTAGATAGTGGATAGGGACATACCGGAGGTTTCTCAACTTCTCTGTACAATCCTTTAGGGAAACCTCTAACCTTGAAATACAAATTTGATGTATTATAAGTACTTGTTTTTAAATAATAATATTCGTTTATGAGCATTGGTATAGAAACGAATGATTAAGCTCGAAATAAAGTTAAACATATTGATAGTAAATAGATTGACAAAAACTAAAGGCTATTTTAATAGTTCCAACAGTAATTACAGCAAAGCGATTGAACAGATCGTTCGAACTGAATCGGAAAGCCGGTTTGAATACAAAGAGCTTTTCTGAAAAGATAGCTGCGGCAAGGTAATGTGAGAGAAGCTTAGCGAGCACATTCTCCGACCAAACAGATTTGGATGTTCCCCTCGCGGGCAGTCTTATTGAAGAAGGTTTAACGATAGAGCACGCTTCACGCATTAATCCTCAAGACAGAGAATGCAGGACGAGATGTAAATGTGCGACAAATACATAGTGGGAAGCGGGAGGCATGTTAGATAGACTCATATTGAAAGAATTGTGCCGGTACAGCAGAGGAACTTTTGCTGATATTATTTACAGAAATGCCCTTTTACACTCCGATGATGAGGCCTTTGTTTACGGCCCCCAAAGAATAACTTTCGTCCAGTTCAATGCACGGGTAAACAGCTTGATCCATGCTCTTGGCTCATCAGGGGTCAGAAAAGGAGATGTCATAGGCATTCTGTCATGGAATTGTCTTGAGTATGCGGATGTTTATGGGGCTGCAATGAAAGGGGGATTTATTGCTTCACCCTTCAACCCCAGGCTCCACAGTGAGGAGTTAGAATATCTCATTAATTATTCAGAGGCGAATACACTTTTTGTTGGCCCGGAACTTGTTACAACTGTCAACAGCCTACGATCCCGTCTTACTAAAGTGAAGCACTATATTTCCTTCGGGGGTTCTGCTCCTGATATGGTTTCTCATCACGAGTTGCTCGCGGCGCATCCATCGAATGAGCCTGACATGAATGTGAGCAAAGACGACCCCTTTCTCATCTTTTATACCAGTGGTACCACGGGTGTCCCTCGCGGTTCCCTCTATACGCATCTTCGCAAGTTGGATAACACCCGGATAAAGGCTCTGGAGATGGGTGCGAAGGCCGGAGACAGGCATATCATGGTATTGCCATTTTTTCACATCGGTGGAGATAGCCATGTGTGGCCCTTTTTCCTTGTCGGGGGATGCAATGTGATAATGCCTCAAAAATCTTTTGATCCAGATGCTGTTCTTCAGGCAATTCAAAATGAGAAGGCGACGGATATACAAATTGTCCCCACACAGTTAAATTCTATGCTGTCCCACCAAGATTTGAAAGAGTACGACCTGAGCAGTTTGAATAGGATCTATTATGCGGCATCCCCCATGCCATTGGAGTTATTAAGACAGGGTCTTGAGATATTCGGCCCGATTTTTTCACAGGGCTATGGTCAGACCGAATCAGGACCACAAATTACTTCCCTTCCCAGGAAGGCTCACCAGGTTTTAGACAGGCCATTGGAAGAACAAAAAGTGTTAAGTTCCTGCGGGCAACCGAGTCTTGGTGTTCACGTCAGGGTGGTCGATGAGAAGAACAATGATGTTGAGCCCGGAACAGTGGGCGAGATAATCGCACAGAGTGACTCCATCATGGTTGAATACTGGCACAGACCAGAAGAAACCCGTGAGGTTCTCATCGACGGGTGGCTCCATACCGGCGACCTGGGACACTACGATGAAGAAGGATTCATATATATCGTAGACAGAAAGAAAGACATGATTGTGACTGGCGGAGAAAATGTATATTCCCGGGAAGTAGAAGACATCCTCTATATGCATCCGGCGATTGCCGAAGTTGCCGTTATTGGTGTCCCCGATCCAGTATGGGTGGAGCGTGTTCATGCTGTGGTCGTTTTGAAGGCGGATGTCACTGCCACTGAGAATGAAATTATTGCCTTTTGCAAAGAGCATGTGGCTTCCTACAAGGCGCCCAAGTCAGTTGAGTTTCTTGAATCTCTACCCAAAAATCCCCAGGGGAAAATTCTTAAGAAAGAAATCCGTGCAAAATACTGGGCGGATAAGTAATCGTTACTCAACTCAGGATGTAAACTCAGGATATGGAAGGTATCATCTAGGCCAATGTTATTCATGTGCATCTGTGCATCAAGAATGAAGCATAGGATCTTGGAATGGAAGAAGTTTAGTGTGTGATAAGAACGGGTCGGAACCGTAATAAATTGTTCCCATATAGGCATAGGCGAATACTGCAGAGAATGGATAAGGAGGGGACATGAGTGACTCTAATAAAGAACAAATTATTAGAAGCAATTGCCGGGGTTGTCATGGTGGTTGTGGGGTTCTGGTTCACGTTAGAGATGGTTCTATTGTCAAGATTGAAGGCGACCCTGACTTCCCTACCAATCACGGCAGTATGTGTAGTAAGGGTTTGGCCTTTCACCAGCTGGTGTATCATCCGGACCGGGTCAAGTATCCTCTCAAGCGAGCAGGTAAAAAAGGGGAGGGCAAGTGGCAACGAATCTCCTGGGATGAGGCTCTGGATACCATTGTCAACAAATTAAAGCAGGTAATAAGGGACTATGGTGCTGAGTCCATTGCATTGGCACAGGGCACTTCCAGAGAAGGTGAATCGTTTTTGGCTCGATTTGGCAATCTGCTGGGAACGCCTAATGTATTTGGTGCCGGGCATATGTGCTACCTCCCCAGGGTTGGTGCCAGCTTAATCACCTGCGGCAATCTGCCGATATCCGACTATGATGGCAACCCAAAGTGTGTAGCGGTATGGGGATCTAATATGGTCTGGACTAACCCTGATGAATATACCGGGGAAAATTTGTGCCGCGTACTGTCACAAGGGGCAAAATTGATTGTAATCGATCCCAGGTTAACTTACCTGGCAAGCCAAGCAGATATCTGGCTACAACTCAGACCGGGAACAGATGCTGCTCTAGCTCTTGGTATAGCCGATGTGATAATTAACGAAGGGCTCTATGATGAGGGGTTTGTCGAAAATTATGTCTACGGCTGGGATAAATTCGTTGAGCGGGCCCGTGAATACACTCTGGAAAAAGTAGAGGAGATTACCTGGGTGCCGGCGGATAAGATAAGGGAGGCGGCGAGGCTTTTCGCCCAAACTAAGCCTGCCACCATTCAATGGGGAGTGGCCATTGAGCAAGGTATTAACTGTACTGACAGCGACCGTCTTCTCATTGACCTGTTGGCCATCACCGGTAATCTGGATATACCCGGGGGAAGTGCCTTGTTCCAGCCGCCAAAAGGGAGAACGATAAGCGAGTTCACATACCACAGGGAACTGTCCCCAGAACAGAAAGCAAAGCACCTGGGCGGCGATATTTATAAGCTGATCCGAATGATCGGGCTGGTAACGCCAAAGATGATTTGGGATGCCATTCTTACCGGTAAGCCTTACCCCATCAAGGCGATTCTTATGCAAGCTTCCAACCCAGTTGTCACCAGGGCCAATGCCAAGGAAGTATATAAGGCATTAAGTCAGGTCGAATTCCTGTCGGTGGCCGATTTCTTCCTGACGCCAACTGCGGAGCTGGCGGATATTTTCCTACCGGCAGCTACCTGGCTCGAGGCAGATTATGCCGGTGGATTCTTTTTCCGCCACGGATACCTGTTCCCCAGGAGGAAAATCGTGCAGATTGGTGAATGCCGGTCTGACTTTGAGATATGGAACGAATTGGGCAGAAGGATGGGACAGAAAGAGTGGGGCGCTAATGTTGAGGCCGACCTTGATTGCATATTGGAGCCTGGGGGTGTTACCTGGGCCCAGGTTAGGGATAAGCCCTATATAAGAGGTGAGGTGAAGTATAGAAAGTATGAGGAAAAGGGCTTTTCTACACCCACGGGTAAGGTTGAGCTCTACTGTACCACTTTTGAAAAATGGGGCTATGACCCGTTGCCACGGTACAAGGAAGTACCTGAGAGCCCGGTAAGCAAGCCAGAGATGGCAAAGAAGTATCCATATATCCTGATAACCGGCCCGAGGTCACCTGTCTTCTTCCATTCCGAGCACCGCATGATCCCCTGGCTCCGCGAGGTTCATCCTGACCCCATCATTGAGATTCACCCTCAGGTAGCTGAAAAACACGGAATCAGGGAAGGCGATTGGGTGTTCATTGAAAGTCCAAGAGGAATAATCAAACAGCGGGCAAAGCTTTACCCTGGGATTGACCCAAGGGTGGTATGCATTCAGCATGGCTGGTGGTTTCCAGAGAAAAAAGACCCAGGACACGGTTGGGACCAGTCCAATAGCAATATCCTCACCGATAATGACCCTGAAGGTTATGATGTGTCTTTTGGTGCCACAAACCTGAGAGTCCTGATGTGTAATATATCCCTGGTGAACCAAGAGGAGGCGAAATAATGCTTAAAGAGTATAAACGTATGACCGTTGCTGACAATTGTATGGGCTGTTTTGCCTGTGAAGTGGCCTGCAAACAGGAGCATAACCTGCCAGTGGGGCCCAGGTGGATCAGGGTTTTTCCTGATATGAGAGAGATAGACGGTCGGTGGCGACTCAATTACTTTGTGACCGAGTGCGGGCGTGCAACTCCTGCTCCGTGTCAGCTATCCTGCCCGGCCGATTTGAATGCCTGGCGCTATGTAAGCCTTGCTTCACGGGGTAAATTCAATGAAGCTCTTGAGGTGGTAAGGGAAGTCACACCGTTTGCCGGGGTTTTGGGTCGAGTGTGCACTCGTCCCTGTGAAACGGACTGTGAGCGAGGGAAGTTTGACATGCCAATAGCGATTCGCGCTCTAAAGCGCTTCTTGGCTGACTATGAGATGCAAACAGGCAGAAAAAAAGCGACCCCGGTGAAAAAAACAAAAGATGGCAAAATAGCCGTGATCGGCTCTGGACCAGCAGGCTTATCCTGCGCCTACGACCTGATCAGACAGGGATACACAGTTACTGTGTTCGAGGCCGAGTCGCAGCCTGGTGGTCAATTGCGCTACGGTATTCCGGAAAACAGGCTGCCCAAAGAAATAGTAGATAGTGAGATGAGCTACATCGAGGAGCTAGGAGTAGAGATAAAGACAAATACCCCAATCAAAAACTTGGCGGATGTCTTAGGTCAAGGATATAAAGCGGTTTTTCTAGCCGCCGGTACCCACTTGAGCCAAAAAATGGAGATCCCCGGAGAAGGAAGCGAAGGGGTGGTATATGCCCTTGACTTTCTCAAGCAGTTTAATTCCGGGGAGAAGATTGTCCTTGGAGAGAAGGTAGCTGTTATTGGCGGTGGCAATACGGCGATGGATGCAGCTAGAGTGGCACGGCGTTTTGGGGTAAATGAGGTCTCAGTCATCTATCGTCGTTCCCGGGCTGAAATGCCAGCGATGCCTGCAGAAGTAGACAAAGCGGAACAGGAAGGTGTAAAAATGAACTTCCTGGCTGCCCCGATTAGAATATTGAGCAAAGACAACAAATTAACAGGTATTCAATGTTTTCGAATGGAGTTAGGCGGTGATGATGCTGCCGGACGCCGCTCCCCAATACCTGTTAAGGGCTCTGAGTTCAACGTGGACATTGATAACTTGCTTATTGCTGTTGGTGAGTCGGTAGACAAGGCAATGCTACCCAAAGAACTGGAATGTGCTGATCGGGGGACTGTTCATGTTAATCCCCACACATTGCAGACTAACATCGCCGGCGTCTTTGCCGGTGGTGATGTGGTGTCTGGTCCGAGTGATGTCATCAGCGCCATTGCCGCGGGTAACAAAGCGGCCATTTCTATCGACCGTTACCTCAGGGGCGTGGATCTGAGGGAGGGCAGGTCAACTGCAGCTAAAGTTTTCCATGAGGTAACAAAGGGGGGCAGTAGCAGGAGAGTCACTTCCATAACGGATGAAAAAGAAACTATTGCCGAAGCTAAGCGTTGCTTGAATTGCGGCGTGTGTGCAGATGCGCTCGAGAGGGGGCTACAGACGGCTTGTGTCAATGCCTGCCCCAGCCACTGTATCTACTATGGAGATGTCTGGGAGATTACTCCGAAAACAGGCCCATATACTATAGCTTAAGATACCAGCCTTGACAGGTAGCATTGCTGGGCTGATCCGGCTACGGCATAAGCATCTCGATGAAGCTGGTGACGGTGGCTCATAAACGTTAACTCGATGATGTGGGGCCGCAAGAAAAACGTTGCTGCAGTGTTTGAAAGAACTGCATAAGGCCATTGTCATACTAATGGCTTTTCCGGAAATTGCGCTTTATATTCCTTCTTTGATGAAGTAATATGGAGTCGAAGATGAATATTGCAAAAAACTTGGAACGATCCGCATTCTACTTTCCTGACCGACCTGTCTTGGGCGAAGACTTGTCCGAAACCAGCTACGCCCAACTTAATGATCAGGCCAATCGTGTGGCAACCGCACTCATCCAGATGGGCATTAAACCCGGCGACCACATCGGTCTTTGCGCACCCAATTCCGGTGATTGGATTGCCTTCTACTTCGGTGTGCTCAAGTCTGGCGCTGTGGCCGTGACCCTGTCCAGTCTGGTTAAAAGTAATGAATTGTCTCTTTTGATCAACCACTCAAAGCCTAAAATCATTTTCACTTCTGATGAAAAGTTGGATGAATTGGCCGAGTTGAGGCGAGATGAATACCTGGAAAAGATCATCAGCCCGGAAGGGGACATGAATTTTCATGAACTATTGGAGATGGGATCGGGGAGTTTCAATGCCCTTGATAGAGACCGGACCGATACGGCGGCCATCCTCTATACTGGGGGCACAACTGGCATTCCCAAAGGGGTCTTACTCAGCCATGAGAATATAAACGCCGCCATACACACCGTAGTTTTTAATGAGCATTCCGATGAAACCGATAGGGCACTATGCTTCCTGCCCTTCAACCACGTCTTCGGACAAATGCACATCATGAATGCGACCATATTGAGTGCCGGTTGCCTGGAGCTGATGCCGGCTTTTGATCTGGATCGCGTTCTCTATGCCATGGGAGCCGGGCGAGTGACCAAATTTTTCGCTGTGCCGACTATCTATGTCCGGCTATTGGCACTCGAAGGACTCAAGGAAAAACTGGGATCGGTGCGATACTGTTTTTCAGCCGCCGCCAGCATGGCTGCAGACGTGGTCCGCCGGTGGAAGGAACAAACCGGCCTGGCCATTTATGAGGGCTACGGCATGACTGAGGCAGCTCCGACAGTCACCTATAATCATCATTACAGACATGTTATCGGGTCTGTGGGGACCGAAGTGCCCGGTGTAGAAGTCCAGATACGGGACGAAAAGGGAAATCAACTGGAACAAGGTCATGAAGGAGAGATCTGCGTCCGAGGGCCAAATATCATGAAAGGTTATCTTGATAACCCCGAAGGCACACGGGAAGCCTTTTGGGAAGGAGAATGGTTCCGTTCCGGCGACGTCGGCATTTTTGACGAGGATGGATACTTGTATATTGTAGACCGGCTTAAGGATATGATTATTACCGGTGGGGAAAACGTCTATTCACGTGAGGTGGAAGAAGTCCTTTACACAAGGCCGGAAATACAAGAATGTGCGGTCATAGGCCTACCCGATCAGGAATGGGGCGAACGGGTGACGGCCTTTATCATCCTACAGCCCGGTGAAACCTTTGATAAGAATGAACTCAGTGCCCATCTGAAGGCCCATCTCTCGTCCTTTAAGGTTCCCAAAGAATACCTCTTAGTGAATGATTTCCCCAGGAGCCCGGCCGGAAAGATTTTAAAGCGAGAGCTAAAGAAACAATTTTTAGAGCAGCCATAAAATTGCCATTGAAAACGGGCAGTCAATATAAACATGATAGAGAGGTGGATGAGTTTGAATTAGCCGGTAGGAAACCGGCTCCTCACTGGGATTAATCAGATAGAGACGAGCATGGCACTGATTAGGAGACTATGATAGGTGGAAACTGATAGGCAAGTTAAATTACGGATTGACAACCTCTCGCTTAGCTTTGGCGGTGTCACAGCCCTTATTGAGGTGAGCATGGATGTCAGGGATAACGAGGCCTACATGAACACGGGTATTCAGGTCTCCTCTGCCACACCGCGCTATACGTGGACCGGTACATCTCAACGGGGAACACCCGTGGAAAAAAGCAGATCATGGAGATTATGGCGGCGCACCGGATGCCTTATGCGGCGACAGCATCTATTGCCTTCCCCGATGACCTGACTGCAAAAATCAAAAAGGCTAGGGAGATGAGGGGTACACGGTTCATCCACATGCTTTCGCCTTGTACTACCGGATGGAAGATCGGTGATGACATGGCCGTCAAGGTGTCTCAGGCGTCGGTAGAGAGCAATGTCTTTCCCCTCTATGAGATAGAGGGCGGATTGACATTCACCATAACCCATCAATCACGAAATCTGCCTGTGGAGAAATATTTGATGTTGCAGGGGCGTTATAGGCACCTCAAAAAAGAGGAGATCCACGATATACAGGCCGAGACGGACCGTGCCTGGGCTGACCTCCAGGGCAGAGTTGTCAAAGGAATGGCTTTAAGGTATGCTGATCAATCAGGATGGGAGAGGTAATTGAGCTTTACTCAGTCAACATAATCGGCCCCGTCTGTCATGGCACTGGAAAGGAGGTGATATTGCGTTCTCGTGACTCAACAATATCTGATAAAGGCACGAATGTTTTAACTCTCTAACCGATCTAACAGAATACGGAGGGAACCATGTCTAGAAAAAGAATGTATTACGTCGTTGTCGCGGTAAGCATTTGTCTGTTTTTGGGTGTATCATCGTTCAATGCCAGCCTGGCTGAAGCGAAAAAGATCACCATAAAAGCCATTAGCGCCTGGGACAAAAATCATACTGGCGTTGTCGGAGATTATCTGCCCTACATCAAGCGGGCCAATGAAATGCTTCAAGCAAAATATCCCGGTGAGGTTGAGATTAAATATATCGGGGGGCCTGAAGCCATTCCAACCAAAGATCAGCCCGAAGCCCTCAGAATGGGGACAGTAGATATGTATTACGGCACGGCGGCATATTATGCAGGTATCGCGCCGGCAGCCAATTGCTTGAAGCTGTCACAACTCACCTCACAAGAAGAAAAGGATGTCGGGGCTGATGCTGTTCTTGATGAGATTCATCGGGAAAAGTTAAAGGCGACGTATCTGGGCGCACTGGGCAGCCAGCTGCCGTTTCAACTTTACACCGTCAAAAAAGTTACCAAAGTGGACCAGTTAAAAGGTTTAAAAATTCGTACATCTCCCATGTATGTCGATTTTCTAAAAGCGCTCGGAACCACGCCGATTTCGACAAGTCCTGGTGACGTCTATCAGGCCCTGGAACGGGGCGTTGTGGATGGTTTCATGTGGCCATTGGTCAGCATAAG
>Ga0114919_10004287_pt1 | contig 11446 bp, 11 predicted proteins | sample BlataG_FD_88682 | JGI IMG/M metagenome (GOLD analysis project Ga0114919, IMG submission 88682) | Deep subsurface microbial communities from Black Sea to uncover new lineages of life (NeLLi) - Black_00105 metaG | ecosystem: Environmental > Aquatic > Marine > Oceanic > Sediment | place: Atlantic...
CGGGCGGTCCGGGCCAGTAGTCGATGTCCACGCAACCCGGCGACCCCACGACGACGGTTACGCCCGCCTTTTTGAGGTCCGCGACGATGGCCTGCATCGGCTCGCGGTAACTCTTGCCGATGTCCTCGTCGTAGGCCTGGTACCTGCCGTCGTTCATGCCGTAGCAGGTGGTCACCACGTCAGGTCTGAACGGGATGAGGTCCCGATTCATGCGACGGTGGAACCCGCTGGCGGTCTCATCGTCACAGCCTAACTGGATGGTCCGAAGGTCCAGTTCCGGCACGCAGACGGTCAGGTACATCTCGATGAATCGGGAGTACTGTTTCTGCTCGGTGATCGAGTCGCCGACGATGGCGACGCGGTCGCCCTTGTTGAGAAGCCGTTTCTGGGCGGCGCCGGCCTGTGGGGCTCGAAGGATGACGGGCGCCACCAACGTCCCGACGGCTAGCAGCACGGCGAACATACGCACAAGACAAGTGGACCGACGGGGCAAACGAAACACACGCTTCTCCTTTTGCTTTGGTTGGTTCCCAGTGAGACCGGCACCCACCCGTGCGAGCCTCAGTTGACCTTCCGTAAATGGTACGCCGCCGTGCCGAGACCGACCGCTTCGAGCCGCTCGATCTGAATATACGGGTCTTTCCCGTAGACGCGCTCGAACAGGTGCCGCCCTTCGACGAGTTTTCGCCCCTTCGGCAGGCTCCCCCGGAGCGGCTCCCCGTCGCGCGTCAGGTCCAGGCTCGCCTTCTCGACGGCAACGATGTTCTCCGACGCCAGAATCCCCACGTCCGGAATCATCGGTCGCATCGAAAAGCCCCAGCAATCGCACAGCATCGTGATGTTCGTCAGAAAGTTGATGTGGAGGATTCTTTCGGGGTCGAAGGTGCGGAGGACCTCCCTGGCGGCCAGGGCCAGGCCGTGCTGAAAGGGGACAAATCCGCCGCCTTTGATCTTAATGGCGCCTTTCGGGCAGACGATCATGCAGTGGCGGCAATAGACGCAGTGGTGGTAGAAGATCTCAAGCCGGTCGTTTTTCCATTGGGCGGCGCCGCGCTCGCACGCCTCGACGCACTTCTTGCACGCGATACAGAGTTTTGGGTCCCAGACGAGGCCGCCTTCCAGGTGGTGCAGCGGGCCGCGCGTGTTGGTCGTGACGCACCCCATCGCCAGGTTCTTGCACGCCCCGCCGTAGGCGCAGTCGCCGTGGCCCTTTAGGTGACTGAGGTTGACCAGCGCGTCGGCGTCCTCAATGTTGCCGCACACCTCGACTTTGCGGAGCGTCTTGTAGCGGACCTTGTGCGTGTAGAAATACCGGTCGTTGACGCCGCCGGCCCCGACGAGCGGCGCCCCCAGCACCTCTTCCGTGTAACCGCGGGCCGCCGCCTGATGGATGGAGGACGAACCGTCGGTGACGAAAACTTTGCTCGCGCCGGCCTCCTTGATTCTTTCAACGAGCAGGCGAACGAAAAGCGGCGGGATCGTCGTGTACCCCAGGTGGCCGCCGACGTGCATCTTGACTGCGACCGTCGCGTCCCGGCAGACGCGCTTCATCGGCAGCCGGTCAAGCATCCGCAGGAACTTCGCCGGGAGGCTCGCCTCAGCCTCCAGCCGCTCGACGTCCGCCGAGGCGAACCGGACCGTTGAGGCGCTTTTGGATCCGGCGGATTTCGACCGTTTCGTTTTGCGCTTAGCGCTTTTCTTCGCCACAGTCACACACCTCCTGTCTGGACATTCCTCGCGCCTAGCCTGAACGGGTGGTTACATTACAGGCGGGAAGGGGCGGATTCAAGCCCCGGCCGGCTGGCTGGTGTGATGAGCGCCACGCTTGCGGAAGCGTCTTGCCGTCCCGGGCTTGACGGCGGCGCCTCGCGCCGGGCCTTCACCATCTGCCGGAGCGCAAGCGCGATCATCGCCAGGAGGCTCAGGACCAGGAAGAGGAAAAACAGCCACTGTTTCGTCGCCTGTCGCATGCACGAACCCCGTCGCGGGCGATTTCGACTTGCCTGCGCTTCAGCGCGGCACAGAACATTCGACCGCTCGCGCGGTCGGCTCGAAAAGCGTCCCCTTGCACGCTGTGAGTATCATAATCCCCGCCGGCCGGCGGTTCCAGGGACTTGCTGCAATTCTGGAGAACCTTTTGGCTCGGTCCGGAGACACCCGGAGACACGGGTGTGACTCTTTTTGCTGGCGGCAGAAGTGAGCCGATGTGCCGGGCTTGTCGAGAGCCCGCCTCCCGAAGGGACCTGTGGTCGGCGGGCTTTGCCCCGCAGGGGTGTAGGCCGGGGGTTTTACCCCCGGTGGCGGAAACGGCATCCCCTCGGTTTCCCCTTCCCCTCTCCCCGACGCGATCCCCAGCCTAAAAGGCCGGGTCTAAACCCCTGCGGGGCAAAGGCCCGCGAGCGGGCCTGAACACCGTCCGGACCGCCGCAAACCGGTTGCCAGAAATCGTGGTCACACCCGGAGACACGGCGGTGTGATTCGCACGTTGTGGGCCGGCGGAGGCGGCGTTATACTGGGCGCCGATGAGCGAAGCGCGGTTCGCCTATCCTGTTTGCCTGAACGTGGTCGGCCAACGGGCGCTTGTGGTCGGCGGCGGGGACGTGGCGCTTCGAAAGGCCCGGGCACTGGCGGCCGCGGGAGCGTCCGTCCGCGTCGTCGCGCCGGCACTGGCTGCGGAGTTCCGGAGCGACGGGCGCTTCGACCTCGCCGAGGAAACCTACGGGAAGCGCCACCTGGAAGGTTGCCTGCTGGCGGTCGCGGCAACGGACGATGAAGAGGTCAATGCCCGCGTTGCCGCCGACGCGCGGGAGGCGGGCGCCCTGGTGAACGTCGTGGACCGGCCGGCACTTTGCGACTTTATTGTTCCCGCGGAGATCGAGCGCGGGCTGCTTCGGATTGCGATTACGACGGGCGGGGCGGCGCCGGCGCTGGCACGCCGCATCCGCGAGCGGCTCGAAAAAGAGTTCGGGCCGGAATACGAAACGTACCTGGCTGTCATGAAAAAGGTGCGCGAGGAACTGAAGGCCCGAAACCTTTCGCCCCAGGTCCGCCGCCGCCTCTTCGAGCGCCTCGCCGAGGACGACATTCTCGCCGCCGCCAGGGAGGGCGCCGACAATGTGCGAATAGTTATCCGCGCAGCGATCCTGAAAACATTGGAAAAAGGGTCGGCTTAATACTGCAATCTCAAGTTGACTGACTTGGGGTGGGGCGATTCTGAAGAAGAAAGGGGCAATCCCCGCCTGCCGGCTCCCTCAGCGCGACCGCGGGTCGAAGGCACCGCGCAGGCCGTCGCCGACAAAGTTCAGGCCCAAAAGCGTCGCCCCGAGGAACAGGCACGGAAAGAGCATCAGCCACCAATACGGCTCGACCGGGTTCAGCGCCTCGATCCCGTCCGACGCCGGCGTTCCCCACGAGGCCAGCAGCGGCGGCACACCCAGACCGAGAAAAGAAAGGAACGATTCCTGAAGGACCGCGAGCGGCACGGTGAGCGTCGCACACACCAGAATCGTCCCAGTCAGATTCGGCAGCATTCGGCGGGCAATGATGCGCCCCGGCCCGGCTCAGTTGCCCTGTCGTATCACTCTGCCGCGGGGAAAACGGGGCGGCAGGCATTCTGGGCATATGCTCATAATCGGCGGCGAAGATCGCGCGCCAACACATGGAGGAGCGCCAATGTAGCCGGGGCAAAAAGGGGATCAAAAGGGGCCAATCGGGGGCAAATTGCGGCAAAAAACACGAAAAAAGTCGAAAAAAGCGCCCAAAAGTGCCTTGCCCATGTTAACATTCCGGCCCTCAAACCCCCTTGGCGCCAGCGCCAGGGCCGATTCGGCCCCCGAAATCACCCGAATCGCCCCCAATTCCACCCAAAATCGCCCGCCAACATATCGGCCATGCGCAATATGTCCAACCGGCCGCAAGCGCCCAAGCGAGCGGTCTCCGGGCGCGGGCAATCCCTCGCCCCGCCCCGGCGATTCCCTGCCGGGGGTCCATGTTCCAGAATCTGGACTCCGCAACCGCCACGCGCCCTTGACAGCCCCGTCCCGCTCTGGTACACTCCCGCCGCCTGACCAGGATAATGCGTTTCCTAGGGGGTAGCCAGCCCGCCACCGGCGGGCAAGCCCGCCGATGGTCGGCGGGATGGGGCTCCGGCGAAGCGGCCGCTGAGTCCAAGCCTCGGAAACGTCAACGTCGAAACCGACGCCGCGCCTATCCGACAGCACAAAAAGCGTGTGCGGGGTGGCCGCGATCCAAAAACCGCGAGTGAAAGCGGCGGCGCGGCGGTCGAGGGCAAAGGCACATGCCATGGCGAAGCAACTGGCGTCCGACTGGTTTAGAGAACCGCTCGCGGGTATGCCGGCCCGCGCGCTGATGTACGCGACCGGCACGGTGTCGCCGGAGGACATGGACAAACCGTTCATCGGCCTGGTTTCGAGTTTCACGGACCTGATTCCCGGCCACGCGCACATGCGGCGTCTGGAGCGCAAAATCGAGCATGGCATCTTCGCCGGCGGCGGCGTGGCGTGGCTGTTCAGCGTGCCCGGCATCTGCGACGGCATCGCCATGGGCCACTCCGGGATGCACTACAGCCTCCCCAGCCGCGAACTCATCGCCGACATGGTCGAGACCATCACCCGGGCCCACCGGCTCGACGGGCTCGTCCTGCTGACGAATTGCGACAAGATTACGCCCGGGATGCTGATGGCGGCCGCGAGGCTCGACGTCCCCGCCATCGTCGTCACGGCAGGGCCGATGCACTCGGGCAACTACAAGATGGAGCGCCTGGACCTGGTCCACGACACGTTTGAGGCCGTCGGTCGCTACAAGGCGGGCGAAATCACCGAGGAAGACCTCAGGGCGCTGGAATGTGAGGCCTGTCCGGGCGGCGGATCGTGTCAGGGCCTCTTTACGGCCAACACGATGGCCTGCGTCACCGAGGCGATGGGCATGAGCCTGCCTTACTGTGCCGCGGCGCTCTGCGACTCGGCCAAGAAGGACCGCATCGCCTACGCCTCGGGCAAGCGGGTGGTGGACCTCGTCAAGGAAGGCATCACGACGCGCAGAATCCTGACCCCCGAAACGATGGCGAACGGCATCGCGGTGGACATGGCTCTGGGCGGCTCGACAAACACCGTGCTCCACCTGATGGCCATCGCGAACGAGGCGGGGGTGAAGTTGGAACTCGAGACCTTCGACGAGATCAGCCGCCGCACGCCGCACCTGACGAACTTCCGCCCCGACGGCGACATGATGATGGAAGACCTGGACCACGCTGGCGGCATTCCGGCCGTGCTGAAACGGCTCAAGGACCGGCTGAACGACTGCCCGACGGTGAGCGGTCTGACGACGCACAGAATCGCCGACGCGGCCGCCATCCACAGCGACGACCTGATTCGCCCGCTCGACCGGGCGTATCACGCCGAAGGCGGCGTCGCGGTCCTTCGCGGCAACCTTTGTCCGGACGGAGCGGTCGTCAAACAATCGGCTGTGCCGGATTCGATGCGAAAGTTCACCGGAAAGGCTCGCGTCTTCGACAGCGAGGATGCGGCCAACAAGGCGATTCTCGACAAGAAGATCAAGGCGGGCGACTTCGTGGTCGTCCGCTACGAAGGCCCTGCCGGCGGGCCCGGCATGCGCGAGATGCTCACCGCCACGGCGGCGATGAAGGGTCTTGGCATGATGGATTCAGTGTACCTGGCGACCGATGGCAGGTTTAGCGGCGGCACCCGTGGGCCATGTATCGGCCACGTGAGCCCCGAGGCAATCGAAGGCGGGCCGATTGCCCTCGTCCAAGACGGCGACGAGATTCACGTGGACCTCGATAAACGCCTCTTGGAACTGGAGGTGGACGAGGCGGAACTCAAGAAACGGCGTGCGGCATGGAAAAAGCCGGAGCCGAGGATTAAGACGGGCTACCTCGCCCGCTACGCCCACATGGTCACCAGCGCGAGCACGGGAGCGATTCTCACTAGCCGCGAGCGCCGAAGCGAGCGGTAAATGAAATTAACCTTACCCGGTGGTGTAATTGGTAACACAGGAGGTTTTGGTCCTCCCATTCCAGGTTCAAATCCTGGCCGGGTAGCCACCAGTTAGCCGCCGAACTCGTTCGGCGCGGACGCAAACGCGAATGGCACAACGACCGACCAAAGCCCTGATTCTGGCCGCGGGGATGAGCACGCGGATGAAGTCGGCGCGCTCGAAGGTCCTGCACGAGGTGTGCGGCAAGCCGATGCTGGCCTATGTCCTCGACGCCTGTCGCGAGGCTGGGATCGGTGACCTTCTCGTCGTCGTCGGCCACGCGCGCGACCAGGTCATGGAAGCCTTCGCCGACGCGGAGGACATCACCTGGGTCGTCCAGGATCCGCAGCAAGGCACGGCCCACGCCGTTATGGTCGCGCGCGAGCCTCTGGAGGGCTTCGACGGCGACCTGGTCGTCCTGGTCGGCGACGCGCCGATGCTCCGGGCCGAAACGTTGACCATTCTGCTTGAAACCCACCGCCGGGAGAGCGCCGACGTGACGCTCGTGACGGCGATGCTGGACGATCCGAAATGGTTCGGCCGCATCGTCCGCGACGCCGAAGGGAACGTCGAGCGCATCGTCGAAGCCGGAGACGCCAGCGAAGAGGAACGGGCCATCCGGGAGGTGAACCCGTCGTTCTACGCGTTCCGGTGGCCGGCGCTCGATGCGACCCTGGACCGCATCACGAACGAGAACGCGAAGGGCGAATATTATCTGACGGACGCCATCGAACTGCTGATTCAAGGCGGCGCCCCGGCCGCCGCCGTCGCCGCCGCGATGCCCGACGAGGTCCAGGCCGTCAACAGCCGCGAGGACCTGGCTCTGGTGACCGACCTGATGCGCCGGCGCATCCTGAAGCACCTGATGGACGAGGGCGTGACGATCGAAGCCCCTGCCGGCATCCATGTCGATCACGACGTGACCATCGGCGCGGATACGGTCATCCGCGCAGGAACGGTGATTGAAGGGCCGACGCGCATCGGCCCCCGCTGCCGCATCGGCCCCTTCGCGCACCTTCGGCCCGGAACGGTGCTCGAAGAGGGCGTCGAGGTCGGCGCCTACGTGGAGACGAAGAACGCTCATCTGGGACCGGACGTTTGCGCGCGGCACCATGCGTACCTGGGTGACTGCGAGGTCGGCGCGCGGACGAACATCGGGGCGGGGGTGCTGACAGCCAACTCGGACGGCGGGGAGAAATACAAGACGAAGATCGGCGCGGATGCCTCCATCGGGGCCGGGACGATCCTGGTGGCGCCCACGTCGGTGGGCGACGGTGGGCGGACGGGGGCCGGCAGCGTCGTCACGCGGGCCCATCCCGTTCCGCCGGGCGCGACCTACGTCGGTGTGCCGGCCCGGCCCTACGAGCCCAAGCCGCAGGAGACCGAGTAATGGACGAACTGAAAATCTTCTCTGGAAGCGCGAACCGGCCGCTGGCGGAAGCCATCGCTGCCTACCTCGGCAAGCCGCTCGGCAAGGCGCCCGTCACCCATTTTCCGGACGGCGAATCGTTCGTCAAGATTGACGAGGACATTCGCGGGCGGGACATCTTCATCGTCCAGCCGACCTGCGCGCCGCAGAACGACAATCTGATGGAACTGCTTTTGATGATCGACGCGGCCCACCGGGCCAGCGCCGAGCGCGTGACGGCGGTGATTCCCTACTACGGCTACGCGCGGCAGGACCGCAAGGACGAGGGGCGCGTGCCCATCAGCGCGAAACTCGTGGCAAACATGCTCGAGGCGGCCGGGGCCGACCGCATCCTGACGGTGGACCTGCACGCCTACCAGATCCAGGGTTTCTTCGACATTCCGCTCGACCACCTGCTGGCCGAACCCGTCTTTGCCAGGCATTACCGGAGCCTCGGGGTCGCGGACCTGACGGTGGTGTCGCCGGACGTGGGGAACGTGAAGATCGCCCGCGTGTACGCGCAGATTCTCGGCGGAGACCTCGCGATCGTCGACAAAGAGCGCCTGTCGGGACAGTCGGTGCGGGCGGCCGCGCTGATCGGGTCGGTCGAAGGACGCAACGTCCTGATGGTGGACGACATGATTGCGAGCGGTTCGACGGTGTCGGAAGCATCGGTGCTTCTGAAAGAGTACGGCGCCCGCGACATTTACGTGGCCGCGACCCATCCGGTTTTCTGCGAGGGGTCGGTCAAGCGTCTCGCCAAGGCGCCGATCCGCGCCATTGCGGTGACCGACTCCATTCCGCTCTGCGAGCGGGCGAAGAAACTCGACAATATCCACGTGCTTAGCATCGCGGAACTGTTGGGCGAAGCCATTCAGCGCATTCACCAGCACCGGTCCGTGAGCGAATTGTTCGACACAGTGAAACCGGAACGCGCCGAAAAGGCGTGACGGAAAGGAGCAGGACGTGCCGACCGCCGGCAAAACGCTCCACGCAAAGAAACGGAAAGTGAACGGAACCCGGGCCTGCCGCCGCCTGAGAGCCGAAGGCGAAGTGCCTGCGGTCCTTTACGGCCACAAGGAAAAAACGGAGGCTGTTCAGGTCCCTTACGAAGAACTCGAAGTGGCCTTGCGCCATCACGGCCGCATGTTCGAACTCCGCATCGGGCGCAAGAAAGAACCGGTGCTCCTCAAAGAGGTCCAGTACGACGCTCTGGGGACCCAGATCGTCCACGCCGACTTCCAGCGCGTCGCGATGGACGAGAAACTGACCCTCGAGGTCCCGATTACACTGAAGGGTAAACCGAAGGTGGAGCACGCCGTCCTCCAGCAAACGCTCGACGCCGTCGAGGTCGAGTGCCTGCCGGGCGACATCCCCGAGGAGATCATCGCCCAGACGGCCGACATGGAAATGGGCGGCACGGTGCACGTCTCGGACCTTGATGCGCTGGAAGGCGTCAAGGTGCTGACGGACCCGGAGACGATTGTGGCAGCGCTGACAGCGGCGGCAGCCGAGGCCGCCGTGGAAGAGGAAGCGGCACCGGCCGCCGAGGCCGAGGAACCCGAACTCGTCGGGCGAAAGGAAAAGGAGGAGGCCGAGGAACCCGAAGAGGAACGGGGCCCTCCGCCGAAGGCTTCGGCCCGCAAGCGGGGTCAGTAGGCCCCTGAATCGCGGGCAGACCTGCTCCGATGAAACTGATCGTGGGACTGGGCAATCCGGAGGCCCGATACGCCGAGACGCGGCACAATATCGGCTGGCGCGTCGCGGACGAACTGGCCGACCGGGTCGGCGCCGGACCCTGGAAACAGAAATTCGACGCCGAGGTGGCCGAGACGTTCCTGGACCGGCGGAAGGTCGTTTTAGCCCGGCCCTTGACCTACATGAACCGGTCCGGCGCGGCGGTGCGGCAACTGGTGGACTTTTGGAAGGTCGAAAACGAGGACCTGCTGGTCCTGGTGGACGACCTGAACCTGGAGTTGGGTCGGATTCGGATCCGCGGGAGCGGGTCCGACGGCGGGCACAACGGACTGGCCTCGGTGATTGAGTACCTGGGCCACGAAGTGTTTTCGCGGCTTCGGGTGGGCGTCGGGCCGGCCCCGGCTGCCGAACAGCCCGCCACGGCGGACAAGCACGCCGAGTTCGTGCTGTCGCCGTTCACGAAGGAAGAGAGGCCGGTGGTCGCCGAGGCGGTGGCCCGAGCGGCCGACGCGGTGGAATGCTGGATAACCGAGGGTCTTGAAGCGGCCATGAACCGGTTCAACCCGGCAAGCGAAGCCTAGCAGACATTGGAGGCAACCAGGAAACGTATGGCGAACGAGAGCGAGATTCGCGTGTATGAGGCGATGTTTCTTGTGGACCCCGGCGACGCCGCCGCCTGGGACGACCTCTCGAAACATCTAACGGGGATTCTGACGCGCCACGGCGCCGAGGTGGTCGGCATCACCCGATGGGACGAACGGAAACTGGCCTACCCGATCGGAAAGCGGAAGCGCGGCACGTATGTGTTGAGTTTCTTCTGCCTGACGGACGGCAGCGCCGTGGTGGAGATTGAGCGCGACTGCCAACTGTCGGAGAAGGTGCTGCGGGCGCTCGTCCTCCGAGCCTCCCACTTCACGGTGGCGGATATGCGGATGCAGTTGGGCGAGGACGTCCACGAGGAGGTCGCCCAAAAACTGGCGGCCGCACTCGACAAGAAACCGGCCGACGAGCCCCAGGCCGCGGCGCCCGACGAAGCCGACGAGCCCCAGGCCGCGGCGCCCGACGAAGCCGACGGGCCTCCGCCGTAGGCTTCTGCCCGCAGGCGGATGGAGGCGGACTAGTCCCGATGAATCGGGAGCGGCCCCAGCCAAAGGAGTACTGAAATGGCCAATTTTAATCGCGTCCTTTTAATCGGAAACCTGACGCGCGACCCGCAACTGCGGTACACGCCGAACCAGGTCGCCGTTTGCGATTTCGGCATGGCCGTCAATCGCCGCTGGGCCGGCCAGGACGGACAGCAGCGCGAGGAGACGTGTTTCGTCAATTGCACGGCGTGGGCGCGAAGCGCCGAGACGCTTGCCAAATATATGACCAAAGGCCAACCTCTGTTCGTCGAGGGCCGCCTGACCTTCAGCACGTGGGACGGGCCCGACGGCAAGAAGCGCAGCAAACTCGAGGTGACGGTGGAGCGGTTCCAGTTTCTCGGCCGGGCCGGCGACCAAACCGGGCCGCGCACCACGCCCGCCACGGCGCAAGGCGTCCCACCGAAAGGGACGGCGGGCAAGGACGTTCAGCGACAGGAAGCGGCCGGCGCCGAGGACCAGACCGCTGAAAGCGGTTATGATTACAGCCAGGACGTTGAGGACGACACGATCCCGTTCTAGGCCCTGCCCGCCAAATCCTGGCAGGCGGGGGCGAAGGAGGTAGGAGTGGCTCAGATAAGGAAAGAAGGAAAGCGGCGGAAGTTCGTGGGTTTCCGCGAGCGGGCGAAGTGCCGATTCTGCCGTGAGAAGGTCACCCACATCGATTACAAGGACACGCAGACGCTCCAGAAACTAATCACCACGCGGGGCAAAATGCTGAGCCGCAAGCGGAGCGGCAACTGCGCCCGCCACCAGCGCGTCGCGAAGCGGGCGCTGAAGCGGGCCCGGTTCCTGGCTCTGCTGCCGTACACAAGTTGACGGGCACGGGGGCGCCGGCGCCCCCCGCTACGGGAGATGCGACGATGAAAGTCTTGCTGCGACAGGACGTGCATGACCTGGGGTCGGTCGGCGACACGGTCGAGGTGCCCGACGGGTACGCGAGAAATCACCTTTTGCCGAAACAACTGGCCGTCGAACCGAATCTTGCGAATCTGAAGCGCATCGAAAAAGAACGCCTCGAGCGCGAACAGCGCGAGAAAGAGCACCTGGGAAGCCTCAAGGAAACAGCCGCGCGATTGAGCAGCGCGTCCGTGACCATCAAGGCCAAGGCGAATGAATTGGGCCACCTGTTCGGTTCGGTCACCGAAAAGCACATCGTCGATGCGCTGGCGGCCGAAGGGTA
>Ga0114919_10004288_pt1 | contig 11446 bp, 7 predicted proteins | sample BlataG_FD_88682 | JGI IMG/M metagenome (GOLD analysis project Ga0114919, IMG submission 88682) | Deep subsurface microbial communities from Black Sea to uncover new lineages of life (NeLLi) - Black_00105 metaG | ecosystem: Environmental > Aquatic > Marine > Oceanic > Sediment | place: Atlantic...
CAGCCGGGATCTCCGGAGACGGGGACGCCGGTCGCCACGATTACGTACTCCTCGGGCAGTGTGATGTGGACGTCGAAGGTGCCGAACTCTCCGTAGAACTCGCCCATCCGGAACTGGTCGTCATGCCAGCCCCTGGCGTCGTAGACCGCCACCTTCGGGTACCACTGGGCCATCGTGTAGTGGCTGCCCTTGTAGCCGGCGCGTCCGAGCACGGGCCTGATCTTCTCGGTGAAGGCGACCTCTATGACCATCTCGCCCCCGGGCGGGAGCGGCCTCGGGAGCCGGGCATTCAGGATCGTCCCATCGACGGTGAAGGATAGCTCCTCGCCGCCCATGCTGAGGCCCGTCACATCCATCCGGCCGCGCCAGGATCCCGGCAGGCCGACGATGAACCAGAGCGTGTCCTTCATGTAGTCCCTGATGAGCTGGGAGGTCCTTTCCCGGTAGGCGTTCGGATAGAGGTGGAGGTAGAACTGCTCCAGCGTGTCGGGGGAGTTATTCCGGTAGCTGATCGTCTCTGTGCCGGTCAGCATGTGGGTTGCGGGATCGAGGTCGGCATGGATCTCGTAGTCGACCTGCTGCTGCCAGTACTCGCCGCCCCATACATCCTGCGCCCGGGCGGCGCCCGCGAGCGATACCGATGCTGCGGTGATAGCCAGCATTATCAGAACGGTATGCAGCACGGGCCGCTTCACTCTCCTTGCGGCTCTTCTTTCGTCACATTTCCGGTACTTCATCGGCACCTCTCCGTCCATGATTGTATTCCCATCGGGCTGCGGGCAAGTAGATCCCGCCGCGTTCGAGCAGGGTATCACAGCACCCCGCATTTATCAATACATCATAGGGGTTGATTCGTTCCATCCGACCTGATACCATGACTGCCTCCAGAAAATTTGAACGGGTAGCATCACTACTGTTTTCCCCGGAAGGAGGGAGCATGAAGAAGAGAACCACGGGGCTGCTTGCCCTCGCTCTCGCTGTCCTGCTCTGTGCGCTTCAGGGCCCGGCGGCGGCCGAGACGCTCGAGGAGAAGGTGACGGAGTTCAAGCTCGACAATGGGATGACCTTCCTCGTCGTCGAACGCCACGAGGCGCCCGTCGCCTTCATGGCGACCCTGTTCAACGTGGGATCCGCCAACGAGCGTCCCAACATCACCGGCATATCCCATCTCCTAGAGCACATGATGTTCAAGGGCACCGAGATGATGGGCACGACAGATTACAAGAAGGACCGGAAATACATCGAGAAGACCGACGTGCTCGGCGAGCGCACGATCGAGCTGCGCAAGCAGATCGGCGAGTGGCGTTTCGAGAGGTTCGAGGACTTCTCCGCTCAGATCATCGAGGGCTTCACCGACGAGGAGAACGAACGGGTCGGCACGAACGTCCCCGAGCAGAACAGGCTCCTCGTCGAAAAGATCGAATCGATGGAGCCGCTTCCCGATTCGCTCACGTCCGTCCAGCGCCTCATCGAGCACAAGGGCACCAACTATCTCGACCTCTACAAGGAGTACCGGACCGCCTGGGGCGAGATCATGAGGCTTCTCGACGAACAGCGAGAGCTCATGCTCAAGGAGGAGCTCTGGGAGACCTACATGAACAACGGTTCCCGCTTCCTCAACGCGGGCACCTCGAACGACTTCACGATATATTTCGTCTACCTGCCCTCCAACCGGCTCGAGCTCTTCATGGTGATGGAGTCGGACCGCATGGAGAGGCCGATATTCCGGGAGTTCTGGTCTGAGCGGGACGTCGTGATGGAGGAGCGCAGGCTCGCCGAGAACGACCCCGACGACGTTCTCGACGAGGCCTTCTACTCGGTCGCCTTCACGGCGAATCCCTACAGCTGGCCCGTCCTCGGTTGGATGAGCGACCTGCAGACGATCGACCGCAAGGAGCTCGAGGCCTATCACCGCATCTATTACGCGCCGAACAACGCGACCGTCATCATCGTCGGCGACGTCGATGTCAAGCAGGTGGAAAAGCTTGCCAAGAAGTACTACGGTCCGATCCCCGCACAGATTCCGCCCCCCGACGTCGAGACGAGGGAGCCTGAGCAGCGGGGCGAGCGCCGGATCGTCGTCGAGCATACGGCGAACCCGAAGCTTATGATCGGCTACCACAAGCCGACCTTCGGGCACCCTGACGCGCCGGTCTTCGATGTGCTCCAGCAGATCCTCGCGGGCGGCAGGACGAGCCGCCTCTACAAGGCCGTTTACGAGGAGAAGGAGCTCACGATGGAGGCGCCGCGAGTCAATACGGGCCCCGGCGACCGGTACGACAACCTGCTCATATTCAGCGCGGTGCCGCAGCAGCCCCATACGCTCGAGGATGTGGAGGAAGCGATCTACGAGGAGCTCGAGCGGCTGAAGGCCGAACCGGTCTCCGAGCGCGAGCTCCAGCGTGTCAAGAACCTCGTCGATGCCCAGCAGATCCGCCAGATGGGATCGAACCTCGGGATCGCATTCACGATCGGCATGGGCCACCTCTACCTAGGCGACTACAGGAAGATATTCGAGTACTACGACCAGATAAAAGAGGTCACGGCGGAGGATCTGATGTATGTCGCCGAGACCTACCTCACACAGCAGAACAGGACCGTCGGCCACCGTGTGAAGATCGAGAAGGAGGGGGAAGAGGGCGCAGCGGGTGAGGAGATCGATCAGATGGCCCTCAGGGCCTACATCATGCAGCTCCCGCAGGAGGAGCAGATGGCGATCATCCAGAAGTTCGGGAGTATGCGCTCCGAGGCGGAGCAAATGCAGTACGCCAAGGAGCTCTGGGAGCGCGCCAAGGCGGACGGCTTCGTGAAGGAGAAGACGGAACAGAAGGCCGAGGGTGAGTAACAAAGGAGAGATTCGATGAAGAGGAAGTACTGTATCGCGGCACTCGTGATCCTGCTCGCGGTCTCGCTCTCGTCGCCGCTCCTCGCAGGCAAGACGAAGCGGCCCCATCCGAGCAAGCTGAAGTATTCCCCGCTCGAGCTCACGACCCCCGAGGTCGAGGAGATAAAGCTCTCGAACGGGCTCGAGGGCTTCCTCGTCGAGGACCACGAGATACCGGTCGTGAACATCTATCTGCTCGTCAAGACCTACTATCCCGACAGGGCGAAATACGGGTTCAACGAGATGGCGGGGTGGGTCATCCGGAACGGCGGTACGGAGACCTGGCCTTCCGACAAGCTGAACGACGAGCTCGAGTTCCTCGCCGCCTATATAGAGATGGGAGGCGGCAATCTGAGCAAGACGATCTCGCTCAACTGTCTCAAGAAGGATCTGAAGCAGGTTCTCGGCATCTACGCAGACCTCGTCATGAATCCCGCCTTCCCCGAGGACAAGGTCGAGATGAAGCGCAAGACGATGCTCGAGGAGATCAGGCGCAAGAACGACGAGCCAAACGAGATCGTGCGCAGGGAGTTCTACAAGCTCGTCTACGGGGATCACCCGTACGGATGGGAGGGCTCGAAGGAGAGCTACGAGGCGATCACGCGCGACGACCTCGTCGCCTTCCACGAGATGTATTTCCATCCGAACAATGCGATCATCGGCGTGAGCGGCGACGTGACGAAGGAGGAGATCGCCGCCGCCCTCGAGGAGGCCTTCGCCGGGTGGGAGCCCGTGGATGTCGTGATCCCCGAGGTGCCGGAAGCACCCGAGCCGACGGGTAAGACATGGAACTACGCCTACAAGGACATCAGCCAGGCCTACATGCGGATCGGGCACCTCGGCATCAACTCGAACAATCCCGACCGCTGCGCTATCAATATCATGAACTTCATCCTCGGCGGCGGGAGCTTTACATCCTGGATCGTCGAGGAGGTCCGGAGCGACGAGGGGCTCGCCTACTCGACCGGATCGAGGTACGACTCGAACGCGTGGGGGAAGGGCGTTTTCTTCGCCTACGCCCAGACCAAGTCGGAGGCCTACAGCCGCGCGATGCAGCTCATATTCGATCAGTTCGAGCGGATGTGCACCGAGGGGCCGACGGAGGATGAGATCAAACGTGCGATCGATTCCTATCTCAACAGCCAGGTTTTCGACTACGAATCGAAGGGTCAGGTGATGAACCGGCTCGTCCGACTCAAGTTCGAGGGGCGGCCGCTCGATACACCGGAACGGGACATGGAGACCTATTCGAAGCTCACGGTGGATGACATCAAGCGTGTCGCGAGGGAATATCTGCATCCGGACAAGATGACGGTCATCGTCATCGGCGACGCGGCGCAGTTCGATCGGCCCCTGAGCGATTTCGGCGAGGTCAACGAGATCGAGCTCGAGGAGGAGTAACCGGGGAGGAGGGCTTCTCGGAGCTCGTCTTTCCGCAATGAGGGGGTGAGGAGACAATGCAGGACGTAACGGCCGTCGTTCTGGGCGGCGGCAGGGGCACGCGGCTCTTCCCGCTTACCAAGATGCGCTCCAAACCTGCGGTTCCTATCGCGGGGAAATACCGCCTCATCGACGTCACGGTGAGCAACTGCATCAACTCGAAGATCGAGCGGATCTACGTGCTCACCCAGTTCAACTCCGCCTCGCTCAACCAGCACATCTCCCGCGCCTACCGGTTCGACAGCTTCAGCGACGGCTTCGTCGAGATACTCGCCGCCGAGCAGACGCCGGTGAGCTCCGACTGGTTCCAGGGAACGGCGGATGCCGTGCGGCAGGCGCTCCCCCACCTGAGCAACTATCCCTGCGAGGATGTGTTGATCCTCTCGGGCGACCATCTCTATCGGATGGATTTCCGGGACTTCATATTCAAGCACCGCCGGGCGGGGGCCGGTATCACGATCGCCGTGAAGCCGGTGCCGGCGGCCGGCGCTCACGAGCTCGGCATACTGCGGGCGAATGCGAAGGGGAGGATAACAGAGTTCAGGGAGAAACCGCGCGGCAAGAGTCTCACCGACATGAAAACCGACACGGAGAGACTCGGGCTCTCGGTCTCCGAGGCACGCAGGCGCCCCTATCTCGGTTCGATGGGCATCTACCTCTTCCGCTTCGACGTCCTGCGGGAGATGCTGGGAAAGGATCCCAACGCGATCGATTTCGCAAAGGAGCTCATCCCGGGCGCCCTGAGATCGCGCAAGGTCAACGCCTATCTCTACGACGGCTACTGGGAGGACATAGGGACGATCAAGTCCTTTTACCGGGCGCACCTCGACCTCGTCGCGCCGCTGCCGAAGTTCAACCTATTCGATGTCAACTTTCCGATATACACCCACGCGAGGTTTCTCCCCGGCATCAAGGTGAACAAGGGGGAGATCCATCAGTCGATCCTGAACGACGGGGGTATCGTCGACCGCTCCGTGATCAAACGCTCGATCATTGGAGTGCGCTCGAGGATCGGCGCCGGGTGTGTCATCGAGGATTCGCTCATCATGGGTGCCGATTACTTCGACACGGTTGAGACCCGCGGACAGATACCCCCCAAGGTCGGGATAGGACCGGGGTGCAGCATACGCCGCGCCATCATCGACAAGAATGTCCGCATCGGCAGGAAGGTCGTCCTCGAGAACAGGAAGCGCCTCAGGTCGTACGATGATCCGGCCGAGCGCTTCTACATCAGGGACGGGATCATCGTCGTCGCCAAGGGCGCCGTGCTGGAGGACGGGCTGGTTGTGTAGGCGCGTATGGAGCCGCCCGGCCCCTTCGATCCGCCGCCTCATCTCCAACCGCATTTAATGGGATCACCGGCGCATGGTGTGCTCTCGGGGGCGCCCAACGGAACAGCGCTCGAACCCCTTTGTTCGAGCTGAGCGAGGCTCAAGTCTTTAGAATTCTAAGGCTTGAGCGACTCGTCGCCTAAGGCTGGCGGAGCCATTCGAATGTTAACTCACCCAGTTCGCCGTTTTCGTCGGCTCTTCTTCGGGGGCAGTCGTCCAACGCGCTTGAGCGTTGAACGAATTACGTGAATGGGGATTTTACGCCGTAGATCGATTAGCTGTTTCGCGTGGGTGATCAGCGATAATTATTTCTCCCGTCCGTGTTGTCATCGATGTGTTTATGACAAGACGGACAAAGGAGCATCAGGTTTGACAAATCGTTCCTTTCGGTCTTCGACAATCCGCTCTCCGCTCGCGGACCCCTCGGGCTATACGCCACTATATGGGCCATTTGACTGTAGTTCCCGGTCGTTTTGGTCACGTGATGTTCAAGTAGATACCGATTGCAATTATCGAATTCGCATCGCCCGCCGGCTCGCACAAAAAGGTGAATGCGCGTATCGACTGACGGTTTTCGACGTTTTAGGTGAACGACAGCGTTATGTTGGGCATCTGACATCAATTATGACAACCTCATATTTCGTACCCCACGGTAAGCGCGATGGCCGCAGCGATCTCCTGAACTAGGGCCGGTTCCAACACACCCATTCTCTTTTTGAAACGTTTCACGGACAGGCTCTTAACCTGAAAAGCATCCGCCGCAACAGCTTTTGTTATGCCGTTAGAACTGCTTGGCAGGATGTGGATCATCCAAGGAGAGAGCTTGTAACGTTCTTTCCAATCTGTAAGAGGCACGGCGACTCTCAAATCGAGAATGCCGACCTCCTCAACATTTAGGACAACTGCCCGACGATTCTTCTTGATCTCCGGGTTCACGGACGGATCAAATCGAACAAGCCACACTTCCCCGCGTTGTGGCGATGTTTGATTCTCCATACTTATTGCTCCTCGTCCTGAAAGGCCTCAAATGCGATCAGTTCGGCGTCTTTTTCGTAATCTCCTTTCAGAATCTCAGCAGCAAACGCGAGGATTTTCTTTCTTTCCTTTTGTGGAAGCTTGAGGATTTCCTCCGCGGAAAAACGCATTCCCTCTGCATGTTTTGTAACGTTCTCCTGTTGCTCTGTTACGCCGGGGCATAGAGATTCAGCTTTTTCGGGAGTGATAATACGCTCTGCCAATGCACGAAGGGTCATCTGTAACAACATGGCAGGCGATTCGTTACCGAAATACTCTACTGGCTCTTTCTTGCGCCAACCCTTCTTGCTGAATTGAATACAGAGCTCTTGATATCGATTGTCACTGATAATCGCGAGGTCCCAGGCTCGACGAAGCCACGCCTGCATGCTCATACCGTGCTTTCGCTTGAGTTCGGCAAGCTCAGCAAATGACAGATGCTTACGTTTATCCCCCAACTCGGCACATGCGACGGCCGCCGGGACAATGAACGCACCCGCGAAACGATAGGCAAGCGATTCCTGGACCTTGTCGTCCAGCGATGTGCAGTCCATTACAAGATGCCCTACTTCGTGGGCAAGATTGAATCTCTTGCGGTCGTCGGGCATCTTTGACGTTGTCACCATTACAGGAAACCGGTCGTTGACGAGACCAGATAGACCGTCGAACTCATCGTTCTCGATATCACACTCACATACAACTCCGAGCTTGCTTTCGATTGTCTGTGTCACGCTTCCGATAGGTGATTTACCCAATCCCCAGCTCTTTCGAAGCGAGTTGGCAGCCTCTTCAGCATCCTCGCCGGTCTTAACTTTCCTTGGCTTCGGAAAATACGGCTCACAATTGGGATAGAGCTTTTCCATCAGCCAAAGCTGCCCGGCTACTGATTCGGCCGCAAGCGCCTTTATCCTTTCCTGCCTTCGTTGCGCAAGCGAAGCGTGCTTCCTGAAGGCGTACCACGCCACTGAAATCTTTGGCTCCGACAGGAAGTAACGTGGCTTGACTGCATAAACCTTGGCGAGCTTTAGGAGAAGAGCTGGCGGAGGAACACTACCGCCACGCTCGTATTTTGAAAGCCCCGCGGTTGTAAGCGAAAGCCCGTAAACCGCGAGTTTCTCAACTGCCTCGGCTTGCGTCAGACCTGCTACCAACCTCGCTTGCCTAAGACGCTCAGCAATCATTGCAACCTCCCAATCGCTCAGGGGGAACGTTGACAAAACTAAAACTATTGCCATGTATATCAACGTTGATAAATTAAAGCAAATTTCGGTTCTTGTCAACAATAAATTTTGCCTTATGGCAGCCAGAACACACTATCGTGCAATTTATAAAATAGTTACGGGAGGCTTCGGAAGGTAGATCAGCGACGGTGAAACTTGACAGTGTCCGTTATATGATTCTATTACAACGAGTTACAAGGGTTGAGGCGCCCTTATCCCCGCTCGAAGAAACGCTCGACGCTAGTCGGGTTGTTCGGGTCGATCGCCCGAGTCTCTACCGTCGCCCGGAAGCCATGCTTCAGGTAGAGCCCGTGGGCCCGCTCGAAAAGGACATCCGACCAGAGGACGATGCGCGGGTAGCCATGGTCCAGGGCCCAGGCGATGACGGTCTTGATGAGCGTGCTCCCGAGGCCGCGCCCCCAGCAAGCCCTCGAGACGTAGAGCCGTTTGAGCTCGCAGGTCTCCCCGTCCAGCGGCACGACCCCGATCGTGGCGTCGATCCCGCCGCCGGGGTCGTAGACCCAGAACTCGCCCCCCGCATCCTGGTAGTAGCCCTCGAGATCGGCGAGATCGCGGTCGAATTCCTCGAAATCCATCACGAAGTTGTATGCGTCGTAGATCGACTTGATGACACGCACGACGCCCGGTTTGTCCTCGGGGCGGTACCGCCTGATGTAGGGCGTCTCTTTATCCTGTTTGTGAGATGTCATGTCGTGATGTTGCTCCGGCGCCCATCCGCCATTCGAAGGCCGCGCGGCCGCGCTTGATCTTGCCTGCCGCTCAGCGGCCGCGTTTCCGCCCAGCGTCCCGGTACCGGTTCGTGATAGGAAGCCTTCGATCGCGTCCGAACGCCTTCGGCGTGATCTTGACGCCGGGAGGCCCCTGGCGCCGCTTGTACTCGTTCATGTCTATCATGCGGATCGTGCGCCGGACGGTCTCACGGTCGAGCCCCTGCGCGACGATCTCGCCCGCCGAGAGGTTCCGCTCCACATAGAGCTCGATTATGCGGTCGAGTGTCAGGTACGGGGGGAGCACGTCCCGGTCGCGCTGTCCGGGTCTCAGCTCGGCGGTCGGTTCGCGGGCGATCGTGGAACGCGGGATGACGGCCCGCCCCGCCGCGCGGTTCCGGTATCGGCTCAGCGTGTAGACGAGCGTCTTGGGAACATCCTTGAGCACCGCGAATCCCCCTGCCATGTCGCCGTAGAGGGTGCAGTAGCCGACCGCTATCTCGCTCTTGTTTCCCGTCGCGAGGACGAGCCAGCCGAACTTGTTCGAGAGGGCCATGAGGAGGTTCCCCCTGATGCGGGCCTGTATGTTCTCCTCGGTGACGTCCTGCCTCCGCCGGGCGAAGGTCTCCGAGAGCGTTTCGAGGTAGGACTCGAAGATCCCCTTGATTGGGATCTCGAAGAGTCGGATGCCGAGGTTGCCGGCGAGACGGCGGGAGTCGGCGAGCGTCTCCTGCGATGTGAATGGGGAGGGCATCGTGAGGCCCGCGACGCGCCGTGGCCCCAGGGCATCGACCGCTATCACTGCGGCGAGCGCCGAGTCGATGCCTCCGCTCAGGCCGAGTACGACGCCGTCGAAACCGTTCTTCTCGACATAATCGTGCGTTCCGAGGACGAGCGCCATGTAGATCTCCTCGGCGGGCTTCAGGTGATCGGCCGGTCTCCTGCGAACGGGAGGCCGAGCGCGGGACTTAAGGAGAGCCTCGAGATCGACCGTCACAAGCCTATCGGTCCGGCCGGGTTTGCCGCGCTTCGCCCTGCCCGGGGCCTTCTCCGGATCCAGGTCGGCGATGAGCAGATGCTCCTCGAACGGATTCCCCCGCGCGATTGTCCCGCCGTCCGGGCCTGCGATCACGCTGCTCCCGTCGAAGACGAGCTCGTCCTGGCCGCCGACGAGGTTGACGTAGGCGAGATAGCAGCCGTTCCGCCTCGCGCGCCGCTGCATCAACCGCTCGCGCTCGGGGCCCTTTCGCCGGTGGTAGGGTGATGCGGAGATGTTGAATACGATCGAGGCGTCTCCGCCCGCCACCTGGAGGGAGGTCGGCCCCTCCTCCGCCCAGATGTCCTCGCAGATGTTGATGCCGATCGAGAGCCCGCCGAAGCGCGCCACGAGCGCTTCAGTGCCCGGCTCGAAGTAGCGTCTCTCGTCGAAGACGCCGTAGTTGGGCAGGTGCATCTTGCGGTACCGTGCAGCTATGCGGCCCCGGGAGAGGAGGGCGCAGGTGTTGTAGGGGTTCCGGCCCCGTTCCCCGGAAGGCTCCGGAGCGCCGACGAGGAGGACGATGCCCCGAGCGTAGGCTGCAGCCTTCTCGAGCGCCGCCTCGCAATCCTGAAGGAAGCGTGGCTTCAGGAGCAGGTCCTCGGGCGGGTACCCGCAGAGCATCAGCTCGGGGAAGGCGAGTATCTGGACCCCCTTCCGTTTCGCCTCCAGGGCGGTGGAGCGTATCTTCTCCACATTGCCCGCGAGATCGCCCACGGCGGGGTTCATCTGCGCAAGTCCTATCCGTATCGTCTGTTTCTTTACGCTCATTGTAGTATCGCCCGGCCCTGCCGGGGCCCTTCGAAATCGATTGTATCATCGAACCTTCCCCGCTGCAACAAATCACGCTGCGGGCCGTAGAGAGATATGAGAAGAGTGGAGGGTGCAACCCCACGAAAGGATGGAGTCATGAAGAGGGCATCGCTATACATGATCGCGATCTTCATCGTGATCTTCACGGGCTCGCAGATCCTCTCCGCGGACGAGGGCAAGATCATCGAGCGCGAATTCGAGATGAAGCCGGGCGGCAAGCTCGAGCTCGATATCGAGACGGGCGGAGATATCTCGGTCAAGGGCTGGGACAAGGATCTCATCCGGGTCGTCGTGCGGCTCGACGGCAAACATGCGGACAGGTTCGAGATCGATTTCGACGAGAGCTCCAAGGGCCTCGAGATCGAGACCGAGTATTCGGGAAGGAGATCGAAGTCCTGCGACGTCACGATGGAGATCATGGTTCCCGGCGAGTTCGACATCATTCTCGATTCGACGGGCGGATCGGTCGCGATCGAGGATGTCACTGGCGAGTTCAAGGGAAAGACGATGGGGGGCGATATAAAGCTCATCATGCTGAAGGGCGAGGTGCGTCTCACGACCTACGGCGGCGACGTCACGATCAAGAAATCAAAACTCGACGGGCGTGTCAAGACGATGGGCGGAGACATATCGATCACCGACGTCGAGGGTAACATTAAGGGCTCGAGCATGGGCGGGGAGGTCAAGTACGATAATGTCTCCTCGGATGAGAAGGGGATGGGCGGGGATGTATCGATCACGACGATGGGCGGAGATATCGAAGTCGATTACAGCGGCAAGAACGTCAAGGTCAAGACCTTCGGCGGCGACGTCGACGTCGAGAGGGCCGAAGAGGTGCACGTGATGACCTTCGGCGGCGACATCGAGGTCAAGGATGCTCCGAAGGGCGCCAAGGTGAAGACGATGGGTGGCGACATAAGGATACATTCGGTGGGCATCTTCACGAAGGCCTCGACGATGGGCGGAGACATACAGATCGA
>Ga0114919_10004290_pt1 | contig 11445 bp, 7 predicted proteins | sample BlataG_FD_88682 | JGI IMG/M metagenome (GOLD analysis project Ga0114919, IMG submission 88682) | Deep subsurface microbial communities from Black Sea to uncover new lineages of life (NeLLi) - Black_00105 metaG | ecosystem: Environmental > Aquatic > Marine > Oceanic > Sediment | place: Atlantic...
CAAACTGCTGGGCAAAGCCACCGGCCTTGTGGGCACCTCCCGGATCAGCCACGCCACCCCCGCGGCCTTTTATGCTCACGTGCCTTCCCGGCGCCAGGAAAACGACATTTCGGAGCAGGGGGTTTATCAGAACCTGGACGTGGTGCTGGGCGGGGGACGACGGCATTTGCTGCCCCACGAAGACGGCGGCCGGCGCCCCGACCGCGAAAACCTGGTGGAGGTCTTACAACAACGGGGCTATACCTTCGTCACCACCGCGGAGGAGCTGCATAAGGTAAAAACGGGCCAGGTATACGGGATTTTTGCCCCCAACAACCTGGAAGCCGAGATCGACCGCCCGGAGTTTGCCCCCCGGCAGCCGACCCTGGAGGACATGACCAAAAAGGCCCTGGAACTGTTGTCCCAGGACCCCGAAGGCTTTTTTCTCCTGGTGGAGGGCAGCCAGGTGGATTGGGCCGGCCACGCCAATGACCCGGCCCACCTGCTCAGCGATCTGCTCATGTTCGACCGGGCCGTGAACGCAGCCCTCGATTTTGCCCGCCAAGACGGCAACACCCTGGTGTTGGCCGCTTCCGACCATAACACCGGCGGCCTGACCATCGGCAACTATGCCACCAGCAATTATACCCGGATGGAACCGGAAGCCCTGCTGGCTCCGCTGAAAAAGATGCGGTTATCCACCCGGGGATTGTGGCGTAAGGCTGGGCCCCTGCCGACCCCGGAAAAAATTCAGGCCGTGGTCCGGGAATTCTGGGGTTTGGAGATCACCCCGGAGGAAGCTCAGCGGATTTTGACCCGGGCCCCCTTCCGGCCCGGCGACCCCAATTTCGGCTTCGGGGAAGTAATCTGCCCCAAATACACCTGCATCGGCTGGAGCACCCACGGCCACACCGGGGGTGATGTCCCCCTGTTTGCCTTCGGCCCCGGACGGCCCGCGGGCCTGCTGGAGGGGCCGGAGATCGGCCGGGTCTGCGCCCGGGCCCTGGGGGTGAACCTGGACCGGCTGAACGCCCGCCTGTTTCAGGACGCCACCGCGGCACTGCCGGGGGGCCAAGTGAGTATCGACGCCGCTGACCCGGAAAATCCCGTGGTCAAGATCGCCTTCCGCGGCCAACAGGCCGAGCTGCCGGTGAACAAAAATCTCCTCAGGCTGGAGGGAAAGACGGTGCCCCTCGAAGGGGTGGTGGTCTATGTTCCCCAGACCAAAAAGATTTTCCTGCCCCTCCAGGCGGTGAATCTCATCAAAGGAGCGCCGGACACTCTGCCTGCTGTTGCTGAATGATAGCGAAATATCTTGAAAAAGAAACGGGCGGCCCGGGATCCCCGGGCCGCCCTCCCATCAGGTCGAGGACAGGCATTGCGCCCAAAATCGGGCACCTGCCCAATTAAACTAGACTACCACCTGGCATCGAACAGTCGGGAGAAAAATCCCTGATTTTCCTCACGGTTGGCCAAATTGGCCTTGGACTTCCGGATGTATTCCTTGACCTCGGTGGGTTTGAAGAAGGGATATTCCTGAGATAGGGCCTGGAAGCGATCCAGGGCCGAAGTGTAGTGCTTGGTATTGAAATAAAATTCCCCTACATAAAACTCGTGCTCGGCCAGATCCTCCAGGCACCGGAGCTTGAACTTTTCTGCTTTGGCGGCAAATTCCGATTGGGGGTATTTCTTTTGCAGCCGCCGAAATTCCGCCAGGGCTTTCTGGGTATAGGTCTGGTCCCGGTCGATGGTGGGCCGCTGCCGGTAGAAACACAGGGCCTGCTGATAAATCACGTAAGGGATGGCCTTATTGGTGGGATGCAGTTTTTCGAACTCCTGGTAAGCCAACTGGGCTTCGTCGAATTTCTCGTTGTAATACAAGGAGTCAGCCAGCTTCACCTGGGCCATCAGCGCTTGCTCGCTGTAAGGATAGCGATCTTTGATCTTGCTGAAGATGTCTTCCGCGGCGTAGTAATTCCGGTCCTTCAGTTCCTCAATGCCTTTCTTGGCCAAATCTTCGGGCGGTCTGTCCTCGAGCTTTTTCCCGGACCATAGTCTGCTGATCCCACAGCCGCTGACCAGGCCGACCAGGGCCAAAAGCACCATGAATCTGGTTAACCAGGATCGTCTCATATAGATTCCCTCCCCCGAACTTTATCCAGGTAGTGTTCCACTGCAGTGGCAGCCATCGCGCCCTCTCCCACCGCGGTGGCTATCTGCCAGAGAGTCTTGGACCTCACATCTCCGGCCGCGAACACTCCCGGAACATTGGTGGCCATCTCTTGGTCGGTAAAGACAAAACCCCACTCGTCCATCAACACGATATCGTTAAGCCACTTGGTGTTGGGCACGATGCCGATGGCGATGAAACACCCGGTGACGGGGAGGTCGTGTTTCTCCCCGGTTTTGACATTTTTCAAGGATATGGCTTCCAGACCCTTTTGGCTGCCCTTGAATTCCTCCACCACCGAATCCCAGTGCACCTGGACCTTGTCATGATTCAAAACCTGTTCCTGCAGGTACTTGGCCCCCCGCAATTCGTCCCGACGGTGGATCAGGTGAATCTTGGAAGCGAAGCGGGTCAGAAACAGGGTCTCGGACAGGGCGGTGTCGCCGCCCCCCACCATGGCGATTTCCTGGTCCCGGTACAGGGCGCCGTCGCAGGTGGCACAAAAACTGACCCCCTGGCCGGTCAATTCCTCTTCGCCCGGCACCCCCAGGTGCCGGTAATGGGCCCCGGAGGCAATGATGACCGCGCCGGTGGTCAGACGCCGGTCTTCCAGGACCAGGGTCAGGGCCGGTTCCTCGGAGGTCCCGGGGATCAGCTCCAGCACTTCGCCGGCGACGATTTTGAGGCCGAAGCGTTCGGCCTGCTGCTTCATGCGGTCGCTCAGCTCCGGCCCGGAAATACCCTCGGGAAAACCGGGGTAATTCTCTACCAGGTCGGTAGTCATCATCTGCCCGCCGTGGATCAGTTTTTCGATCAGGAGGGCGCATAGGCGGGCCCGGCCGGAATAGATGCCCGCAGTGAGACCCGCGGGCCCGCCGCCGATAATAACCAGGTCATATTCCCAGGATGGCATGAGAGTAGGGCTACAGAACCTTTTTCAGGGCTCCCTCGATAATGGACTTGGAAACCGCTCCCGTGATCTGCTCCTGGACTTGGCCGTCCTTGAAGACAATAAGGGTCGGAATGGCCCGGATACCGAACTTGACCGGAGTCTTGGGGTTCTCGTCCACGTTCATCTTGGCCACTTTCACTTTGCCCTCATAGTCCCGGGCCAACTCCTCCACTACCGGCGCGATGGCCCGGCAGGGACCGCACCAGGCCGCCCAAAAATCCACCAGCGCCGGAACGTCCGATTTCATGATTTCATCTTCGAAATTCGCATCGCCCACAACCATCGGTTCAGGTCCTGCCATCTTATCCTCCTAGCCTGTATCTCTCGAGATTTTATAAAAGTTACAATTTCTCTGGATATTGTCAATGAATTTTCCGGGCCCCAGCAGGAGGGACGAGCGTAGCGCGGGCGTCTCGCCCGCCTACAATGAGGCTCTTAGAATTGGCGGGCGGGACGCCCCGCCCTGCGCTTCGAAATACTACAGAATATCTCTCTACGCTAAGTCTTTTTGAAACCTGTTTCCCGTCCCACTCTTCTTTTTATTACGAATCCAATTAATCACCAGCAACGAATTCTCACCTTACCACAATTCTGCCCCACAAAAAAAGCCCGGCTGCTGCAGCCAGGCTTAAGGGTCAAAGTGGCGGGCAAGAAGCCCGCCTTACGGATTTATTCTGATAAGGACACTTCACCCCACGGAATGGAGCTTTGTCTTGAGTGGCCTTAACTCACCTGCGGCCGGGGATGAAGTTTGGTCCCCTCCAGAATCTCCGGTACCCGCTCCTCCCATTCAATGGCCATCAGGTGGATGCCCGCGATGCCTTTCATTTCCAGACACTGCTGGATCTGCTCCTGCGCGATTTTGATGCCCTCCACGGCCTGTTTGTCCTTGGGCACGCCCTTGAGCCGGGCGATGTACTCATCGGGCACCAGAAGGCCGGGCACGAACTTTTTCATGTAGTTGGCCATACCCACGGATTTGAGGGGCGTAATACCCGCCATGATGTAGCACTTTTCCGTCAGACCCATGTCGTTGGCCATCTCCATGAACTTGTTGAAGCGCTCCATGTCATAGATGCACTGGGTCTGGATGAACTGCGCCCCGGCCTGGATCTTCTTGGCCAGGCGGATGACCCGGAACTCAAAGGGATCGGCAAAGGGGTTGGCCGCGGCGCCGATGAACATGCCCGGCCGGCCCTCCACTTCGGTGCCGCTGATCATTTTGCCGTCGTCCCGCATTTGGCGCACACAATCCAGTAAATTGGTGGAGTCCAGATCGAAGACGTTCTTGGCCTGGGGATGGTCGCCGAAAGACTGATGGTCGCCGGTGAGGCACAAGAGATTTTTGATGCCCAGGGCGGCGGCGCCCAAAACGTTGCTTTGCAGCCCGATACGGTTCATGTCCCGGGTGACCATCTGCATCACCGGTTCGATCCCCATGTCCAGGAGGACCCGGCTGGCAGCCAGGGAACAGAAGCGCACCACCGCAGTCTGGTTGTCGGTGACATTCACCGCGTCACCGTAACCTTTCAGGTAACTGGCCTTGTGGCGAAAATGTTCGACATCGGCTCCGCGCGGCGGGCCGCATTCACAGGTGACGGCCTTGTGGCCGGCTTTAAAAACCTTTTCCAGGTTGCTCCCGGCGGTCATGGTCATTTTCTCAACTCCTCCCGGATCATGGTGCGAGGTCCGCCGTCCCGGCTGGTGGACCAGTCTTTATAGAGTCTGGGGTTTTCCAGGCGTTGGAGTTGCCCCAGATTCTTCAGGCGGTCGTAAATAAGGTGCCAGACGCAGTCGATGGTGCCCTTGCCCACTTCGCACGTGCCCCCCGAGGAGCCGCCGCAGGGGCCGTTCATCAGCTGCTTGGCACACCGGGTGATGGGGCACAAGCCGCCGAATTCCCCGATAATGCAGTTGCCGCAGGCCTGGCAGTATTCCTTCCAGACGCCATGTTCCGCCGCGCCCCCGATAAACGTGGTGTTCAGGCCCGGGTAAACCGGTACATAGGGGTAGCGAAAAGCCACATATTGGGGCCCCACGCTGCAGGCAATGGAGACCACCGCGTCCGCATCCTTCACCAGGTCATCCAGGGGCTCGATGTACTCCGGGTCGCACTGGCGCTCACAGGTGTATTCCACCACCTCCAGGGGTTGGCTGGCGGACTCCCGGGCGATCCTGAGCTCCGAGGCCAGGATGCCCACTTCTTTTTCGCCTCCCGAGTTGCAGACGGTGACGCAGCCTTTACAGCCCGCCACCACCACCTTCTTGCAATCTTTGAGCATTTCCAGAATTTCCGCAACCGGTTTGGATTCTGCTATAACCATATGATTCCTCCTATCCCGCGGCTGCCGGGGGTTCCAACCGGGAGAGGCGCCATCGCAGCTGTAAAAACAGGGCTTCCCTGCCCCTCCTCCTGGAAAACCGGTGTACGGGACTGGACTTAGTTATTGATTCCTCAAGAATATTTTACCTGGGCCGCAGTCGGCCAGGCAAGAGGCTTTGTGCTCTAATTCACAATAATATGGTGCTTCTGGTCATTTGTCAAATACAAAAATTCGCCAGAAATTTTTAAATAATCCCCAGCTGGGACCCAAAATAAATGTTGACAAAACCTCTTGTTATTGATTAAAAGGGGGACTATGTGAAAAAAAGTATGAGCCCTGGCCGGGTGAGGTATAGGGTCCGGTGGGGTTAACTATTGCTAAAAACCCGGCCCCTTTAGGCGCTGGGATAAAAAAAGGAAAACACCTAAACCTTAAGGAGGCCCGTGTATGGCTAAGTACGATCCGGTTAAACAAAAAGACTGGCAGATTGCCGAAATTGCCGAAGCGGAGATGATTCCTTTTGATGAGATGTGCGATAAATTGGAAATCCCCAAAGAGGAACGCATCCCCTACGGTCAGAAGATCGGCCGCATCGACTACCTGAAGTGCCTGGAACGTTTGAAAGACAAACCCGACGGCAATTACATCGAAGTCACTGCCATCACTCCCACCCCCCTGGGGGAAGGTAAATCCACCACCTCCATGGGCCTCCTGGAAGGCATGGGCAAACGGGGCGTCAACGTGGGCGGCTGCATCCGTCAGCCCTCCGGCGGACCCACCATGAACGTCAAGGGCACCGCGGCCGGCGGCGGCATCTCCCTGCTCATTCCCATGACCGATTTCTCCCTGGGCCTCACCGGCGATATCAACAACATCATGAACGCCCACAACCTGGCCATGGTGGCCGCCACCTCCCGGTTGCAGCACGAGTTCAACTACGATGACACCCAGTTGGCCGCCAGGAACCTGAAGCGCCTGAACATCGATCCCAAAAACTTTGAAATGGGCTGGATCATGGACTATTGTGCCCAGGCCCTGCGCAATATCACCATCGGACGGGGCAGCAAAATGGACGGCTTCATGATGGATTCCCGGTTCGGCATCGCCGTGTCCTCGGAAGTTATGGCCATCCTGTCGGTCTTCACCTCCCTGCCCGACCTCAAGGAACGGCTGAACAACATGGTGGTGTGCTACGACAAGAAGGGCAACCCCATCACCACCAGCGACCTGGAAGTGGGCAATGCCATGACCGCCTGGATGCTGCCCTCCATCAACCCCACCCTGATGCAGACCGTGGAGAAGCAGCCCTGCTTCGTGCACGCCGGCCCCTTTGCCAACATCGCGGTGGGCCAGTCCTCCATCGTCGCCGACCAGATCGGTCTGAAGCTCTTTAAGTATCACATCACCGAGTCCGGTTTCGGCGCCGACATCGGCTTTGAAAAATTCTGGAACGTCAAATGCCGCTTCAGCGGCCTCATCCCCAACGTCTCGGTCCTCACCGCCACCGTCCGGGGCCTCAAGCATCACGGGGTCAAAGCCGGCGCCCTGCCGTGTCCTCCGGGCAAACCGGTCCCCAAAGAATATTTCGAGGCCTCCAAAGAAACCTTGAAATGGCTGGAAGAGGGCGTGGAAAACGCGGTCCATCATGTCCGCACCATCAAGAAAGCCGGCATCAACCCGGTGGTGTGCATCAACTCCTTCCATTTCGACTCCGACGAAGAGCACGCCGTGATTCGCCGGGCCTGCGAAGCGGAAGGCGCCCGGGTGGCCGTGTCCCGGCATTGGCAGTATGGCGGTGAAGGCGCCCTGGAATTCGCCGACGCGGTCATCGATGCCTGCAAAGACAAGCCCCAGTTCAAGTTCCTCTATCCCAATGAAATGCCCCTGCGCCAGCGGGTTGAACTCATCGCCAAGGAAGTGTACGGCGCCGACGGCGTGGATTTCGCCCCCGAAGCCGTGGCCAAGGCCAAACGCTTTGAAGCGGATCCCAAGTACAATGAGTACGCCACCATGATGGTGAAGACCCACCTGTCTCTCACCCATGATCCCACCGTCAAAGGCACCCCCAAGGGCTGGCGGCTGCCCGTCCGGGACTTCCTGGTTTACGGCGGCGCCAAGTTCATCTGCCCGGTGTGCGGCGCGATTTCGCTGATGCCCGGCACCGGCTCCGACCCGGCCTTCCGGCGGGTGGACGTCGACACCAAAGAGGGCAAAGTCACCGGCTTGTTCTAACTGCTTCTCCTCATCCTTCCAGACCCTCCGGGGTCTGGAGGGTTCCTCGCCGGTTCCCGTCTGGACGGGAACCGGTTTTTTTTCCGCCCTCCTCAGATGGCAGTCGGCTCGGCCGGCTGGTCATTTCACACTTTGGTTCAGACTAATCGCCGCCCGGCCCTCTGGCTCTCACGATCATAATTAATCACGCCTTAGCCTTCAGCAGTTTTTTGACCATACCCGGGATTACTTTTGTGATACATATCACTTGATTTGGGTCTTGACTTTGTGATACAAATCACAGAGGTAGGAAACCAGGCGGGACTTCTGGGTCTGTCACCGGCTGGGGCTGCGTACCTGTTGCCGGTTCTGGGGCCCACAGCCGGAAAACGAGGAGAAGACCGGGCGACGCTTGGCCAGGCCCGTTTGGTGGACAATTTCGGATACCGATAAAAAGGACTGAAATCATGAGGATTAAAACGCTGGACGACTTGAAGGCGGTCAAAGAAAAGGGGCTAAAGCTCATTTACCCCGAGAAGATCAAAATCATGGTAGGGATGGCCACCTGCGGCATCTCCGCGGGCGCGGACAAGGTTTACCGGACCCTGGAGAACAAAATTGCCGAGCTGGGGCTGGATGTGCAGCTGGAAATGACCGGCTGCATCGGTTTCTGCCAGCGAGAGCCCCTGGTGGACGTGGTCTACCCTCATAAGGTGCGCCTCTCTTATCAGGGCATGACCCCCCAGAAAGCCGAGGCCATGGCGGAGGCCATCAAGGCCAACGAAATTTATCAGGAAAACCTCCTGTGCCGGATTGATCAGGAGGAGTTCCTGGTTGAGGGTGAGACCAAGGTTCTCGCCAATCCCCATCCGGTGGAGTTGCCGGTGGAAGTGCCCAGGTATGAGGACGTGCCGTTTTTCAAAAAACAAGTCAAGATTGCTCTCCGGAATTGCGGCTACATTAATCCGGAGCGCATCGAAGAATATATTTCCAAAGGGGGCTATCTGGCCTTGCATAAGGCCTTGACCGAAATGACCCCCAAAGAAGTGATAGAGCAGGTCAAGGCCTCGGGACTGCGCGGCCGTGGCGGCGGCGGCTTCCCCACCGGCATCAAGTGGGAATTCTGCCATAATAACCCCGGCGAGATGAAATATGTCATCTGCAACGCTGACGAAGGCGACCCGGGGGCCTTTATGGACCGGGGCATCCTGGAGGGCGATCCCCACGCCGTCCTGGAGGGCATGGCCATCGGCGCCTACGCGGTGGGGGCCAAGGAAGGCTACATTTACTGCCGGGCCGAATATCCCCTGGCCCTGTTCCGGTTGGAGAAGGCCATCGAGCAGGCTGAAGCTCACGGGCTCTTAGGGGACAACATCTTTGGCAGCGATTTTTCCTTCAAGCTCAAAATCCGTGAGGGCGCCGGCGCTTTCGTTTGCGGCGAAGAGACCGCGCTGATCGCCTCCATTGAAGGCAAGGTGGGAGAACCCCGCCAGCGTCCCCCCTTCCCGGCCCAATCCGGTCTCTGGGGCAAGCCCACCATCATCAATAACGTCAAGACCTGGTCCCACATCGCCCCCATCATCACCCGGGGCCCCGATTGGTACGGCTCTTTCGGGACCGAGAAAAGCAAAGGCACCACGGTCTTTGCCCTGGTGGGCAAAATTGTTGACGCCGGCCTGGTGGAAATTCCTCTGGGCACCACCCTGCGGGAAATGATCTTCGAGATCGGCGGCGGTATTGCCGGGAAAAAGGAATTCAAGGCCGTTCAGACCGGAGGACCCTCCGGCGGCTGCATCCCCGCCAAATACCTGGATACCCCGGTGGAGTATGAATCCCTGGCCGCGTTGGGCTCCATCATGGGTTCCGGCGGCATGATCGTCATGGATGACCGGGACTGCATGGTGAACGTGGCCAAATACTTCCTGGATTTCACCCAGGAAGAGTCCTGCGGCAAATGCACCCCCTGCCGGGAAGGCACCCCGCGCCTCTTGGAGATCCTGGAGGCCATCACCGAGGGAGAGGGCGAACTGGAAGACATCGACAAACTGGTGGAGATGTCTGAACTGATCAAGGAGTCCTCCTTGTGCGGGCTGGGGCAGACCGCGCCCAATCCGGTCCTCACCACCATCAAGTACTTCCGGGATGAATACGAAGCCCACGTGGTGGACAAAAAATGTCCGGCCAAAGTCTGCCGGGCCCTGATCACCTTTCATGTGGACGCGGAAGCCTGCACCGGCTGCCAGCTCTGCCGCCTGGTCTGTCCGGTGGATGCCATCGAGGGAGCCAAAAAAGAGCTGCACACCATTCTCCAAGACAAATGCATCAAATGCGGGACTTGTTACGACCGCTGTAAGTTTGACGCCATCATTGTCGAATAAACGAGGCCTACTATGGTAAATTTGACGATCAACGACAAAAAGGTTGAAGTTCCTGAGGGCACCACCATCTTGGAAGCCGCCCGTAAGGAAGGAATTAAAATCCCCACCCTCTGTTATTATCAAGCCATCAAGCCCTATGGCGGCTGCCGCCTCTGTCTGGTGGAAGTCACCAGCGGCCCCCGCACCATCCTGACCGCGTCCTGCTCTTATCCCGTCGCCGAAGGGATCATGGTGCAGACCGACACGGAAAAGGTGCTGAAGGCGCGGCGTCTGGTCATCGACCTGTTGTGGTCCCGCTGTCCGGACCTGCCCATTCTGGCGTCCATCGCCCAGGATTTGGGCTTGGAAAAACCCAGCTTTCCGTTGGGGGACAGCCAGTGTATCCTCTGCGACCTGTGCACCCGGGTGTGCACCGAGCTCGAGGGGCTGGGTGTCATCGGTATGGTGGGCCGCGGTTCCAAACGGGAGGTCTTGACCCCCTTCGGCGACCTGCCGGAGCAGTGCGGGGAATGCGGGGCCTGCGGCTTTGTCTGTCCCACCGCCTGGATCCACGAGGTGGCCAAGATTAATGCCCCCTGCACCTTGACCTGCCCAGCCGGCATCAATGTCCAGGGCTATGTCCAGTTGATCAATCAGGGCAAGGAAGCAGAGGCGATTCAGCTCATCATGGAGCGGCTGCCGCTGCCCGGCACTCTGGGACGCATCTGCCCCCATCCCTGTGAAGAAGAATGCCGCCGCAACATCGTGGAAGAACCCGTGGCCATCTGCAACCTCAAGCGGTATGCCGCCGACCAGGTGGATATCAAAGAAATCGACCTGCCCAAAGGCGAGCCCCATCCGGAAAAGGTGGCCATCATCGGCTCCGGTCCGGCGGGGTTGTCCTGCGCCTACCACCTGGCCCGCCGGGGCTACAAACCCACCATTTTTGAAGCCTTGCCGGTAACAGGCGGCATGCTGCGGGTGGGCATTCCGGACTATCGCCTGCCCAAGGATATCCTGGACCAGGAAGTCGACAACATCCTGCGTCAGGGGGTGGAGCTGAAACTCAATACCGCCATGGGTAAGGATTTCACCCTGGACAGCCTCCTGTCCGAGGGCTATAAAGCCGTATTTCTGGGCACCGGCTGCCACGTGGGCATGAAACTGGGCATTGAGGGCGAGGACGCCGAAGGAGTCATGCAGGGCGTGGACTTCCTTCGCAAGCACACCCTGAAAGAGCCTTTCCAGTTGGGCAAAAAAGTGGCAGTGATCGGCGGCGGCAACGTGGCCATCGACGTGGCCTGCACCGCCTTACGCCTGGGCTCCAAAGTCACCATCGTCTACCGGCGCTCCCGGGACGAGATGCCAGCCCACCCCTGGGAAGTGGAACAGGCCTTGTGCGAAGGCGTGGAAAATATGTACCTCACCGCGCCGGTATCCATCAAAACCGAC
>Ga0114919_10004291_pt1 | contig 11445 bp, 6 predicted proteins | sample BlataG_FD_88682 | JGI IMG/M metagenome (GOLD analysis project Ga0114919, IMG submission 88682) | Deep subsurface microbial communities from Black Sea to uncover new lineages of life (NeLLi) - Black_00105 metaG | ecosystem: Environmental > Aquatic > Marine > Oceanic > Sediment | place: Atlantic...
ACTCGTCCCATTGGCGATGTCGCAATCGTCGCGCACGCCGTTGGCGTTGCAGTCGAACGGGGCCGGCAGCTCGTGATGGACCAGTTCCGGGCGAAGGTTGATCAGCGTGGCGCGGGCCTTGTCAGTCTGCTGCGGCGTGAAGCTCGTTCGACAGCTCGGCCGTGAACTGGACATCATATTGGTCGTATCCGGATCGTACGGATCGGCGTGGCACGGATCGGTCTCGTCGCCGACGTAGATACAGGCCCCAGTGACATTGTGATTGCCCAGTCCAGGGTCCGCCGCCGTGTCGCACAGGAGATCGCCGGCCGTATCGCAGTTAGAGCCGTCCACGCATTCGGCACCGTAGGCCGTTTCGTGCGTGTGCAGCAGATCGAAGTAATGTCCGACCTCGTGCGGAAAGGTGGTGTGGTTCCACCAGACGGCGGTACAGTCGTTATCCATCACGATGCCCTGTACCGGGCTCCAGGTGAACGACGAGATGCCGCAGAACGGCCCGCTTTCCCGGGCCAAGTTCTCCGTGAAGTAGCAGTTGATCGTGGCCGGCACCACGTTGGTGCGTCTGAGGGCGTTGATCTCCCCCATCGTGTCGATGTTGTAGTAGAAGTCGTCGTCGTCGATATAGTCGATCGGGCCGGCCAGGTAGAACTGGATGTTGGTGTCGAGAAAACCGACGTCGACATCGTCCAGGGTCTCGCAGATGCGATCCGCCGGCAACCCGCCTTCGCCGGCGCTCGTGCGAACGACGTGGAACGTGAGTGGCACAAAGACGATCGCTCGCGGGCCGGGCTTCGGGTCGTAGGCACCCGCGGCGATCAGTTCCAGCGCCCGCTTGGCCCCTTCGGGGGTCAGGATGGTCCCGCATTCACACTGGGCCACTGCGGGTTGTGCGCCGGCACCCAGCCCCATTCCGCCAACCGCGACGAACGTAATGAGTGTTGTTATCGGAGACCTCATGATCCTTCCTCCTGTTCGGTGACACCCGATCGAGCGGCACCGAGATGTACAGCGAGATGTTTGACGCCACAGTCTTATCGTAGCAGGACGGTGGGGGCGGGTTCAAGGTTTTGGCCCGTGAGGCGCCGGCCGCTACGGGACGGCCGGGACAGAGCCCGGCCGCTACATCTCACTTCGTGCCTTTGTGTCTTTGTGGTTATCGTCTCAGCGTCGGCTGGCGATGGCGGCGGCCAAGGGCTGGATGACGTGTGGGATGACCCGCTCGGCAGACACCTGCTCGCCGATCGCGACCAGCTCGCGGTGCGCCTTGGGCAACTCGGCCGGACCGCCGCGGCTCCAGTAATGCCGCACGGTCACGTACACGCTCAGCGGCGCGGGCTCGTAGTCGCTGCTACGCACCTCGTAGCTGGACGTGCGGCCCTTGATCTCCATGTACAACTGCTTCTCGCAGTCGGGAGTGAGCGTGACGCCAAGGAACGGCTGGCAGTCGATCACGCGCTGGTCCTCGCCGACCAGGGTGGCCAGCAGGGGGTGGTCGGCGAAGAGCGTCTCGGCGACCAGCTCGTCGTGGTTGCCGCGGTACTCCAGGTCGAACGTGTACACGACCTCCATGTAGTCGTAATCCAGGTCGCTGAGGCTGAGCTGGTAGGGTGCCTGGGTGAGCACGACCTTGGCCAGCCGATCGACCTGCTCGGCATCGGAGGGGCTATGGCAGCCGAACTTGAGGGCGTTCGCGTCGAGCCGCACGTAGTAGCGACCTTTGTCGTCGGGCTCCTCCTCCTCCTCCTCCAGCAGCAGCGTCCCGTCGTCGCGGCGGCGCAAACGCGACAGCCGCGGGAACGCCCGCCGAATCTGCTCGAAAAAGTGCAGGAGGCTGTCGCGCGAGGGGTCCAGCTCGAGCTTGAAATACAAGCGCGAGTTGACGTAGAACTCGTCGCACAATGCTCCGAATGACCACATTATGAGCTAGCCTCCACCGCGCCTCACCCTTGTGACGCTGGCGCTGTCCGGCATAATATCCGGCAACCGACGGCGGGTAAACCGGCGACCAGAACCGCAAGCGGATTCGGCTGCGCAGTCTACGAGGCAGATCAGGACGATGAACGAGTCCCTGCTCAACGAGGCGACAAGACTGGCCGACCAGATCCGCGGTTGGCGACGACACCTGCACGCCCACCCCGAACTCAGCGGCCAAGAGCGGAACACTGCCCGTTTCGTGGCCGACGAGCTGAGGAAGCTCGGGTACGAGCCGATCGAGCGCGTCGGCGGGACGTTCGGGCTGACCGCCGAGCTGCCGGTGGACGGCCGAGCCCCCGCGGTGGCACTCCGGGCCGATATGGACGCCCTGGCGATCCAGGAGGAGACCGGCCTCCCGTTCGCCTCGCAGAACCCCGGCGTGATGCACGCCTGCGGCCACGACGCCCACACCGCCATGCTGCTGGGGGCCGCGAAACTGCTGCATGGGCACAAAGACCGTCTCGGCCGATCCGTCCGGCTGATCTTCCAGCCGCACGAGGAGATCTATCCGGGCGGGGCGTCGGCGATGATCGCGGCCGGCGTGCTGGAGAATGTCGAGTCCGTCTTCGGCCTCCACGTCTGGGCCAACATCACGACCGGTGAACTCGGCACGCGGACCGGTCCCTTCATGGCCGGACTGAACGACTTCGAGATCACGCTGATCGGCAAAGGTGGGCACGCCGCCATGCCGGAGCAGTGCATCGACCCGGTCGTCATTGCCGCGCAGGTCATCCTGGCCTTGCAGACCGTGGTGAGCCGGTCGATTGCGATGACGGATCAGGCGGTGGTCTCGGTGACGCAGGTTGAGGCGGGGACGGCCTTTAACATCATTCCCGAGCGTGTGACGCTCCGCGGCACGATCCGCATGTTCGACGAAGCGGTTCGGGCCCGGCTGTGCAGCCGGGTCCGGGAGCTGGCCGAGGGGGTCGCCCGGGCGCACGGGGCTCAGGCGGAGGTGCGGATCGAGCCGGGCTACCCCGTCCTGGTCAACGACCCCAGGGCGACGGAGCGGGCCCTGCGGGCGGCCCGTCGGCTCGGTCTGAAGGATGCCGCCTTGCAAACGCTGCCCCTACAGGGGGGTGCCGAGGACTTCGCCTACTACTGCCGGGAGGTTCCCGCCGCGTTCGTGTTCGTGGGGACGCGGAACGAGGCCAAGGGCTGCATCCACCCGCACCACCATCCGCGTTTCGACGTGGACGAGGAAGTTTTGCCCGTGGGGGCGGCCCTGCTGGCCCAGTACGCCCTGGAGCCCGCTGAGGGCCGGGCAGGGTGACCGGGGCGTCTGCCGGGCGAGCGGGGCGGCGAGGTGGGGGCTCGGCCGTGAACGGGCCGGTCCCGGCTGGGACCCGCGCGAAATCTTTCCGATCTTTCCCTAGCATAGGGTGGCCCACTTCAGCACCCCCCTCGGTGCCGGACCGACGGCAGTCAGGTGTGTTCATAGAGTGTGCTGGCCAAAGGGATTCGCGCGGTCGGCCCGGCTGTGATATTAGGTTTATATTAGCGCTGTCGGACTCGCCGAACGGGCGTGTTCTGCATGGCACCCATTATGTTGCGTTTCTCAGTGCGGCTGACGCAACTTGTGGTATAGGCGAGGGTTGTAAAAAAAGCTCCTCGGCGGCCGATCGGATTTGACGGCCCCCATATCTTGGGCTATATTCGAGGTTGCCCCCTATATCTAAGGCCATAGTACCCCGGCTGACGGGGGGTGATGTCTTGAGCCGCGCAGGGTCCTGCGCGCATACGTCAAGCATTGTTGCGCACAGCGCAAGGAAGCCCGCCCACGGAAAGGAAGGCCACGGATGTCCTCGGTTTCCACCGGCGATCAGAATAGGAATGGGCTCACCCCTGACTTGCCGCCGCTCACCGATAACGCCCGCAAGGTCCTCGAAGCTCGCTACCTGAAGAAGAACGAGCAGGGCGTGTGCATCGAGGAGCCGGAAGCGCTGTTCCGCCGCGTTGCCAAAACCATCGCCGACGTCGAGCTGCTGTACGGGGCGACCGAGGGCGAGCGTCAGCAGTGGGAAGACCAGTTCCACCGGCTGGTGGCCGGCGGGACGTTCATGCCCAACTCACCCACGCTGATGAACGCGGGGCGGGAGATGGGCATGCTTTCGGCCTGCTTCGTGTTGCCGGTGCGCGACTCCGTGGCGGACATCTTCGATAGCATCAAGCACACGGCCCTGATCCAGAAGGCGGGCGGCGGAACCGGTTTCGCCTTCGATGAGCTGCGGCCCACGGGCGATTTCATCAAATCCAGCGGCGGGACGACCAGCGGCCCGATCAGCTTCTGGCGGGCCTTCAGCGAGGCGACCAACGCCATCCAGCAGGGGGCTTTTCGGCGGGGCGCCAACATGGGGATGATGTACATCCACCATCCCGACATCCTCAAGTTCCTGTACGCCAAGCAGGATTTGAACCAGTTCACCAACTACAACATCTCGGTGAAGATCACCGACACGTGGATGGAGGAGTTCCTGGACCGGCCCGATTCGCCGCACGTGGTGCGCAATCCGCGCAGCGGCACGGCGTACGTCATCCCGCGGGAGGTGGACGTGCGTGAGTACGACCTTCGCGACCTGGTGGAGGTCGATTGCGTGGAGCCGGCTCGCGGCGAGGGCCTGGAGCGGTACTTCCGCTCGCCGCGTCTGACCGGCCGAGTCCCGGCCGAGCTGCGTGGGCGTGTCTACACCAAGCGCGAGATGTGGGACATTATCGTCAGGAACGCCTGGCAGACGGGCGAGCCCGGCGTGGTCTTCATCGACCGCATCAACGAGCACAATCCCACGCCGCAGCTCGGCCGGATCGAGGCCACCAACCCCTGTGGCGAGCAGCCGCTGTTGCCGTACGAGGCCTGTAACCTCGGCAGCATCAATCTCGGTCGGTTCGTGACCAAGGCGTGTACGCCGGAAGCGGACGTGGACTGGGACGCGCTGCGTCAGACGGTGCACCTCTCGACGCGTTTCTTGGACAACGTGATCGACGCCAACAACTACCCGCTGCCCGAGATCGACCGGATGTGCAAGGCCAATCGCAAGATCGGGCTGGGGATCATGGGCTTCGCGGACGCGTTGTACAAGCTGGGGGTGCCGTACAACAGCGAGGGCGGGTTGGCCTGGGGCGAGCGCTTCATGCAGTTCGTCAATGAGGCGGCCCATAACTACAGCGAGCACCTGGCGCGTTGCCGCGGCTGCTTCGAGAACTGGGGCGGCAGCGTCTGGCATACGCGTCGCAACCGCATGATGCGCAACGCCACGGTCACGACGGTGGCCCCCACCGGCACGATCAGCATCATCGCCAACTGCTCCGGCGGGATTGAGCCGATGTTCTCGCTGGCGTTTATGCGGAACGTGCTGCGCGATCGGGCACAGGGCGAGCAGCCGTTGATCGAGGTCAATGAGACCTTCCGTCAGGATGCTGAAGCACGTGGCATTTGCTCACCGGAATTGATCGAGCGCGTCGCCCGGGAGGGTACGCTGGCGCACATCGAGGGGGTCCCCGAGCACATCAAGCGGGTATTCGTCTGCGCGCACGATATCAGCCCGGAGTGGCATATTCAGATGCAGGCGGCGTTTCAGCGGCATTGCGACTCGTCGATCAGCAAGACGATTAACTTCCCGGCTTCCGCCACACCGCGGGACGTCGAGGACATTTACCGGTTGGCCTTCGAGCTGGGCTGCAAGGGCGTGACGGTTTACCGTGACGGCTGCCGCAGCTACCAGCCAATGGCGCTCAAGAAAGATCCGCGGAGGGAGGGGGAGGAAGGCGAGCCGGTCGAGGAGTACTGCGCGGGATCCGCGGTCCCAGGCGTGAGCGAGCTGGGTCGTCCGGCTTCCCGCGGTTCTTCGGTAGAGGAAGGCATCGGCGTGCGGCCGGCCGAGCGGGACGCGGACGAGGTGCCTGAGGATCCGCCCAGCTCAAGTCCGCCTGGCAAAGCCGGGGACTGTACCGAGGCATCCAAGCCAGTCAGCGACGGGCAGGTTGAGGATGTGCGGAAGCGTTCGGACGAGGCTGCCGTCACGCCGCGCAGCGCCTCGTCGAGTCGCGTTTCGCCGCCGCCGCCGCTCGAGCCACGCGACCTGCCGGAGATCGTGAGCGGCTTGCGCATCCGGCAGATGACGCCGTTCGGCAACATGCACGTGAAGATCACCGTTGATCCGCATAGCGAGCGGGAGCTGGAGGTTTTCGCCCAGCTTGGCAAGGGCGGCGACGTGGCCAATAGCGATCTCGAGGCGATTTGCCGCATGATCTCGCTATGGCTGCGGGCGGGCGGCAGCCTGCGGCACGTGATCAAACAGCTCGAGGGCATCGGCTCATCGCTGCAAATCGCGACCCGGGCCGGGCGGATCATGTCACTGGGCGACGGGTTGGCCAGCGCGCTGAAGCTGTACATGCGGGCCAAGGAGCGTTTCGGTCTGCGGGCGCTGCTGCTGGGCGAGATCGATCTGGGCGATTTGCACAGCCCCTACCGCCCGCCGCACACGCCGGAAACCGCTCCCGTCGATCGGTCCGTGCAGGGCGGCCCGCAGTCGCCGCCGCGCGTACCGCCCGCGGATGACGACCCGGACGGCGACGACGGCAACGGAAAGGACCGGGCCAAACGCTTGAGCGACGCGAGCTCGGGCAGTCGCGATCGTCAGGTCGAGGTATCCAGACTCACGGAAACGCGCGGCCAAGCCATGCGGGAGAGCGGCGCCGGCGGCATTCAGGCCTTGCAGACAAAGTCGGCGTCCTCGCAGAACGTCGGCGGCGAGGTCGTGGCGACCTTCGAAACCGTGACCGCGCTGGTTGATCCACAAGAGGAGCGTACGCGCCTGTGCCCTGATGAGGTCGAGGTGCGCGTGGACAGTGTCGTTCTCCAGCCCGCGATGCAGCAGCGCGCTGACGGCGTCCACCGGGACAACGGCCAGACGGTGGCCGCGGGCGACACTCGGCTGCCGCCGCTGCGCCATTTCCGCGACGCGGCGGCGCATTACCACGTCAAGTGTCCCGAGTGCGCCAACACCCTGACCCACCAGGAAGGCTGCCGCAAGTGCCACCACTGCGGCTGGGCCGCGTGCTGAGATCAGTTCGGTGTGGGGGGAATGTCCATCGCGGCGCGGTAGCAGGCGACAGTTTCTCTGACGCAGCGTTCCCAGGAAAAGCGGGCGGCCTGTTCGCGGCTGGTACGAGTGTGTGTTTCGCGCCAGGCGGGGTCTTCCGCCAAGCGTCGCATTGCTTCGGTCCAGGCGGGAGGATCGTGCGGGTCGAGCAATATGCCGGCCGCGCCTACGACCTCCGGTAACGACGCCACGTTGGACACAACCGCGGGTGCCCCGCAGGCCATCGCTTCAAGCGGCGGGTTCCCGAAGCCTTCGTAAAGCGTCGGCCAGACGAACGCCGTGCAGGCGGCGTAGAGGCAGGCGAGCTCTTCGTCGGCGATGAAGCCCATCAGCCGCACGTGCGACGAGAGTGATCGCTCGGCGAGCTTCTCGCGCAGGGCGTCCTGCTTCCAGCCCCAGGCGCCGACGACAACGAGCGGCGACTCGTGGCGCAAGCCGGGCGGCAAGGCGGCATACGCATCCAGCAGCCCCGGGACGTTCTTACGCGGCTCGAGCGTGCCGACGTACAGGAAGAACCGCTCCGGCAGATTCAGCTTGGCCAGCGTTTGGCGGACCTGCTCCACCGCGCGTGGTCCGAACGCCGCGCGCGGTGCCTGGTAGGTCACGTCGATGATTTCCGCCGGCACGTTGAGGCGTTCGACCATCTCGCGCTTGGTGAATTCGGAGGGGGCGATGAAGCGTCGGGTCTGGCGCGCGCCGGCCGCGAACTCGCGCTCATACCAGCGGACCCGGTCGACGGGATGCCACTGCGGGTGCACGATCACGGAGAGGTCGTGGATGGTGGTGACGGTCGGCAAGTCGCAGCGGATGGGGATGTGGTTCGGTTCATGATACAGGTGGTAGCGGCGGGCTTTCATGCGGAACAGCCCCGCGTAGACGCCCTGCATCAGCCGTCGCAGCCACCAGGGGCTGCGCGACCCGCCGAGATCGCGTGGCTGGCGCGGGGATGAGCCGGCGTATCCACCGGGCGCGCGTTCGGGCCGCCGGCGCCAATCACGGCGTGTGAGGTGAGTGAAGATGAACGGATCGACACGGACGCTCGGCTCGACGTGCGGCAGATGGAGCAGGAGCTGTTCGATGTAGTTCCCGACGCCGGTCAGCGTACGCCGCAGCGGGCGGTCGTTGAGGATGACGGCTAGTGTCTGGCTCGTTTCGGTCAGTGGGGGGACTCCTTCCGCTGCTCGATGCGCGCCAGGGTGGCAGCACCGATGACCCCGGCGTCGCCGCCGAGCGTGGCCAGCTCGATCTGCGGGAAGTCCTCAGCGAGTCGCCATGTTTGGCGGTGAAAGTGTTCGCGGACCGGGGCGAGCAACTGCTCGCCGGCACCGATCAACCCCCCGGCAAGCACGACGCGGGCGGGGTTGAGGATATGTTGGAGGCTCACGCACCCGATTGCCAGGTACCAGCAGGTCTCGTCCCAGATGCGGACGGCGAGCGGGTCGCCGGCGCGTGCCGCCTGGGCGACTTCCACCGAGGTGATTGCCTCACCGGCCTCGAGACGAGCTTTCAGCGACGAGCTCTCACCGGCTTGTATGGCCTCGACCAGGCGCTCGGCGACGGCGTTTGCCGAGCCGTAGCGCTCCAGGCAGCCGCGTTGACCGCAGGGGCATGGTCGTCCGTTTGGGACGGCGATCATGTGGCCGATTTCGGCGGCGTTCTCGAGGGCGCCGCGGACGAGTTCTCCGTTGACGATCACACCGCCGCCGATGCCGGTCCCCAGCGTCAACATGACCATGTCGCGGACGCCGCGGCCCGCACCGGCAACGAACTCGCCGAACGCGGCGACATTGGCATCGTTGTCGAGCATGACCGGCAGCCCGGTCGCCGCGCTGAACCGCTCCCGCAGGGGGATGTTCTTCCACCCGGGTAGGTTGGCGGAGGCGTAGACGATGCCTTTCTTGTGCGACAGGGGGCCGGGGGTCCCGTAGCCGATCGCCGCGACGTCGCTCTTGGTCAGGCCGGCGTCGCGGATCAGGTCCTCGACGAGTTGCACGAGCCGGGCGAAGACGTGCTCGAAGCCGTGCTCGGTTTGGGTTTCAATCGAACGGCGGCGGACGAGTGTGCCGGAGGCGTCGAGCACACCGCCTTTGATGTTCGTTCCGCCCAGATCGATGCCGATGGTGTAGCGTGCGGTCATTGGCGTTCCTCGTTGGGGCACGCGGGAACCGACACCGCGGTCGGTGCTGGTCGGCCGCCCATTGTAGTGGCAGGGTGCGTTCAGTTCTGCTCGGCGAGGTGGACCGGCCCATCCACGACGACACCGGCAACGCCGATTCCGAGCAGGCGCTCCACCAGGACGGTGAACGGATCGTCACGCCAGATCGTGCGGTCATTGGCACGCGATTATGGAGAGTGGCATGCTGAGATGACAACCGGTCGGAGCTGCGGGCGTTCTCCGCGTCGGCGAGTCGGGGTTTGGGTGCAGCATCCGGGCCCCGTCTGCGTCGAGTGGCATCCGCCCGAAGAAAAAGAAGAGGAGCAGGCTGGCGACGACCGGGGTGTTCGGGCCGAAGGGAAGGGAGGCCGCCGCGTAGACGCCTGCTCCATATCTTGCTCACCCTCTTGTTGCCCGATCGGGGCCGGGCAAATCGGCCCGCCTCGGACGAGGGTGTCTAATCTCGGGTGTAGTCGGCTGCGAGTCTTGTGCCGAGCTAACCGGCCCGCTCCATCCGCAGTATACTGGCCCGTGGCTACCGCGTCAGTCCCAGACTCCGAAATCTACCGCAATCTCGCTGGAGTTTTTTTGCCCGGGCATGCCCCCCCCGGATTCTTGCCGCCGGCTTGATTCGTCTGCCGATGGAACCTACGCTTCCCGGTGCGGGACCGGTGTTCGGCATCCGTGTGCCGATGTAGCTCAACGGTAGAGCACGGCTTTCGTAAAGCCGGGGTTGTGGGTTCGAATCCCACCATCGGCTTTTGCTTCAGCAGTTGACGACGATTGCTTAGGCTTGTCTGTGGCCGAAGTTACGGCAGCGCCACCGCTGCCCGAGCCCGCCTTCGCACCTTGCCCGGATTCGTCAGCTTGCACCAGTGCTTGCACCAGATTCTCAGCAGTTGGTGCAAGCATTGGTGCAAGCGAAACATTGGCGTCGAATGTCCCGGTTGCCCGTTGCCGCTCCGATCCGTCGTCGTCGAGCGGCAAACTTGGCAACGCTTCGACCGCGCTACCCACGTCGAGCAGCTTCGGGGCCACGTAGATGTTCGCCGTCAGTGATGGGTCGGAGTGCCGCATCGCAGCCTGAGCAGTCCGCAACGGGACGCCCGCCTTGCTCAGCAGCGTGCTGTAGGATACTCGCAGCGCGTGCACGTCGAGCACTCGGTTCCGATCATCGCGCTTCGGTATGCCTGCCACTCTCAGGTCGCGGTTCAGAATCTTCGACAGCTTGTCTGGCACGTAGAAAAGCGGCGTGTCCGGCGGCAGTCGCACAGGCATCGGCTTGCTCGCTGCCCTGGCCGTCGCTTGTAGGTCCGCCAGCCGGTCGGCCAGCCAACGACGCAGGTCGGCGACCAAATCCGACCGCAGCGGCACCGAATTCCCTTCGCGGTTCTTTTCGTTTGCCGCGTCAAGCACGGCGTGCGGCACGTCGGCGTCGAGTTCGACTTGCCCGATGGAGAGCGTCGCAAGCTCGTTCCGCCGCAGTCCGGTCAGCACCAGCGTCTTGTACACAAGCGCCCGCTCCCGGCCCCGTGCTTCTAGCTGGGCTATGAAGTCAGAGCGTTTGGCAAGCCGCTGCCGCGCCCGGCTCACCGCTGCGTCGATGCCGTCATACGTGAGCGGCCTGTAGCACCAGTTGGACCGTTTCCGCTCCACGTCGGGACGTTCGACGGGTTCCTTTTCGCGGCCGTACTCGGCGAGCGGTCGCCAGCGTGCCACTCTTAGCAGCCTGGCAAGCTCCGCTTCTGTCATCGCTCGCCGCCGGTGGCGCGGATCGGCTTTTTCGTCGGCCTTCGGCACAAGGGCGAACGGGTTGCTCAGCAGCCGCTTGGTGCGAACACACCAGTTGCCAAAACCGACGCACGCTCGGCGATACCCGTTCCGGGTCGCTGCTGCCATACCTTCGGCTCCGCGCTCCACCAGCCAGCTTTCCAGCGCCGACGCTTTGAGATTCGCCAACCGCCGGAAGCGGCAATCTTCGGCGACGCGACCGAAGCGGCTTTCAGTCTGTCTGATCTTTGCCGGCGTGACGCCCTTGGCCCGCAGGTGATTCAGATAGGCGCCGAAGTGCTCGGCGAGCTTCGCCGTCTGATGGTCGGCGATCGCGTCTTCGTCCGCCGAAACGACGTTTGCTCAGACTAGCTCGGCCCGCCGTCCAAGCTCGGCGAGCACCCGCCGCGCCGCTGTTTCGTCCCGGCAACCGGTCGCCACTTCGCG
>Ga0114919_10004292_pt1 | contig 11442 bp, 7 predicted proteins | sample BlataG_FD_88682 | JGI IMG/M metagenome (GOLD analysis project Ga0114919, IMG submission 88682) | Deep subsurface microbial communities from Black Sea to uncover new lineages of life (NeLLi) - Black_00105 metaG | ecosystem: Environmental > Aquatic > Marine > Oceanic > Sediment | place: Atlantic...
TCCCTGGGTTATCGAACACCGTGGGAGTTGTATGACACACCAAGGAGGTATGCAGCAACATGTTAAAATGGAGGGTGTCCCAGATGTTGTGTTACCCTGTCCTACATCTTCTGTGATTCCTCAACAGAGCCTCATTAATCATAGCAGTTATATCCTCCCATGCACCAAAAAACATTCGTTCGCTTAGCGTTCGGAGGCTCCCCCATGTCCAGAAGTGTCGTAGACCCGCGATTCATGATTATCTTTGCGTTCTTTTTGCTATTCATTGCGTCCCCCTCTGATTCGTCAACAACTACTGAATCACTAGGAGTATCACCAATCGAATCCAATGTTGTTAGTACAATAACTGGAGATGCCCCACCATCTTCCGGTGATTGGGTTATCACAAATCCAACAACTGTTGATAACGAAATCATCCTTGTAAATGGCAGTATCGTCCTACAGGATGAAGGTTCACTTACAATTTCGAATTCTGAAATTTACTTCAACCAAGACAGTGAAAATATCACGGTAGAAAGGGGTTCAGTATTAGACATGTCAAATTGCTGGGTTGACACTGCAGATAAAGGACATAAATTCAATTGGTACTTCACTAACGGTGGAAGTGGAAACCAAGATGCAACAATTAGTGATACAACGGTTTCCAATTATGATCAGATGCACTTAAGCTACACCGATGGACTTGTCACTTTAGATACAGTAACTTTCTACAATTGGACAAAATATGCCATTTATCTAAATACCGGTGATTCGCAAATTCTGAATTGCATATTCGACGATCCCGATTTATCCGGCTCATCCTATACATCAGGATGGCTCGCAATCTACATCGATCTACTCAAGAGCGCCGATGACCATGCACTAATTGATGGATGCACTTTTAGAAACCTACACAGCACTCTTACCTTCCGGAATGTCATCTACAATGCTGGAGATGGTTATGTCACGATTACAAACAATGAATTCTATAATATCCAAGACTCCAACGGGGGTTCTGGCGATAGTACTCTAATCATGTTGGTTGATGATAACACCTTCATCGATTCAAACCATTTCTATGAAAATTGGGGAATCCCTATTACCGCTAGAGGGAAAAACATAACAATTTCAAATAACATCTTTGAGAGTCATTATGATTATGATGTGTTTATTGGAGGACGCGTAGGCTATGACTATCCATTCTCCCTCTTCGAAAGCCCTTGTGCTATTGCAGTATCTGGCCTTTCAAGTGCAATAGATCCTGCAACTGATGTTCTCATTGAGAAGAACAGGATATTCGACTGGCCTGGTTCAGGCATTGTTGCTGCGCACACTTCTTTCAACAATACAATCAGGGATAATCTTATTCAAAATGTTGCTGATACTGGTATCTATTTCATTCAAGAAGCACATAACTATACGGTCACGGGGAATATGATAGCTTCATGTACAAATGGGACAGATATTAGACCTCAAAATCAAAATCTAACTATATTCAAAAACGCCTTTATCAATAATACAAGATATGCGATTGATAGGAATAGCACAGCAAGAGGAATCTCTTGGGACAATGGCACTTACGGCAATCTATGGTCTGACGTTTATGGTGTTGACGGAAACAACGACTGGGTCTTTGACTCCGCCCGTGTTGATACTCCAAATAATGTTACAGACATCTATCCTGCAATGATGATTGGTGAGTTTGCTCCAGGAACCGGGACATGGACAATTGACACACCACATGTGTTCTATGGGAAGGATGTTGGTGACATTTATGATAACATTGTCGTGGACGGTGTTGCTGGCGTTCTCGGATTGTTCTACTCAAGTATGTTCATCGACTCTGGCCAATCGATCACACTCAATGATGAATGTACGTTCTTCGCGATACAGGGTTCAATTCAAGTGCGTACACTCTCAGGAACCTACAACTTTCTAGTGAATGAAATCTTCAACTGGTTCACTTGGAATACAACCATATCCAATGTGACTTCTGGTATTAGTATAGAAACTAGATTCTTCGATTCATGGGGCTGTGAGTACTACGAGATTCCAGGAATGGAAGTCACAATGTACGCAGGTCACAACCGTCTATATCAAGGGGCGATTCATTGTGAGATTAAGGACAACGTATTCAGAAACGTAACCGGTGATATCAAGATCTTGCGAGAAATGGAGTTCACCAATAACAGCATAACATTTGAAGTCCCAGCTGCGAACAAGTGGGTAGAGCTATCGACGTGGGATAATAGTACTCTAGAAGACTTGCAGGTTCATGGCAACTATGTCTATGGTGGCAGGCTCAATGTCACATCGGGTCTTAGTTATTGTAACGTGACCGACAACTACGTTGATTTCGAGTTATTGGTCGACATACTCCAGCAATACGACTACTGCAACATTTCCGGAAATACTGTCAATGCAAACTACATGGATGTCCGCATCTATGGGTATGACACAAGCACGTATGGTCAGGTCACACATAACACGATAAACTCTGGAGACTTCTTAATATGGTGCAACACGGGTGAGCATCAAGGATTTGACTTGTCCTACTCTGCAGTGGCAACTGGCTCGACATTTTTGGAATACGGACCGAATGCCAATATCTCTCACAGTTCTTTTGGAGGTGGCTTGACGGTAGAATATGCTGACGGCGCTACGATGAATGACATTCTGGTTTCTGGTGGAGACTTCCTCATTGAATATGCTCAAGGAGCGGAAGTTCTACACTCTCTTGTAGATTCCTCCTTGTTCAGAGTGCGATACTCTGATAATGTTCATATCAACTGGACTGATATCGGATCCGCTTGGCTGTATTTGTACTTCGCTGACAGTGCTGTAGTCGCACACAATAATTTCTCGGATTGGAGTTCTGGGAGCAATGGACAGATTATGGTCCTTCGTTCTGATTATTTAACAATCTTTGACAATGATTTTGACAATGTGCCATATGGAATAGAACTCTCTTCATACAACAGCTTTTGTGTTATTGAAGAGAATACAATGGATTTGGCTGGAGATACTGGTGTATACGTTGGTGCGTATTGTCACAACACGACCATAAAGAACAACGTCATTGGAAATGGTGACTATGCTGTCTACCAGTACCCTGGAATTGGTTGGCCATCCAATACTACCATCATCGGTAATGAGTTTGGTAATTTTACTAATCATGCTGTGTATGTATATTTAGGTGATAACCACATAGTTTCCCACAATACCATTTACAATGTGAGTGGTAATGGCATTGAAATGCCCTATGGCGCTTACCATACAATCACTTACAATACAATTTGGGACATAGCTGGAGATGGAATGACAGTAGCTGGGCTCAACCTGACTGTTGCCCATAACCGAATCGATGACTGTGGCAGATATGGAATCTTCATGCGGGCAGGTATGTTCTACTATCAGAGCGTGGTTAATAATACAATCACCTTTTGTGGCTCTCATGGCATCTCCACTCTCGATAGTTCTTCTACTTACAACTGCACATTCCAAGACAATGTTGCTGCATTTAACGGTGGTTATGGCCTCTACATCTATTCCATGTTTAATGGAGTTGTTTACAACAACTACTTCTATGCGAATAGGGATGGCAGCCTCTACATCTACTGGGGCTCAAATAATCAGCTTGACAATGGTTCAATTGGCAATTTCTACGAAGAATACAGAGGAGTTGAATCAGGCACACCATGGATTGGAACAACTCCCTTTGAGGTACGTGGTGCCAACAATGCTGTAAGGGGGACAGACTATTATCCAATCATGGGAGTGGGTGACCTTACTCCTGCGTCAGGAGATTGGATCATAGATGAGTATACTATCATCCTTGGTGTGAGTAGGAGTATTGATGGTGATTTGATCATCACTTCCACAGGTAATCTGACCCTAATCAGGACTGAACTCACGTTTGCAACCGGTGGTGCTTACTGGTCAACGATTGAAGTCCAAGGAGGGGGTGGTCTGAGGATGATTGATGGAGCTATGCTTACATCTGATCAAACCACGTCGACCTACTGTTTCGGATTCAGACCAGGGGCTCAACTCTACATGCATGATGCAACAGTGGACAGATGTGCCTATCCGGCTCCGCCATATGACCGTGGATTCAAAGTCAACATAACTGATGTGTATATCGCAAATATCACACTCAGTAACACTTACCTTGGAATAGATTTCATGAGTGTCGATGGACTCACATTTTCAGACATACACTGTGTGAACTGCTCTTTTGGCATTTGGACGATGAGTTGTAATGACCTGATATTTGAGGGATTATCGTTTGATAATGTAGTTCAAGGTTTGAGTCCATCTAACTCTGGCAATATAACAATTCGAGATTCTGATTTCTCTTATGTCACTAGTACAGGGATTGATGGAGCTAACATGGATGATTGTCATATCTACAACAACATGTTCATGAATGCCCCTACTTGTGTTGACTTGAACACCCTTTGTGATAACAATATGATTTACCTCAACTTCTTCTCAGGAGAAATGGTTGAGCTAGTTGATGCTGGTTCTGGCAATACTATGCACAATGGCACACATGGCAACTTTTACTTGGATTATTCAGGAACAGACTATGATGGCAACTTCATTGGCAACGCCCCATATAATATCCTGGATCCATATCCTCTGATGATTTTTGGTTCTTGGCCATCTACTAACCCCGGTTGGGATGTGACAGTAGATACATGGTGTCTTGAAACAAACTTCACTCTGAATGGTGATGTGACAATCCATTCAGGAGCCGCATTGAATGTGTTTCGTGCTACTCTCTGGTTCAACTGCAGTTCAGATCGTGAGTTTGGCCTGTTCATCAACGATGGTGGAGAGCTCATCTACTCAGATGGGTCCTTGAGAGCATACAATGTGACTTACCGCTTCGATGTTCATGCAGATAAGCTAAGCAGGATTGAGATGCAAGGAACAATGCTTGATGGGAGTTACCATATCCAGACCGAAACTAACTCCACACTGCTTTATGACCTCACAATCTCAAACACGCAGAATGGAATACATCTTCGCGGAACATCAGCATCATCATACCTGTATGGACTGACACTTGACATGGTCACAGTCACTGATGCAACCGTCGGAGTATACATGGACTATTGCTATTACGTTACAGTGACGAATTGTGATATAACTGATTCAAGCTATGGTGTAAGACTACACAACTCATTCATGGTTGATTACCAATCCATGACTATCAACTCTATGACTTTGCAGGCGTTCTATGTCCATTTAAACACCAATATCACATTTACAGGGATTGTTGTTAACATAGCAGATGATGCTATTTACATCATATCCTGTAGCAATGTAACTATCATCGATATTGATGTTACCAATGTTGACAATGCCATCTACCTCTACGCATGTGCGAACACGACAATTTCTGAGGTAAGAGTTGATGGTGCGAATAGGGGTGTATACATAACCAACTATCACTATGGAACATTGATTGTAGAAGATAGTCGTTTTGAGAACATCGATTGTGCCGTTCGCTTGTATAATTGGGGTGATACCAACGATATTGTCATTTTCCACAACATAACAGGAACAAGCGTTTCTGCATCCAACTGGGCGATTTCAGCAGAATATGCTATCCACGAGATTTACATCACAGACTGTGTTTTCGATGTCCATGGTGGATCGGCAATCAACCTTGCTTCTGGCGTGGATGTCTTCGAGATTGATAACTGTCGCTTCTTCAATGGAACAACTGGACTCTACATCTATGCCTCAGCACTGTATCTTGGATCTGGAACAGTGACAAACTGTGATTTTCTCAACCTCACCTATGGAATTGACCATGGAAATTACGTGCACACTAATGGAAATGTCAATGTGACTGACAACTACTTCTATGGCTGTTATCAGAGTGTCATCACTCGAGGTTGGAGGATGAGAATCATTCACAACACCTTCGAATATGGCGATACATGTGTTTCTACACGGAACACAGGACATCTCCTCGTGGCTAACAATACAATGTCTAACATGGTCACTGGAGTACTTGTTGGTACTGAGGGTATCAACGTCACACTTTATGGAAATGTATACTCTCACTTCACTGCTGATGCAATTTCTATTGGGTCTGGGAATGATTTTGCTAGTGTGTACAATGAGTCCATCACTGACTGTCGTCATGCGATTGTCCTCCAGAGCGCATCGAATGTGGAAGTTGATACAGTTGACATATACGATTCAGAACGCGGAATCATGTGTAATGGTGGGGAAAACGCTTCATTCACAAATGTCAATATTGATAATTGTCTTGAGGGCGTCTACATCTATTACTCCAATGTGACAATGAGGAACTGTGTCATCACTAATTGCCCTGCTGGAATACTGTACTCAATTAGTGCGATAGACTATGCGGACCATGATATAGACGACTCCAACACCTATGAAGGCAAGCCAATATACTACTTCTTTAATGAAACTGGATCCTTCCATGATGGCTTGGACACTAACCACTTGACTCTAGCATATTGCAGTTTCACAACTGTAAATGACTCACTGATTTCTGGTGATGATCTAGGTCTCTATGGAGTGGACAATTGCACAATTTCACAATGTACCATTTCAACATCTGTGACCTTCAGAGATTGTCAGGATTCCGTTCTCAGAGGTAATATCTTTGATTCATCAGATACAATTGACATTGATTGGGAGAGTTCGTTCTCGAACAACACATTAACCTTGAACTCGTTCAATTCAGCCTATGCGTTCCCTGATGGAAATGGTTTCAACCTGAATGCTTCAGACTATGGTAATTATTGGTATAACTATCCACATGACACAGATGACAATCATGATGGGATTGGTGACATTCCATGGGTGGTGAATAGTATGATAGATTATCTCCCACTGATTTCACCTCCTTATGGTTACGATGCATCAACAACAATTCTGTTACCAGCGGAAGACGCTCATGTAGGTGGAAGTGCAGATGTTGACATTGAGACCATCTTGATCCTAGGTATCTACTATATTGGGACTCCTTCAACATCGGTAAGTGCTGATGTGAATGGTACTGAAGTCTGGACGGGTGCAATAGGTGCACAGAGCTTCTCGTTTGACTCGACAGCATTCGCTGATGGTTTCTACTTGTTAACCATAACCACGCTTGTTGATGGATCTGATGCTTTCACAGCATCCGTTGAGTTCTATATCGACAATACCGCTCCAGTAATCTACGGAATGGTTCCTGAGGATCAATGTGTGACAGCATCATCATCCCTTTACATATATGGATACTACACTGACGCCCTCTCAAGCATTGCTTGGGGTGCTGTCTATGTTGACGGATCATTGGAATACAATTACACCAGTACTTCTTACGCACTTGATATTTACTTCACAGAAGAGCGTGCGTACAATGTAACTGTCGTTGCGGTGGATGCTGTTGGCAATATTGCCACAGAAACAATGTTCTATTACTATGATGCGACAGCCCCTGTCGTTAGTGACGCTCCTAATGTCGAATATCCATTTGGAAGCACCGGGAATGTAGTCACTTGGACTGTGACGGACTTGACAGGAAGTCATTACAATATTACCTTGAGTGGTGTATCAGTCTTCAATGGAACGCTTGATAGTGACACAGTCGAATACAATGTTGATGGATTGCCAGTAGGTAGCTACGAACTACGAATACGAGTACATGACCGAGTTGGCTTCGAATCATACGACATAGTATGGGTCACTGTAACAGAGTCCACTACAACAACCACCACGACTACAACCACAACAACTGAGACTACAACCACAACAACGACGACCACAACTGGGCTTCCACCGCCGCCACCAGATGGCATTCTAATAATCGTCCTAGTTATCGGTGGCATTGCCGCAGTTGCGATTGTGATTGTTGTGCTTGTCATTATGCGTAGGAAAGCCGCAGCATAGCTCAGAATAGAGAGAACGCGGGGAGCATCTCTCCCTGCTTCTCCCTCTCTCATGTCGGAGAGTTGATATTGAGAATACTCTAGGTCGAGTCCAATGGACGGTGAACCATGTGCCATGGCATGACGTAAGAATCGAGATAGTAGACATTCAGCGTACTGGAGAATGCAACTTCGGACACAAGGTTGGTGATGTCTTCAAGACTCCCAAAGACCAACGAAAGATATGCGGTGCTGCTTACCACGCGCTGTACCCCTATATTGTAGCGATTCAATCGGGTGGTAGTCTTCCGTGGGAGGACGACCCTGACTCTGTGACCATTTGTTGTCCAGACTACAAGAATCCTGTCGTGTTCAAGATCTCAAGGACGCCATCAGAATCGAACGAGTAGTACACTCGAATACTTGGTCACAAGTTCCTGAGCGTTTTGGATGGTGTTGTTTGTTTCTAGAAGAAAACGCGAAAAGCAATAGGAATCTTGCAACAAATCAGGACTTCACAACATCATGGATATAATCTCAATGAACTCTTTGATGTCACCCAAGTCATTCTCGATAACTGAGAATACAATCTTGTTATCTAATTGTGAATAAAGATGCACCAAGCGATGTCTGAAACGAGCCATCTCAATTAACCTATCTGTCAAATCCGTAGGTAAAACAGAGGACTCTCCAAGAACTCGAAAAACATCAGCATAATCCTTTGGTCTTCTTCACTGCAATCAAGTGGTTCGCTATGTCAATACTTGCTTCAATTGAAATATGGAGTGCTCTTTCAGCTTTCAACTGGGTCTCAAAATCAGAATTATACTTACTGAAACCTGCCTTTCGAACCTTCTCCAATACTTTGAGCGATTGCTCTATTTTCGAGAGTCTTGAGTTGATAGACCCTTTGTCAATCACCAAACTCACCTCTTCTGATACGTTCATGCATATGTCTATCATAGTAGTCCCACAATGGAACCATGTCTATGTATTCAGTGACAGTTTCACGTTCAAAACGGACTCGTGCGACAGAATCACGTTCGAAGATCAGAATACCGCTACTGACAATTGAATACCGAAGTTGGAGGTCTGAGAAGTTCAAACATACAAGGTCCACCTTTAGACTATCAAGTGATTCAGAGATTTCATTTGTTAGTTTCTTAGTGAGGTGCACTGCCTCATCTTCTGTAGTATTCTTGCCAAGAAAGGCAAGATCGATATCACTTAGTGGTGTGTTGTGACCTGCTGCAATGGAACCATAGAGATATCCCAGAGTGATGGCTTGAACATTTTGAAAGACTGCGGCAACATTGTCTATGATTCTCCGCTTCTCTAACATTCTGCAGACTCCTTCTAATTCTAGCTATTGAGATTTGTGCAATACCACTCTAGACCTCTCGTATTCATTATTGTGTCTTTCTTAACTACCTTGAATACAGGAATTCTACCTTATAGGAATGCTGCCTCAATTCTTCCAACCACCCATGCCCATCGATTGATTCTGTCATGAAGGTTTCCATACTGATTATTTGCACATCAGACTGTTGAATACTGTAACCTCTAAATAAATTAGAACGGAAGGTTTTTTTGCATAGTGCTCTATATTAGATACAGAGGGTTGTGATGTGTCGAATCATACGCTGAAGTATCTTATTCTGGCTGTTGCAATATCTGTGGCTTTGCTCTCAATTGGTATTGACTCAGAATCAATTACGACAAATGAAGCAGATTCTAGTCCAATGCTTGTTGAAACCAATGTGGAACCTGTGACGGAATCTGTAATGACTGTATCAGCCATCACAGGTGGTAGCGGCCCGCCAGCAGCGGGTCTCTGGAATCTCACATTCTGAGTACTCGATTCATTCATCGAAATCCCACAACTTCAGTGCAAAGATACTGCACGAGTCAATTGCTCAGCTTCTGCAATAATCTTCCTATTTCAGTAATTGATCTCAGTAAACGACTGTACGAACCGAATCTCGCCCGGTCCATCACATTTTTCAAATCTCGGACATCTGCATATCTCGAAAAGCCATGAAACATAAACTGCTTCTCGAATTGTCAGAAATCCTAGAAACAGATACACTGGTCATTAGGAAATACAGGAGAGGGGACGGAGAGCAATACAATGCCCTATTTGAGAGGAATAACAATCGAGATTTGCTTAAGGAATACGTTGATGAGGCTACAGAGATCACTACAACAGAAGAAGCTGAGATCAAGATTAGAGAACATGCGGCAGAATGGGAAGCACGAACAAGATTCGTGATGGGTTTATGGTTAAGGACAGAAGAGCTGTATATAGGTCAAATTTGGATTGAGCCCAAGAATTGGGAAGTTCCATTATTCGAACTCGGTTATCTCTTGGATTACGGATATCATGGACGCGGCTTTGCATTTGAAGCAGCTAAACTTTCTCTAAGGTTCCTCTTCGATGAACTTCACGCTCACAAAGTGATTATTTTGACACGTAACACAAACGAAAAGAGCTGGAGATTAGCTGAACGACTTGGTTTTGTGAGAGAAGGTCATCCAAGGGAATGCCGCATTGAGAACGGCAGACGTTGGGGGCACTATCATTATGGAATGCTTGTAGGAGAGTACAGGACAAAGCAAAAGGGTACTTTGCAGTGATGGCATGATTCAATCTCAAAGGACTCTGATGCTGGCCATCTCTATCTTGTCGTTGATTGCAATCACATATTCATTCTAAGGATAACACAAGTTCCAAGTGGGTTCATATGAATGAGCAAGACTCATTATCTCGATATATGCTTCGTCTGAAAAGAAAGGTTCAGGACAGGTTGATTCTCCATCGTAGACCGCGAAGTGGATGTGTGCGCTAGGACCCAACTTCAGGAATTCGCCGAGTGTGTCTCCTTTAGCGACCCAATCACCTTCTTCAATATCTAACATTTCTATTTGACGGTCTACGCCCGATGAATTCGTAGTCCAAGGTTCAAAGACATATCCGATTTGTATGGTTTCATTAAATCGAATTGATACATGAATCATGTATACGTTATCTGCTGGACCGGTATCAGTCCATGAGATTTCTTCTACATATCCCGGTGCAGCAGCTATTACTGTAGACTCGTTATTGAAAAAGAAATCAAGCCCATTGTGTTCAGATCCCCAAGGACAATTGGTACTCTCACTATAGCCATTAGTCCAAGTAAAAATATCCGCTTGGTCTGTGTATATCACACCCATGTAATTCAGATTCGAAGAATCATAACGCCCTGCATTGTCAAAGAGGGATGGGCCATTAAAGGTGCCCCCACTTTGCATATACAAAACAACAGCGGCAATAATTACAATCATTAATACTAGTATGGCGCTTGTTTTTTTCTGCATATTCCTTTTTCGTGGCAAAGCATGCTCAAATACCTGTCCTATTTTGCATGGACGAGGTCGTGAGTTCGAATCTCGCCTGGTTCACTATCTTCTTCCGACAACTCAATGGCGATTTGCCCTGATGAGAGGAGAAGCACTTAAGACTAAGCCAAAATAGGATAGATGGTTCAGAATGAATTCGATGCAATCCGAAAGA
>Ga0114919_10004294_pt1 | contig 11436 bp, 10 predicted proteins | sample BlataG_FD_88682 | JGI IMG/M metagenome (GOLD analysis project Ga0114919, IMG submission 88682) | Deep subsurface microbial communities from Black Sea to uncover new lineages of life (NeLLi) - Black_00105 metaG | ecosystem: Environmental > Aquatic > Marine > Oceanic > Sediment | place: Atlantic...
CTTCGTCACCTCAAATCCGTCCAGCCACTTCTTCTCGATATTGATGTCCCAGTCGCAGACACGCGTCATGTCGAGGGCCGGCCAGGGCCCCCAACCGTATTCGAATCGCAGCAGGACCGGCTGGTTCCAGCTCCGCGCCGTTGGCACGCGGTCCATCGGGAAATCACGGTGCAGCACACGGTTGTTCTTGAGTATCTCCACGCGGTCGAGCTGGTCCCAGCCCGTAACCGAGACACGCAGCTCGCGCTGCCGCCGGTAAGGTAGCTCCTGTCCCATTATCTGGCCGTTCACCTGAAAATCGAGCACTATCCGGTCGCCGGTAACAGCGTAGGTTCGCCTGTTTCGGATGGCATCGAAGATAGCTTCTCGACTCAGCTCCTTCGCCAGCACGGCCGCCAGACCCTCTCGGTATCCCCCAGGATAGCCGAGGTGGTCGTCGGTGCTGGCTATGATGCCAAGATGGTGACCCTGCGCCAGAAAATGCTGAAGCGTGTTCTTGGTCCATCGCCCGCCTTCGGTATGTCGGATATAAGGATACGGCGCCCGGTCGTGTTCAGCGTTGCCCCATTCCGAATAGATTTCCATCACGGGCGAAACCTCGGCATCGAGCCACGCAAGGTTGGCGCCGCGATGGCCGAGACGATTGGCCGGATGATGCGGAATCATAATCGCGCTGTGCTCTTTGGCAAATCGCTGAAATACGCGCACATCATCGAACCGAACGTACTCCGCATCGAGCGTTGGAAATAAAATGTGATAATCTCCGATGCTCGTCGAGTGCCACTCATGCCCTGCTATGGTTACAAACTTGCCGGGCTTATCGTACTTGCGCACCATCTCCAGCACTTCCGGCCAGCGCTTCTTCGTCACCTCAAATCCGTCCAGCCACTTCTTCTCGATATTGTTCTCGTAGTGCCCGATGTCGTGCCAATAGCCGTGCGGTGTAAAGGCGAAGAAGTCGAGATGGTTCCTCGCTATCTCGAAGGCCCTCTCAAGCGTCCCCTGCGCGTAGCCGACTTTGTTGTGATTATGCAAATCGCCGAAATAGACATTATAATCCCCGGCCTTCGCACGACGATGGCCCCCTGTAACAGGCCCGGGCGCCAATTGCGTACACCCCAGCGCTGCTAACGGCAAAGCCCCTGCCGCCGAGACCCTCATAAACTCACGACGTGTCATTGTTCTTGCCATTTTTACCCCTTTCATTAAGGGATTTCACTTATTTGCCGCACCCAAAAATACAAACCGATATTATAAAAAATATCCATTATATGGAATCTTTTTTTAGGTAGAACCCGTTGAATCGCACCAATTTCTTATAACTTTAGTCGCTTTAGCTTACTTTAGCCACTTTACCCCGCGAAATACGCTTCACGCTCCACGCAATACACGATACGAGATGCGCGATACAAACATTCCACTGTGGATTTTTTGAAGGAACCTATTTGCTGCGCTGGATGTACATTCTGTGGATTCGGTGAACAAGATTATTTCCCCCGGTTATTTGCATTTTCTTTGGCACTAAGCCAGCGCGAGCGTAATTCAAATTCTCGCGTCCTACTTACTGTTGCCCATGCAGTTATCGAAGTTCATTCACTAAACAATACGCCGACTATTTTCTGCGGAAACTGTAGAGTTTTGATAATCTGCCGTGTATCGGGATCCATTACACAAAAAGAAGAAATATTCCGGGCGTCCTTTCCATTCGATATTTGCTTGACGTCATCTTTCCGATAAAAGAGAAGTTTCTCATCTGGTGATATATAGGATACAACTGGCCGGCCTGGTGCTTTTCGGAAAAGGGTATAATCGAGTGTCTCTAACAATTTACCAGTCTGCCGATCGAAAATCTGAATGGTTCCTTTACTGTCCTGTATATATATTTTTGAAGAAGTAGCTGTTAGAACTCTGCGATAACTGTTCGCATTGTAAAAACCAAAGCTAGTCTTACTTTCCAAGTCTTCCCTATAAATTATTCGCTTGGATTTCACGTCAATGCAGAGTTTCTCAAGGTTCTTTTCACCTCGTCTGATCGGAATAGTGTAAAATTCTGCGATATTGTCATCCCAATTTATATTAAACCAAACAACCCATCTATCCTTATCTATAAGTTTTCGACTTATCAAATCGACTACTTTCCCCCTGGGAATGTCGATAAAGTAAAGTTTGCCATCATATAAGGCCATCTTTTCTCGGCTGGGGGAAACCTGCATTTGCATCTTAGACATAAAACTATATCCATATATCGGCTTAGCTGTCTTTGCATTTAGGTCAACCAATACAGTCGAAAATGGATTAGGCGCTGTTGAATAACCTTCATCAGTCATATATAAATACCTGGGGGAAGTTGCTATGATGCTGAAAGGAAAATACATTCCCTCCCAAGGTTCAGCCGTAGGTGGAAATGCAATACGCATGTTTTCATCGACACGCAGATCCGCAGCACGCACAACCACAAGAGGATTATCGCTACTCACAGCCAGGAATAAGCGCTCACCATCGGGAGAAATATCGGCATCACGGATACTGCATCCTCTTACTAAGTTAGGCACCTTGCCTGTAGCTACAACCTGCAAGTTCCCATCGAGCTTTTGCAAATAACCATATTCTCCCACCAAATAGATGCCTGGGGATGAATATGAGGCCATTGTTATAGAGGGACTCGCTACAGAGAAGACCAGGGCGCAAATACTGATGAGGCATTGTCTGATCTTGGTAAAATCTACTTTATTCATTTTGTACCTCCCATACAGTCGGAACAATAACAATTTATTACCAGGGTGGATCATCCATAAAGTCAACGATCTTATCTGCATAATCAGGCCCAGAAACTAGGGACAGGCACCTGTTTTCTTTTCCCATTCTTAACCTTTTCGTTCGTTTTTTGGGTGGTCTGCCGTCCGCAACTGCTCTGGCTAATCTCGGCATGCCCGCAAGTTAACGGAAAATCCACATCTGTCAATAAATTAAACGACTGTCCCTATATATTCTGTCCTCTGACTTCTGTCTTCTGACCCTGTCCTCTGTCGTCCTTCGTGTCTTAGTGCCTTCGTGGCCAATCTCTAATTCTCTAATCTCTAATCAACTAATTCTCTGCTTCTCGGCGGTAAAACAAACTTGTGCCCAGGGTATCCGTGTCAAAAATCAGACTAAGTGTTTGCGTTTTTAGGCCGACTGCTTTATCCTGATAGCATACGGCTTCAGCCCTATCACCGAGACAAGGCCGGGCAGGAACTGTCGTGTGATACTCACGTCGGTTCTGAGCGGGTATATACCGGCCGGGCTGCGGGCACGCACCGGACACTGCTGTCGGCAGCGTGTTTGAGAAACTGCCTTAGGGGAGTTTATGATTATGGAATACAACGAACAGGAACTCTTGGCAAAAGCGAAAAAACCATTGGAAATAGCTTCAAAACTGCATTCATATTACAAGGGCAAGGTTTCTGTAACGCCCAAGTGCCGCGTCAGAGACCTGCACGATTTTGATATATGGTACACCCCCGGCGTATCATCTCCCTGCAGGGACATTGTTAAAGACCCCCAAATGGTTTACGAGCTGACCAATAAATGGAACACCGTTGCCGTTGTTAGCGACGGCACCAGGGTCCTCGGTCTTGGAGATATAGGACCCCAGGCCGCCCTTCCGGTTATGGAAGGAAAGGCCATAATCTACAAATATCTCGGCGGCGTCGATGCATTTCCTATATGCCTTGACACCAAAGACCCGGATAAGTTCATCGAGACCGTCCTGTTATTACACCCTTCTTTTGGAGGGATTAACCTTGAAGATATTGCTCAGCCAAAGTGCTTTTACATACTCGACAGATTGAGGGCCGAAAGCCCCATACCCGTATGGCACGACGACCAGCAGGGGACCGCAACCGTCACCCTTGCCGCTCTTGTCAATGCTCTGAAAGTCGTTGGCAAGAGTATCGAGGATGTAAAAATTGTTTTTATGGGGGCGGGCGCATCGAATATAAGAATTTCGAATATCATTTTCCAGGCCGGCGCCGACCCAAAAAAATGTATTATGTATGACAGCAAAGGCCCCCTTCACAACAAACGCACTGACATAATCGACAATCCTTCTCTAAAGGAAAAATTAAATATCTGCCGCATCACCAATGCCCCTGGCTTCGAAGGCCCAATCGCCGGAGCGCTCCGGGGCGCGGATGTATTGATTGCACTTTCAAAGCCCGGCCCTGATTCTGTCAAAGGCCGGTGGATTTCAAAAATGGCAAAAGACTCTATCGTCTTCGTATGCGCAAATCCGGTGCCCGAAATATGGCCGTGGGAGGCAAAAAAAGCCGGCGCCAGAATCGTCGCAACAGGCCGCAGTGATTTCCCGAACCAGGTAAATAATTCCCTCGGATTCCCCGGCATCTTCAGGGGAGTTCTTGATGTCAGGGCCAAAACAATAACCGACGAAATGTGTATCGAAGCAGCAAGAGAATTGGCAAGGACCGCCGAAGACAAGGGGCTAAGTGAAGACTACATAATTCCCTCTATGGGTGAATGGGAGGTGTTCCCGCGAGAGGCCGCCGCAGTCGGAGCCAAGGCCATTGAGCAGGGAATAGCCGAAAAAATTATGACACGGGACCAGTTGTACAAAACAGCCGAATCAATCATAAGAAATGCAAGAGACCAGACAAAGATGCTGATGGATGAGGGATTCATACCGGACCCGGACAAAGAATCTTAACTCTGTTCCCGCTGACAGTCGGGATAAGCGAAGAAGATACCGTCGAAGGCCGCTGCCCGGCAAAAATGAGAAATTTTTCGTGGATTCCTTGAATTTTGCCGAATAATAACGTAGTTTATCGCTTTTTTATAGGCGTTATAAGTTGAAGGTACGCAGATGGAACTGATAAAGCAGATAAAGCAGGCCGAGGCACAGGCCCAGCAAATCATCGAACAGGCCAAAGCAAAGGCCGCCGAACAGGCCGGGCAGCACGGCAAAAAACAGCGCCAGATCCGGCTCGAGGCCGAGCAGCAAAGGAAAAAGGCCGTCGATGCCGCCGTCGACGGAGCCTGGGCGCAGGGCAAGAGCGAAGTTGCAGTCCTCAAAGCCGAAGCCGAAAAACAGAAAAATCAATTGCGGCAGGAGACAAAACCAAAAGTGTCCGCGGCAATAGCCAGGGTCATGGACCACTTGAAAGGTTAACTGTGGCTGTTGCTCAAATGGCAAAAGTAATGATTGTCAGCCATCGCTCGCAGGCCTCCGAGCTTCTCGAAGCCCTCCAGAGCGAAGGCCTCTGCCATATCCTAAACGCCGAGCAGGCAGTGGTCAGCAGGGATTTCCCCGACCTCGCCGCCCTCGCCGAAAGGCCCAAAGATATTGAAGGGCTGTTGAATCGTATCCAGAAGTCCGTCGCCTTCCTTGAGAATTACTCTCAGGCCAAAAAGGGACTTGCAGATGCCCTCGCCCCGCGAACCGTCATCGATGAGCAGGCCTATAACAGCGTCGTTTCAGACCAACAAATTCTAAATGTCATCGACCGCTCCGAGCAGCTTGATGCCTCGATGGAAAAGACAAGCAGTCAAATCGAAAACCTTCAAAGCACGCTCGCAATGCTCGAGCCCTTCTCGGCCCTGGAAACACCCGTTGAAGAAATCGGCCCGATGTGGCAGACAATATCTCTGGCGGGATTGATACCGAACCAGCAGCTTGACCAGCTCCGGGAAGATTTGGCCGAGCTTGGTGCCGCCCTTCAGCAGGCCGGAGCAACTCATAATAAGTCTGCCTGTCTTGTCGTTTGCCTTAAAGAAAATCTCGACACGGCCCAAAAGCTCTTGCGCTCCGCCGAGTTCGAGCCGGCCAGCTTCGAAAATATGACCGGCGCCGCTGCGGATTTGATTCGCGAACACAGCCAAAAGCTGGACGATGCCCAGAACGCACTCCGCCGCCATCGAGAAGATGCCGCCCTGCTCTCTGAAAATCTGCTCAAGCTCCGCATCCTTCACGACCATTACACTAATCTATTGAACAGAGAGCAGACCAAAGATACGGCCCCGGCAACAAGCCAGACCGTCATTCTTGAGGGCTGGGTAAAGAAAAAAGATTTCGCCCGCTTGCAGAAGATAGTCTCCGGTTTCGAGGCGTCGACGCTGGCGAAAATCGAACCGGCCGAAGACGAAGATATACCCGTCGAAATTGAAAACAAGCACGTTGTCAGACCCTTTGAGGTAATAACCCGCCTCTACGGCATGCCGCAGCATTTCGAGGTTGACCCGACTGTGTTTCTGGCGCCCTTCTTTGCCTTGTTTTTCGCTCTGTGTTTAACCGACGCCGGTTACGGACTTATTATTATCGCCGCGATGGCTTTCTTCATAAAGAAAATACAGGGCGACAAAAAGCTGATGTGGATGCTGGGCATCTGTGCTGCTGTTACTATTGGGGCCGGTGCGCTTACCGGCGGATGGTTTGGCGATGCAGTCCAGCAATTTGTACCCTCCCTGAAACCCCTAAGAGCAAAGATGATGTGGTTCGACCCCTTTGAGAAACCGATGATGTTTTTTGGCTTGTCACTGGCGCTGGGTTACGTGCAGATTATGGCGGGACTGGTGATTGCGTTTGTGCATAACCTTAGACGAAAGCAATATATAGCCGGGTTGTGTGACCAATTTTCCCTGTTGGTGATGCTCAATTCGATTGCGATATTTGCGGCGAGTAAGGTATGGGTGGTCCCAATTGAAATCGGCAAATTCTTCGGAATTCTGGCGATTATTCCGGCGGCCGTGATTTTGCTGTTCAGCCAGCGCGAAGGTGGGTGGGGTGGCCGGATAGGGATGGGAGCGTACAATCTCTTTAGCACCATATTCATTGTGGGGGATGTGCTAAGTTACATAAGATTGATGGCGCTCGGTATGGTTACAGCCGGCCTGGCAATGGCAATAAACGTTATGGCACAGCTTGCACTCGATATACCTTACGGTTTCGGTATCGTGGCAATGATAGTAGTACTCGTCGGCGGACACGGATTTAACATAGCTATAAACGCTTTAGGTGCCTTTGTTCATACCTTGAGATTGCAATACGCGGAGTTTTTCCCCAAGTTCTTCGTCGGCGGCGGCAGGTCCTTTGAGCCGCTGAGTAAAAAGTACAAACACATTTATATAGGAAAATAGAATACAAGAAAGAGAGGTTTGGCAATGGATGGATTGACATTAGCTTTGGTTGGCGTCGGATTGGCGGCTTTATTGGCTGGTATCGGCTCGGCGATTGGAATCGGTATTGCCGGCAGAAGTGCCACAGGTGTGCTCAGCGAGAAACCGGAAAGATTTGGGCAGGTGTTTATTATGGTTTTACTGCCTGGCACACAGGGTTTGTACGGCTTCTTGGCGGCTTTTATGGCTATGCGCAAACTAAACTTTTTTGGCGGAACCGGTGTCCCGGAACTAAGTTTCACACTCGGAATGCAAGTGTTGGTAGCTTGTTTGCCTATTGCCTTTGCAGGTCTGGTAAGTGCTATTTATCAGGGTAAGGTTTGTGCGGGCGGCATCTTAATGGCTGCAAAAAGACCGGAAATGGCCTTCAAGGCCGGAGTTATCTATGCTGTTATGGTGGAACTTTACGCAATGCTTGGCCTGGTGATAACATTGTTTATCCTGCTGTTTGGTATTAGTTGGCCGGAAGTTGCTGCCGCAGCCGTGTAATGCCTTAAACGCAATCTTGTCCTGCCTGCCCCCCAGGGGAGCGAAGTCGAAGGGACACAATACGCGATACGCAATACGAGATACGAGATTATGGAAGCTAAACAGGTAATAGAAAAGATTCTCGCCGACGCTAAAGCCGAAGCGCAGAAGCTCAAAAAGCAGGCCGACCAAAAACAGGCCGACCAGCAGGCCGAGCTCGACAAAGAATTGGCTCAGTACAAAAAGCAGACCGACGCTCTCGCTCAAAAGGTCGCCAGCGATGAAAAGTTGCATCTGCTGGCCGCCGCGAGAATGGAAATCGCTAAAGAGCACCTCGCCGAGAAAAGAAAAATACTCGACGAAGTCTTTACCCGGGCCCGCCGCCAATTGCTCGACCTGCCGCTCGACCGGTACAAAAAGCTTATGACTGCTCTGTGTCTCGAAACCGTCGAAACAGGTGGCGAAGAGGTTATAATTGACAGCGAAGAAAAGCGAATCGACGAGTCCTTTATCGAGCACGTCAATAGCAAGCTGGGCTCAGGCCGCAAAAGAGAATTGAAGTTGTCAAAACAACGCCAAAATATCGGCGGCGGCTTTATCTTAAAACGCGGAAAAATTAAAACCAACGTCTCTATCGACGTGCTGCTCGACCTGGCACGAAAGGAGCTGGAAATCGAACTGGCAAAAGAACTGTTCGGAGACTAACGCACAAAGTTACTGGACCTGAAAGTATATGGCTCAAGTTACCAAACAGCCCGTTATTGATTTCTACACGTATCCGCCTGTCGGCTCTGACGACTGGCGATACGCGTTCTATACCGCTCAGGTACGCGCCCTTGAGCTGCAGATGCTAAGCAGGGCGACTTTGCTTGATATGGCCAACGCCGCAAGCTTCGAACAGGCCGCCGATTTGTTAAGCGGGACCGAATATGCCCTTGCTCACGCATCTGCAAGCTTCTCGGAAGTCGAGAGTACCCTGCAGCTTGGAAGGTCGGCCATCCGGGAGCTTTTCTCGGTTTTTATGCTCGACAAATCGATTGTGGAGCTTTTCAAAACACGGGATGATTTCGCCAACCTCCGATTGGTCCTCAGGCGGACCCTGACGGAAAAACCCCTCGGAACCGATTACAGCATAGATGGCAACGTTTCGCCCGAAGTCTTCGAAGAGGTCTTCACCGAGGACAACTACGAGCTTCTTCCCGATTATATGCGCGCCGCTGCCGAACAGGCGGTCCTGGCCTACTATCAGGACAAGGATATTCGCCGCATCGATTATGCAATCGATGATTTCCAGGCCGAATATAATTTGGAAAAAGCCCGCCGGCTCAGGAGCATTTTTCTGCTCGGTCTTTCTCGGCTCCAGGTTGATTTGACCAACATCCACACAATGCTTCGGCTAAAATTCACCGACTCCGAGCAGGGAACCCGCCTTGCGGGAACAGAGCGAAAAGTCTTCTTAAAAGGCGGATTTATAGAGCAGGAGCGGTTCATCCACGGCCTCGACCTCGGCTATGAGGCGTTGGGGCCTCTATTTTTCGTAACGCCGTACTACCGCCTCGTCGATATCGGCGCGAACTATCTCGGCTCGAATAAATCTTTTCTGAAAATTGAGCAGCAGTGCGAAGAGCACCTGACCGGATTTCTCAAATCCACCGTTCAGATTACCGCCGGCCATCAGCCGATTATCGCTTATTTATTGATGAAGGAAAATGAAATCCGTACCGTACGGCTAATATTAACAGCCAAAAAAAATAACCTCGACACAAAACTTATTTTAGACCGCCTGGGCTAATGAGAAAGAAACCTGCGAAAAATTGTTTCTCTCTGTCATTCCTGCTATACGAATCGTCATTGCGAGCACAGCGAAGCAATCTCATATTTAGCCCCCAATTTATTGGGGGGGTTAACTCCTTAACTGCATTAACCCTGGCGAATATGAAACGTGATAAGCAAATCATTGAACTGTTGGTAATTAACCACGGAGCCAAAGAATAACAAAAGTGGAATAAGGAAATATCTCAAAATGTCATTCTGAGCGCAGCGAAGAATCTGGCCGACGAAGAGAAGATTCTTCATTTTCCGATGCTCCGTTCAGAACAGTAGGAATACAAAACTTGTACCTGCGTAAGCAGGTATCCAGGATGTTTTGAATATTTGGTAATTTGAATTTCGAATTTGTTTCGAATTTCGATATTCGAATTTCGGATTTAGAAAAGATATGGAAAGTAAAATCGCAGTTTTAGGTAGTGCAGATTTTGTGATGCCGTTTTCGGCACTGGGCGCCGATACGTTCCCGGTTGACCTCTCCGCCGGTGACATCACCGAAACTGCCGAAGAAATAATCGACAAAAAGTATGCCCTCGTTGTTGTTGCCGAAAACATAGCCGCCGTGGCTGAACAGGTTTTCTCGGATTATCAGGATAGCCCCATCCCCTGCATTGTGGTCGTGCCGTTCACCACCGAATCCGAGGGCTTTGCAACGCAGGCCCTCGCCGAAGCCCTGAAAATGGCTACCGGCATAAATATTCTTAGCCGATGAGTGGATGGAGGAAAGAAAGGGATACCACACACGTGAGTGTGTGGAGGAAAGAAACGCATATACGAAGGTCTTGAAATGAGCGAAGCAAAAACCGGTAAAGTAGTAAAGGTTGCGGGCCCCGTCGTCGTTGCCGAAGGTATGGCCGGGACGCGAATGTACGACGTCGTTCGCGTTAGCGAACAGAACCTTATTGGAGAAATCGTCGAGCTGCACGGCGATTTGGCCTCTATCCAGGTCTATGAAGAGACCACCGGCATCGGGCCGGGCGAGCCCGTCGTGGACACCAAAGTACCTTTGAGCGTCGAGCTGGGTCCGGGACTGATTGAAAGCATTTACGACGGCATCCAGAGACCGCTCGACACCCTCGTAGAGGCCGAAGGAGAGTTTATGAGCAGAGGCAGCGCGATGCCAGGCCTCGACAGGGAAAAGAAATGGCACTTCAAGCCAACCGTGACCGAGGGAACAAAAGTCGCCACGGGAGATGTCATAGGAGATGTCCAGGAAACAACGCTGCTCGTTCACAAAATTATGGTCCCCCCCGGCATCGAAGGCACAATACGAAAAATAGGCCAGGGCGATTACACCGTCGAAGAGACCGTCGCCGTATGCGTCTCCGAAGACGGTACCGAACACCAGCTCCAGCTTATGCAGAAATGTCCCGTCCGCAATGCCAGGCAGATAAAAAGGCGTCTTGCCCCGAACACGATTCTCGTCACCGGCCAGCGGGTCATCGACACCTTCTTCCCAATCGTCAAGGGCGGAACCGCCTGCGTACCCGGCCCGTTCGGAACCGGAAAAACAGTCGTCCAGCACCAGCTCGCCAAGTGGGTCGATGCTGATGTAGTTGTTTACGTTGGCTGCGGCGAGCGCGGCAATGAAATGACAGACGTCCTGACCGAGTTCCCCGAATTAAAAGACCCCCACTCCGGTGAGCCGTTAATGCGCCGCTCCGTCCTCATTGCAAACACGTCGAATATGCCCGTAGCAGCCAGAGAGGCCTCCGTCTATACCGGCATCACAATAGCCGAGTATTTCCGCGATATGGGCTATACTGTGGCCCTCATGGCCGACAGCACCAGCAGATGGGCCGAGGCAATGAGGGAGATTTCGACCCGTCTCGAGGAAATGCCCGCCGAAGAGGGCTACCCTGCATACCTCGCCGCCCGAATCGCCGCCTTCTACGAAAGGGCCGGCCGAGTCCAGTGTGCCGGCAGCCCAGAACGAGAAGGTGCCCTATCCATCATCGGAGCCGTAAGCCCGCC
>Ga0114919_10004296_pt1 | contig 11433 bp, 9 predicted proteins | sample BlataG_FD_88682 | JGI IMG/M metagenome (GOLD analysis project Ga0114919, IMG submission 88682) | Deep subsurface microbial communities from Black Sea to uncover new lineages of life (NeLLi) - Black_00105 metaG | ecosystem: Environmental > Aquatic > Marine > Oceanic > Sediment | place: Atlantic...
AAAAAAAAAAAAAAAAAAAAAAAAAAAAAAAAAAAAAGAGAGAAGAAAAAAGAGAAAAAAAAAGAGAAAGAAGGAAAAAGAGAGAGAGAGAGAGAGAGAGAGAGAGAGAGAGAGAGATGTGGCCACAATGATGATGGCCCAATTAATCTAGTACCTCCCCTGTTAGTAGGTTTCATCACAAGGAGAATATTGGCTTCCAAACCTAGGAGCTGTTGGGGGAAGAGGAGGAGGTCGACCGGTAGGTTTGCCAGTGTGTTGGAAAAAGTCATTGGAGTGACCAAGCAAGTTTTCAAGCTTGCTAAACGAAGTGTTAAAAACATGTGTTATCATCCATTTTGGGATGATATTCTCCAAAACAAAATTAAAAATAGAGTCTTACCTCTCTCTGCCCATAGACAGGTATGATTCCAACATGGAGAAGAGATTACTTTACTATTCTACTCTTTCTTTTTTACATACTACATATATGTGTTTGCCCTCTTTTTCCTCCCTCCCTTACTTTTGTTTGTAAGGCACTACCCCATGTCCTCTTGGACCAGGCCCCACGCCATTCACTGTCTCGTACGCCATTGCCAACCCAGCCAGATACGTATCATTCCAAGAAGGAGCCAATAACGTAATACCAAAAGGCACTTGGAAACTCTCCTTTCCAGTTGAAGCCAATATTTTTTTTCTTGCTGCCACCTTGACATTCCCCTCGTCATCATCTATAGTATTGCTATAATCAAGAGTTATGAGTCCACTGGGGACAGAGACCCCACACATGTCCATCAGGTTGACAAAATTAGTAAATCTGCCCAAATTGGCATTTCTTGTCAAGAATTCAGTCGATTTTATAATGGTCAGATTTGGCTTTATCTCTTGCTCTTGAATCTCTGCTATAAGATAATTGTAGGCTGCAGTAGGGACCACCAAGACGTCGATCTTCTCCAACTCCATCCTGGCTCTGGCTTTCAAATGTGTCTGTCTAGCCATGTCTTCAAATAAATCCACTGCTGTGAAATTGATGGCCTTGGCGATGACGTATCGAATGACCTTCAGTAGACGATCGTCAGCGAGTACGTCTGCTACTTGCAGCGTACCGTCTTCAGACACTACTTTTTTCCTACCACCTTCTTCTAAAAAGTGACGAATTCCAGAGTACCTTTCAGCGACAAAAGCACCACCATACAGTGAAGCTGCAATATCTTCAAAGGGAGCATAGTCAATATCTACCTGCTCACCTCCTAATTGGGTCATACGCTCAGCTGCCAGCTCCATTTGTGAAAGCATTGCAGTGGCCGCTCTCTCTCCACCCACTTTACCGTCAAATCTCAAGAATTGCCTCGATGGCATCCCAAATCTAAATTTAGGAACAGTTTTCTGTTGACCACCATCCCTTCCATCTTTACCTGCATCACAATTGTCAGGGAAGGTTCTGTTGACAACAGATAAGTTTCTAGGTCTCCAAGTAGCATCAGATTTATCCTTGTTATCCATAATCTCAGCCACAAATGCACCATCTTTAACCTTCAATGCAAATACTGACACACAATCCAACAAGTAACAAGCTGGCACTACTCCAGTAGTAGAGAACTTTCCTAGAGACGGTTTAATACCAACAATACCATTGGTTCCAGCAGGAACACGGCCAGAACCAGCTGTATCAGTACCCAGAGCAAATGAAACAAGGCCAGCAGCAACGGCAGGACCGCTGCCGGAAGAAGACCCTCCTGGACAGAATCTATCGTCAAAGGAATTAGTAGGGACTCCATAAGGTGATCTGGTTCCTACTAGACCAGATGCGAATTGATCCATGTTGGTTTTGCCCATGAAAATGGCGCCTGCATCGTGGAGAGCTTGGACGGCTGGGGCGTGGATGTCGGGGTGGCGGTTGAAAGAGGGGCAGGCACACGTGGTGGGGAAGCCTGCAACATCGATGTTGTCTTTGACTGCAAATGGAATGCCCCAAAGTGGGCCTCTTGAATCAGGAGGTTGGGATTCTAGGAATCTGGAGAGAGATTAGGAGGGAGAGGAGGGAAGGGAAAGTCAGTGGAGAGAGCAGTGGTGGGTGGGGGAGACGGGAGATTTGTACGTGAACAAGCAGCGATTGGTTATCTTATGAGCGCATATGCTTACTTGCAACGTTCAAGAACTTGATCGAGGGTTGGCTTGGAGATGAAGGTGCACCCACTCTCTTCAATTGCTGGGTGAAGGGTTGTGACAAGGGATGATGGAGTAAAAGTCCCTGCCGCATAGGAGCTCTTGAGAGCATCTATTGAGAGGTCAAGTTGTTCACTCATTATGTATTGAAATGATTGCTTGGGTGAATGTGCCACACTCACCTCTTGGTCTCCTTGATACTTGACCTGCCACGTCCATGTCCATGTGGAGCATCCATGTGGTCTGGTCTTCCCCTCCTTTTGCTCTCGCACGCTCTTATAAATCAAACTGCTGTAGAAAGAAGTTCGTTATAAAGCTACACATTGGTATTGTCTAGATCAGCTTGGTTGTATCACAATTAACAACAGAAGTGGTCCAATAATATGTCTCAAAACATGTTGAGATTGGCGGTGTGTGGTCTTCACTTGAAAGGCTTTCCTTTAAATGCGCAATTAACCTCACTCAATGCGGAGTTCATCAAGTCATGTAGGTCAGCATCCGTATATAAAGTCTACGCTTTCAGGGACGAAGCTGGCAAAGTCAAGCCCGGCATGATCAGACAATCGCCAGCCGATGACCCCCAACCAGGAAGCAGCTTCTACTTGGAGCTTTGGGACGTGCCCATAGAAAATTTCGGCAAGTTTATCGTCCAAGTACCACCTCCATTAGCAATAGGAACTGTAGAACTAGATGATGGCAGCCAAGTCAAGGGCTTTGTTTGTGAAGCTTGGGTCGCCGAGGCATCCAAGCAGGGTGCTGACAATGCTACCGACATAACACATCACGGCAGCTGGCCAGCATACATTGAATCTCTAACAAAATAGAGTAAATTATAGAATAGTGATTAGTACTTGTAATTAATTCTCATCGGAACGTTTACAAAAATATCAAATTGATGGCAACTTCAACTTCAAATGAAACAAAAAAAAAACTCCTAGCTCCAAACTCCAAACTGATCTATCAATCAAAAGAAAATGGAAGTACGGAACACAAAGGAAGGTAGAGCAAACAAGGTAGAAGCACTATATGACACTCAAAAAATCCAGATATAGATATATCTGATCAATCAATTTGAGTGTAGTACTCTTCAGGAATAACCGCTCTATCTAAAAACAGTAATCAATATACAAAAACGCATTACTACTACTCTTCACCACCACCACCACCACCACCACCATATATTACCCCTAACCTAATCCTCCATTGTAATCAAACACAATGGAGCCCCCTGCTGCACCATGTCTCCCTGCACCACACAAATATCAGCAACTTTCCCCGCCTTGGCAGCCACCACTGCATACTCCATCTTCATAGCTTCCAAAACCAACAATGTATCGCCAATCTGGACTTGATCCCCAGCAGCAGCCTTGAGCTCCCAAACAGTACCAGTGACAGCTGCTCTCACAGCCTCCCCATCCATACCTACATATGGATCTTCCTGCTGGCCAGCCCCCATACCAGAGGAGGCACTGAGGTCAGAGTCCAGTCGGGTGGAGTCGAGGCGGGCGTTGGATTCAGATTCCAGTCTGTTTTGTTCCACCAATGCAAGCTGTTGTTTAGCCTTGAATTCAGCCACTTCATCTGCAACTGAAGCAACCAATTTATTGTATTCAGCCATGTCAAAGATCTCATGAGTAATCTCAATCTCTAGACGTCCATTCTTGAAATCAGATCTGAATGTCTCCAATTCATCTTCACTCACTTGGTAGAATCGAATTTGATCAAAATTACGGAGCAACCAAGGCTTGTTGGGTTTAAATGGACCAGCTCTAGTGAACGCATTCCATATGGGCAGTGTTCTACCAACCAACTGATACCCACCCGGGGATTCCATTGGGTAGATGCACATGTAGCATCCACCGATACCCACGGCTCCTTCTGGTGTGAAGGTTCTGGCTGGATTGTACTTTGGTACTACCAAACGATGGCGGGGATCTAATGGTACTGCACAAGGCGCCCCCAAGTAGACATCTCCAAGTCCCAGGACCATATAACTAGCAGAGAAAAGAATCTTCCTTACAGCTTCAGCTGGATCTCCCTCCAGACCATTGTTGGCGGCGACAAAGTTCACATTGGAGGGGAGGTAAGGGGCTTCAGGACGAATGGAGCGAGTGTACTTGGCAATAGCTTCGTGGGTCCATTTCTCATCAAATGCCAATGGAAGGTGGAGAATACGACTCTGAATCTTGGCTTCTGCAGCTGGACTCAACTCATTCTCAGCCTTTTCAATCAATGTGACGAGATCAGCAAGAGAAAGAATGCGAGAATCGTACTCAATCATAACACTACGAACTCCAGGGCAGGTTTCAACCAGTCCACTGATGTTCTGCTTTGCCAGCCAGGCTTGAAGCTCAGCTATGCGTACTCTTAGATTCAGATCAAGCTCCATTGGACCATACTCTAAAAATACATAACGGTCACCAGCCAGACGGAGGAGAGCTCCTGGGTGGGTGCCTCCAGCCTTCCATTCCTTCAATACTGCTTGGGTAGGTGGGCAAGCAGGGACTGCTGGCTTCCAACTGGCCAAGCCTGCCTCAGCAGATGATGATGAAGCACCACCACCAACAAAAACAGCTGAGCTTCTCAACAACTCCACCTTCTTATCAACGGTCAATCTAGCACCAAATGCATGTTCTAGGGTTGTCATCTGGAACATAATACTGTCTCCAGGACGAGCTTGGCCCACCTTCCACATTTCAGTCGACAAGATTGTTGCAGGGCATACAAACCCACCTAAAGAAGGTCCGTCAGCACAAAGAATAATTGGCATATCTCCGGTATAGTTGACAGTGCCAATAGCATACACATGATCGTGGACGTTAGAGGGGTGAGAGCCTCCTTCTCCACCATCAGTACGAGCAAATTCAGGTCGGGGGCCTTCCAACCTCATCCCCAATCTGTTGGAATTGTGGTGAACTTTGAATTGTGTGGTGTAGAAGGTCTCCACGTCTTTGTCGGTGAAGTAGTCTGGAGCAGCTTGAGGTCCAGGGAGAACTTTGATTTCCCAGCATGATGAGGATGATGATGAGCTATTGGAATCGCTCGCAAAAGCAGGGAGCCAAGCAGGTGGTACTTCAGTGCCCACTGCCACCTCAGCAGTGGCTTCTCCAAGAGGCAACAGATCTCCAGCTCTTAATGCTCTTCCTTGGTGTCCACCCATACCTCCATTGGGAAAGGTTGAACGACTGTTCAAGTATACAGGAACATCAAATCCGCCTCCAACAGCCACATATATACGAGCACCATTCAAAGCAGCTCCAACCTTGACAGTCTGACCAGCAGTAACGGCAAAGCTTTTGAATTGAGGAGGAGCAGCTCCCTTACCACCATCAATATCAACGGTAGTACGTGCACCAGTGATGGCAACAATGGCGGGGGTGAGAAACTTGAGAGTGGGTCCTTGGAGGGTAATTTCAAGAGCAGCTGCATTGTCATCGTTGCCCACCAGGGCGTTTGCCAGTCGGTGAGATAAAGCATCCATTGGGCCAGATGGAGGTACTCCTACTGCCCACATTGCTACTCTACCAGGATAGTCCTGTACTGTCGTCATCAAACCTGGCTCGATAATCTCCACTGCAGCTGGAGTAAAAGGAAGGGTCTCCAAAAAATTGGTAGTAGTAGCTCCTGATGCATAGCCTGGTGCAGCTACAATTGTCTTGAGCAGCCCCAAGTTGGTGGTAACACCACCAAGACGGGTAGAAGACAATGCTTCAGCCATGTTGGCAATAGCTATGGTCCTATCTTCACCCCATACCATCACTTTAGCAAGGAGAGAATCGTAAAAGGCAGGAACAACAGATCCAGTCTCTACCCATGTGTCTACACGGGGAGAAGCAGTCAAGCTGGAACCTACAGCAGCAGCTGTATTCCCCGGCCAGCCAACTTCACCCAAGGTGCCAGTACACGGGCGATAGTCATGAGCTGGATCCTCAGCACACACTCTCACCTCAATGGCCTGTCCATTAGGTAATGGCGAAGGGAAGGCACCCAAGTTGGAGGGGAGAATTTTATCAGCAGATACTCCTGGAGGTGGTACTGCACCTTGTACTTGGAGCATCCAGCACACAAGGTCAACTCCAGACACCATTTCAGTAATACCATGTTCAACTTGAAGACGAGTGTTCACTTCTAAGAAGTAAAACTCTCCAGTATCGTCATCCACAATGTATTCAACAGTACCAGCTGATCTGTAGCCAATGGAGCCACCAAGGGCTTTAGCAGAGGATTGCAGACGGGTTCTCAGCTCTGGGGTGACAAAGGGAGAGGGAGTCTCTTCCAACACCTTTTGATGGCGTCTCTGGATGGAGCATTCACGTTCGGGGAAAGTAACAATGTTACCTTTACCATCACCGAAGATCTGGACTTCAATGTGACGGGCATGTTCCACGTACTTTTCAATAAACACACCAGCATCGCCAAAGGAGGCAGCCCCCTGACGAGAAGCAGAGAGGAACTTTTCTGCGACTTCGTCAATGGTGCGGCAAATGTGGATGCCGATGCCTCCACCACCACCAGTGGCTTTAAGGAGAATAGGCAAGCCAATAGCTTGAGCATTGCCAACTGCTTCTTCTGGAGATTTGATGAGAGGCGTTCCCGGTAAGACGGGGACCCCAGCACCTTCAGCCAGGGAACGGGCAACATGTTTTTGAGCAAACTGACGCATTACTGCTGCACTGGGCCCCAAAAAAGCAATGCCGGCGCCTTCACAACGCTCTACAAAGTCAGCATTTTCAGATAAGAAGCCATACCCTGGGAAAATAGCATCGCAGCCAGTTTCTTTGGCTACTTCAAGGAGGCGATCTGTGTTGAGATAGTCTCGGGGAGCGGGGCCCAGGCACACAGATTCGGTGGCTCTGAGGACGTGCAGAGACAAGGCGTCTGGCTCAGTGAAGACAGAAACTGATGGGATCTGGAGATCTGCACACGCTCTCATTGCTCTCATGGCAATTTCACCGCGGTTGGCGATGAGGACTTTAGTGACAGGCATCGTTGGGTGTGTCAGCGGCGATAGAGAGAGAGAGAGAGAGAGGGCGTCAGGTGGGAGTTGCTTTAGTTTGGGTAGATTCCTTCCTGGTGCGATGGTTACAGATGATTTAAAGACCAGAACACCTAGGAAGACTATATATAGTGTTCGACTGCTAGAGTCTAAAGAGCGAGCAGCGTCAAAAAAGCCAAAAACGATCAAATTGATGTTGGCAAGGGCCCTTGGTAGGGATTGCGATGCAGAGTGATAAAAGAGCAAATAAATTCAAACATATACTGGCTATCACCTATAGATATGCATGCATTGTGGAATTGTAGAATTGCATCCATGCCTTACATAGAAAATGATGATTTGACACTTGGGGTCGCCCACATGTTCCCGACTCGGCTCGGAGAGCTGAGAGCCGACAACATTGCCCCCACATATACAAATGCTCTTTTCTTGCCTCTTTTCAGCCTCATTCTTTACCCTCCTGCAGTCATTTTACTCTCTACGTATACTATGAAGCCTCCACCAAATCAGAGATGTATAAAACTGTAGGAGCTGTGATAAATAAGAGCTCAAAGTTATACAACAGGCCTGCGAGACGGCACATAAGGTCCTATGGATGGCATGTGGGTGGTCTCTGCCACGCAGGGTCCACACTTTTGATAGCTGATTAAAGTTTGTTGCTTTCACGATTAAGCTCATCAATTCAACTCAAATTTATAGTTTCTTTGCTGAAAGGCATTCAACGAATTTGATTGAAGCAAGTTCTAAGGCATCAATTGCTACATCCCCCATTTCAATTACCCTACAAATCAACTGAAAGATGTCCTGCGCAGAACAAGGTGGCCCAGCTAACATTGCTGGACTCACTGAGGTTAGTATCATCATACTTAGAGCAGATTGTGGCGTTGTTAGGCTGTTTTGAGTTAACCTAGGGCAGCGCCAGAATGCCATAGATTACACCAGCTCACCTTTATTCCTCGCTCATTTCCACCTTGCAGTATGATGGATGTACTTCTTTCTTTGGTGGTAACCCCCCACTTGACCAAGCTGCTGGTAAGTACGCATTTTTTCTCGGATGTTGATGATGAGGCGCTGGAGGCCACATGCTCCCAGCCGTCGGCCCTGTCATCCCCATTTTCAAAATTGCTCTAGTAATTAACATCCTTTGCCTCAAATTTTTCTATATTCTTCTAATGATGACCATCTTATATCACTTTCCTATCTATTTCAGGTTACACCATGGTCGTCCTCTTCGGTGTTGTCTTCACTCTCATCACCTCTGGTTTGATTTGGCTCGAGTACAGATTCACTCCTGCCTCCAAGACTTCCGAGCGTTTCAACACAGCTGGCCGTACAGTCAAAACTGGCCTTATTGCCAATGTTATCGTCTCCCAGTGGACCTGGGCTGCTACCCTTCTCCAGTCTTCCAATGTTGCCTGGCAGTATGGAATCTCTGGACCTTTCTGGTATGCCTCTGGTGCTACCGTTCAGATCCTCTTGTTCGGTATCCTTGCTGTTGCTTTGAAGCGCAGAGCTCCCAATGCCCACACTCTCTTGGAGATTGTTCGTGCTCGCTGGGGTAACACTGCTCACAAGGTCTTCTTTGTCTTTGCCCTTCTCACCAACATCATTGTCACTGCCATGTTGTTGTTGGGCGGTGCTTCCGTGATGAATGCTCTTACCGGTATGAATCTCTATGCTGCCTGCATGTTGATTCCATGTGGTGTCATCCTCTACACTGCCTTTGGCGGTCTTAAGGCTACATTCATGGCTTCTTTCGTCAACTCCATCTACGTGTTGGTCATGTTGTGCCTCTTCTCCCTTACTGTCTATGCCGGCAACCAGAGCCCAGCAATGGGAAGCCCATCCATAGTCTACGATGGACTTGCCGATGTTACTAACTCTGAATTGGTTGCTGAAGCCGTTACTAGTGTCAACCCAGCTCTCTGTGATGAGACCTGTGTTTCCAACCTTAAACTTGGCCCGGTCGATGACAACAAGGGTGGTTCTTATCTCACCATGTTTTCTGAAGGTGGTTTCATTTTCGGAATTATCAACATTATTGGTAACTTTGGTACCGTGTTTGTTGACCAGTCTTACTACATGGGTGCTATTGCTGCCAAGCCAAGTGCTTCTTGGAAGGGCTACCTCCTGGGTGGTATGATTTGGTTTGCTATCCCCTTCACCCTTGCTACCTCCCTTGGCCTCGCTTCCCGTGCGGCTGATCTCCCACTTACCTCATCTGAGGCTGGTAGTGGTCTGGTTCCACCTGCAACTGCTGTCTTCTTGTACGGCAACGCCGGTGCTTGGTTGATTGCTCTCATGATGTTGATGGCTGTCACTTCTACTGCCAACTCTGAGTTGATTGCTGTCGCCTCTTTGATTTCTTACGACATCTATCGTACTTATATCAACCCCAAGGCAACTGGTGCCCAGATCGTCAAGGTCACTCGTTTTGGTATCCTTGGCTTTGGTCTGTTCATGGGTGTTTTGGCTATCATCTTGTTTGAGATTGGACTCAATCTTGGATGGGTGTATCTGTTCATGGGTATTGCTATTGGAGGGGCTGTCTTCCCAATCTATGCCTGCTTGACCTGGGAGAAGGCCAATGCTTTTGGTGCTATGTTGGGTGCCGTCTGTGGTCTCTGCTCTGGTTTGATTGCTTGGTTGGTCGTCTGCCAAGCTTACTATGGCAGCATTAACATTGACAATTTGGGTGGTAACTACCCAATGCTTGCCGGTAACTTGTGCTCTATCTTTGTTTCCATGATTGTTCATAGCATCTGCTCCTTCATTAAGCCACAGCACTACGATTGGAAGACCACTCGTGAGATCGCTTTGGTTGACGAGGCCGGGCACGAAGAGGGTGACTTTGATGTTGATGACAGCCCAGAATCCATGGAGAGAGCCGCCAAGATCATGAAGTATGCTGGATGGGGACTCGCTCTCATCCTCGTCGTCCTCTGGCCTCTCCTTACCCTCCCAGCTGGTGTCTTCTCCAAGGGCTACTTCACCTTCTGGGTCATCCTCTCTATTGCTTGGGGACTGATTGGTACTGCTATTGCTTTCTTCTTGCCATTCTATGAATCAAAAGAGACCATTGGAGCCATCTTCAAGGGCCTGCTCTGTGGTGTCACGGACAGCCGCGAGCCATCCGTCGCTGGTGCCAAGCAGGCATTCCCAACCAAGTCTTTCGGTAACTTGGATGAGGCTCCAGCAACAGCTGAATCTTAAAGCAAAGTGGTCACTCTCTGTCTCTCTTGCTGTATATAGAATAATGATCATGCTGATGATGTGATACATTGTCAAAGTATGCATCTCTTCATATACCACAACTCTTTGTCTTTCATTTTCTGTTCTCTGCATGGTCGTCTATGTGTCTTTGCTTCCGCCTCAACATAAAGATAAAACTTAACTACATTACTCAAAGATGATTTTATACGTACAAGGTACGTAGCTGCTAAACTTTAAACACCCCCTTTTTTAACTTGAAATTGTTTTCTTTTGATCAATTCTAGACTATTTTAGCAGTGTGCTTCAGACGTTTGGAATGTTCCATCAGTTGTTGTTGTATATTATTATACAGGTTTATAGGATTGACATTATTCTTCCTTCCCTCTATTCCATGTCTGCTATGCTACTAGTAGAAAGCATAACTGAAGGTGTATCCTTCCTGTTTCTCCTTTCTTTTATGGGTTGTTTTCAAATAGCTGTAATACATACATAAACCCACTAACAGCAGCAGATACAAAGAATCAACAACACATACTATGAAAAGCCGCCGAGACACGCCACAGCAGACATGAGTAGGGGAACCCACTAGGCCGGGCACGGCATATAATAGTAGCCAACAAATGTTACTATACATCACCAACCAATCAGTGACACAAAACCCCCTCCCAGCAACAGGGAGAGAGAACATATTCTGATACGTAGTCTGGGGGGAACGAGCCAGTCTCAGTGCAACTATTGGAAAATAGTGCGCCAGTAGACAGCCCGACCCCAATGCATGCATGTACTTACGCTTAACCTTCCCTTAACTTTCTCTTCCCCTTTTCTCTTTTACTAATAACAAATTCCAACTCTATCCTACTATTTTATTTTACTCCAGGTAATAACTAATGTTACTAATTACATCCATGTGAGGGTAAAGGCAAGGGTGCTAAAGGAACCAAAACTCAAACCTTTGCTGACCCAAAGGAGCCCCTCGCGCAGGAGGCTGGGATTGCTGCCTGTAGTCCTCCTTCCAAGTACGTAATACATATCATGCTAACTTCTGCTTTACTCTCTCTCTCTCTCTCTCTCTCTCTCTCTCA
>Ga0114919_10004298_pt1 | contig 11432 bp, 7 predicted proteins | sample BlataG_FD_88682 | JGI IMG/M metagenome (GOLD analysis project Ga0114919, IMG submission 88682) | Deep subsurface microbial communities from Black Sea to uncover new lineages of life (NeLLi) - Black_00105 metaG | ecosystem: Environmental > Aquatic > Marine > Oceanic > Sediment | place: Atlantic...
AGGTGGTCAGAGAGGATGTGGTAATTCTGGGTGTCCCCTGCCCGGGAATTATTGACCTCAGTAAGGTGGAACGACTAGTGGGTAAGGACAGGGATGAGCTGGATGATATCACCCGGGAAGGGGATAAAGTAGCGATAAAGGTCGATGGCGAGAAAAAGGGGTTCCCCGTCGTTGACGCCTTGTTTGACAACTGCCTTGCCTGTGAGTTCCCCACCCCTCAAGAATATGACATCCTTCTTGGTGAGCCCAGTTCCCCGGTTGTCAATAAGCCAGCGGCTCAACAGAAGATAGAGAAGCTGAAAGAGATGACCCCAGAGCAGAGGTGGGAGTTCTGGAAGAATGAGTTCAGCCGCTGCATCCGATGCTACGCCTGCCGGAATGTCTGTCCGGCTTGTTTCTGCCAGCGGTGTTTTGTAGAGGAAACCGAGCCCCAATGGGTGCTACCAGTGCCACGGTGGCAGGATAATCTCATCTTCCAAATAGTGAGAAATATCCATGTGGCAGGAAGATGCACCGACTGCGGTGAGTGCGAGCGCGTCTGCCCGGTGAATATCCCGCTAAGAAGCCTGACTAAAGAGATGTATGACCTGGTGGATGAGCTGTTCCACTATAAGGCTGGCATGGATAAGGAGGCTGCGCCACTACTAATTGCCTATGAGTATGCCGAGGCCGAGGATTTCTTCAGGTAGAAGAGATGAAGAATGACCAATAAGAAGAAAATAAACAAAAAGGATATAGGGAAGCTCCTCGGTCAGTGGAGTCAGCAGTTCACCGTATTCGCCCCTTCAATAGAAAGTGGCGCGGCTACAATGGCCGAGTGGGATGGAAAAGATACCAGCTTTTTGGATTGGTACCGAAATACAGTTATCCCCCCCAAGGCCAGCTTCCTCCCCCCGATGGAGGAGATGTTCCACTTCCAGAAGGGCAAGGAGGGCTACAGTATAGAACTGCCGCCCAAGAACGAACGTAAGCAGTTGATTTTTGGCATTCGCCCCTGTGATGCCAAAGCCCTGGCTATATTAGATATGACCTTTGAGGATTTATACCAAGACCCCTACTATCTTCCCAAAAGGAATAGCGCAGTATTAGTTGGTCTGGGGTGCACTAACCCCTACGATAGCTGCTTCTGCACTTCTCTGGGTATCCGCCCCGCAGAGTCAACCGATGTTGACCTAATGCTCACCGATATTGGCGACCAGTTCTTGATTGAAGAGGTTACCGAGGCAGGCAAGGAGCTGATTGCCACCGCTGGCGGAGTGGAAGATGCCACTGAAGCTGATGAGGCTAGAGCCAGGGAGGCAAAAGAGGCAGCCCATAACAAGGTAACTAGAAAGATAAACACTGAGGGTATTGAGGATAGGCTACTTGCCTCCTTTGATGATGAGGACTACTGGGAGAAGATAGCTGCCAAGTGCATAAGCTGTGGCATCTGCACTTTCCTCTGCCCTACCTGTTATTGTTTTGATATTAACGATGAGCTGGTTAAGCAGCAGGGGGCAAGATTCAGGAGCTGGGATAGCTGCGCCTTCCCCATCTATACCAAGATGCCGATGGAAAACCCCAGGCTGGAGAAGTGGCGGCGGGTGAGGCAGAGGGTATGCCATAAATTCGAGTTCTATCCCATGACCTTTAATGTCATCGCTTGCACCGGCTGCGGAAGGTGTATTCGCCTGTGCCCGGTGAACTGGGATATCACCCAGACGCTAGAGAATGTGCCAGTCAAGGTATAGGGAGTAAGAATGAAAGGTGTTACCGATATCGGTCACGGGAGGAGATTCCTCGCCGGGGGCAATGTTTACCTGCCTCATATAGTAGTAATAGAGAAAATAATTGAGGAAAGCCCCGGCGTCAGAACCTTCCATTTCAACTTTAAGGACGAGAAGCTAAGGGAGGAGTTCACCTTTGAGTCAGGGCAGTTCGGTGAATACTCCGTCTTCGGTATTGGCGAAGCCCCCTTCTGTATTTCCTCCAGCCCAACCAGAAGAGACCACCTGGAGTTTGCCGTACAAAGGGTAGGAAAAGTAACCAATGCTCTGCACCGGCTTGGCGTTGGGGCTGAGCTAGGCTTCAGGGTACCTTACGGTAATAGCGCTCCTCTCGATTTCATACGGGATAAAAACCTGGTCTTTGTTGCCGGCGGTATCGGCTTAGCCCCGCTACGGTCTCTCATCTGGAATGTCATTGACAATAGAGATAGCTATAAAAAAATAGATATTATCTATGGCGCCCGCAGTCCCGCCGACCTGTGCTTCAAGTATGACCTGGAGGTATGGGATAAGGATAAGACGGTAAACATGGTAACTACCGTGGACAAAGGCGATGAGACCTGGACAGGTAGGGAGGGCTTTGTCCCCAAGGTACTGGAGCAGGTGGCACCCTCAGCCCAAAATGCGGTGGCTATCGTTTGTGGACCACCAATAATGATACGGTTTACCTTCCCTGCATTGGAAAGATTAGGCTTTACCCCGGAGCAAATGCTCACCACCCTGGAGAAGAGGATGAAGTGCGGCATAGGCAAGTGCGGGCGATGCAATATCGGGAATATCTATGTGTGCCGTGATGGACCAGTGTTCACCTTTGCCCAGATTAAGAACTTCGTCTCCAGCGAGTATTAGAGATTCTTTAGCAACCTCACCCCCTTTATCCCCCTCTCCTTCAAAGGAGAGGGGGAAAGTATTTATAGAAGAGGGGCTAGCGCCCCTCTTAAACACCCTATTAAGTTAGGCTCACTATCAAAGGGAAAGGAGGAAGAGACTTTAGAGAGAGGCTTCGCCCCTCTCTTACCTACACTCCCCCTTCCCTTATCAAGGGAAGGGGGTCAGGGGGATAGGTTACCAAATGACCTCAAATAGAAGTGTTTATCAAGAAAAGTGCGATGGGGTGGGTTGATTAAGTAATAAATGCATAAAACAATCACTTAGATTAGGAATTTTATCTCTAGTGAGTATTAGAGATTCTTTAGCAACCTCACCCCCTTTATCCCCCTCTCCTTCAAAGGAGAGGGGGAAGTATAGGGTTTGAAGGGGCTTCGCCCCTTCAAACTTCCCTCGATAAACCACCTTTATTAAAGGGCGCGCTATACCAGCATTCCTTCCATCTCAGCTACGATTTGCTCGTTGGTGAAGTGATTGAGGCTTACGGCATCACTAAAGCAGGCAGCTATACAGGCACCACAGCCCTTACACAAGGCTTCATTAACCCGACACACCCCCTTCTCCTCATCAAAGTCAATGGCACTATAGGGGCAAACAAGCTTGCAGACTTGGCAGCCAGAGCAGATTCTCTCATCAATAACAGCAGTGGCGGCTTCAATCTCCACCCTTCCCTTGCTAATCATAGCCAGAACCTCAGCAGCAGCGGCTGAAGCCTGAGCTACGGTATCAGGTATATCCTTGGGACCCTGACAACAGCCAACCACGAATATTCCGTCGGTCATAGTAGCTACCGGGTCCAGCTTGGGGTGCTTCTCCAGGAAGAAGCCGTCGGCGCTGCGGCTGATATTAAATAAACGAGCAATAGCATCGGCATCTGGTTGCGGCTCCAGGGCACAACTCAGAATAACCATATCCACCGGCAGCCGACGCTGCAATCCGACCAGGGTATCCTCAAACTGAACAACGAGCTTACCTTCCTCCTCAGGCGTTTCGGCTATGTTGGTTATCTCAGCGGGACGACCTCGGAAAAAAATCGTCCCTTCATTGAGAACCCGGTTATAGAATTCCTCATAGCCCTTACCAAAGCTCCTGATATCAATATAGAATTCGCATACCTCGGCATCGGTGTGCTCCTTTATCAGGTGGGCGAATTTCATGGAATGCATGCAGCAAACACGAGAGCAATACTCGTGATATTTCTCATCCCTACTGCCTACGCAATGGATAATGGCAATGCTCTCCGGCTCCGAGCCATCCTTGAGTACAATATTGCCACCGGTGGGACCAGAGGAATTAACCATCCTCTCAAACTCAAGGCTGGTGATAACATTGTCCAGTCGCTTATAGCCATATTGATAGATGGGGGTAGGGTCAAACAGACTAAAACCAGTGGCTAGAATTATAGAGCCAACCTCTACCTCGATTACTTTATCCTGCTGCTCAAAATCTATAGCCTCTGCCTCGCAGAGCTTCTCGCAGAGACGGCAGGTGCCCTTCAAGAAATAGACACAGTGCTCGGTGTCAATGACCGGTATATTAGGCACTGCTTGGGGAAAGGGGGTATAGATAGCCTTCCTCTTGCCTATACCAGCCTCAAACTCGCTATCCACCTTCCAGGGGCACTTGGTCTGGCATAAGCCACAGCCAGTGCACCGAGCTTCATCAACATACCTCGCCTTCTTCCTGACTTTAACCTTGAAATTGCCTATATATCCCGAAATCTCCTCTACCTCACTATAGGTCAGCAGCTCAATATAGGGATGAGAACCCACCTGCGTCATCTTGGGGGTCAGAATGCATGCCGAGCAGTCCAGGGTGGGGAAGGTTTTATCCAACTGCGCCATATGCCCCCCAATACTGGGGTCTCTCTCCACCAGATAGACCTTGTGCTCAGAATCAGCAATCTTCAGCGCTGCCTGAATGCCAGCAATGCCCCCGCCCACTACCAGAGTATTAGGATTAACTGGGACCTCCCTGGTCTCCAGTGGCTGGTGATAATAAACCCGCTTCACCGCAGCGCTGACCAACGCCTTGGCTTTCTCCGTAGCTTCCGCTCTATCCTCAGTTACCCAGGAGCAGTGCTCACGAATATTCGCCATCTCAAATAGATAGGGATTTAGTCCTGCCTCCTGACAGGCACGGCGGAAAGTGGGCTCATGCATCGTCGGGGAGCAAGAGGCAACCACTACCCGATTAAGCCCCAGCTCTGTGATGTCAGCCTTAATTAAGTTCTGTCCCGGCTCAGAGCACATAAATTTGTAGTCGCGAGCCACCACCACCGAATCCAGACCTTGGGCAAAGCGGACAACCTCCTCAGTATCAACCGTGCCCGCGATATTGCTCCCGCAATGACAGATATATACACCAATCCTAGGTTCCACTGTTAACCTCCCGCTTTACCTCATAAATATAGTCAAGTACCTCGTTAGGTGAAACTATATTGGTATTGAGTCCCAGGGATATATGGTCAATCCCCAGGGCAAGACCAATCAATTGACTGATGAACAAAATAGGCAGGTTATAATCGGTTTTGAACTTGCTATTGACCTGGCTCTGATAGGCATCAAGGTTTGTCTGGCACAGTGGGCAGGGGGTAACAATACACTGGGCACCATTCCTCGCCGCGCTGTCCAGCAATTTGCGGATTAAGCCCAAAGCGAGGCTCTGCTCAGAGATAATTAAAGCTCCCCCACAACAACGAGCTTTTAATGGGTAAGGGACAGCCTCAGCACCCAAGCTCTCCACCAGACGGTCGAGGGACTGTGGGAACTCGGTATCGTCAGAACCATAATGAGGACGAACCAGCTGGCAGCCATAATAGGGGGCTACCTTAAGCCCATTAAGCCCATGCCGAACCTTAGAAGCGATAACCTCAGGGGTAACATCGTTAAGCAGCACATCAACCAGGTGCCTTATTTGCAGATTGCCATGATACTCCAAATTGGCAACAGCCAGAGCCTCATTTACCTGCGCCATCAAATGCGGATGGTCTTCCAGTTGTATACGTGCTCTATTTAAGGTTACACAGCAAGAGCTACACGGCGTTACCAGGTCCAGCCCAGTTTTCTCAGCCAGAGCCAGATTACGAGCCGCTACTACAATGGCTTCTAGCTCATCTAAAGAGCCATAGGGGGTCGAGCCACAGCAGGTCCAGCCCTCTAGCTCAATTAGCTCCATATCCAGGGGCTCAGCTATAGCCCGAACGGAAAGACCAAGACCTATTGCCGTAGACCCAGCCGAGCAGCCGGGGAAATAGGAATAGTATTTCACTGTCTAGCTATGACCTCTCTGAACTTCTGGATGATTCTGGATAAATCCTCTTTGCCTTTAGCCCTCTCGGGTATCAATGACATACGTCTGTGTAGAAATAGCTTCAACCCCAGAGGCAGCATCTTGACCGCAGACAAGGGATTAGCCAGCAAGTAGAACTTGAGCATCATACCAAATTCATGAACTCGCCCGTTCCCCTTAATAGAGCTGACAAAGCTACGATACATAGCCGGGGTACGAGTTCCCTTAACCCTGAAGCCCTGCTGATTTGCCAGGCTTTCTAAGGCATGAGCTAGCTCAGTCGGCTTGACACCACGGGGGCAGCGGCACCCACACAGGTGGCAGGAGAGGCAATACCACATAGAGTTACTGGACAAGACCTCGTCTCGCATCCCGGCGCGTATCATAGCAATAATCTTTCGTGGCGGGTATTCCATCTCGCTGGCGGCAGGACAGGAACCGGTGCAAATACCGCACTGGATGCAGGCATAAATATGCTCACCGCCAAGCGTGGCGGCAACCTCATTCACAAAGCTGTTCATACCACCAAATACTACCATAAACCCGATTGCCCCAACAAGGTTGAACCACAGAGATTGTTTATTAACCTCACCCCCTTTAAGTTTCTATTAGGTAACCCTATCCCCTTTAATTACCCCAAAAATCAAGATTTTCGGGGACCCCGGTTAAGCACCCAGAAAAATCTTCGATTTTCCCGGGAACCCGCTTTATCCCCTTCCCTTGATAAGGGAAGGGGGAAGGGGGCAGGGGAATAGGTTGCTAGATAATCCCAACCACCGACATTGCTCTAGTTCAGATAGATAGGTGACACAGATTATTATGTTTCGTTTCTCTGCAGCATTGACCCCATCCCCCTGTCCCCCTTCCCCTAGAGGGGAAGGGGGAAGTAGTTTTAAGAGGGGGCTTCGCCCCCTCTTTTTTATTTCTCCCCCTCTCCTAGAAGGAGAGGGGGACTAAGGGGGTGAGGTGCAGAAAGTTGAGGTGTCACTAATCATATGAACGAGTACAGACATTTGTCGTTACTGCCCTTATCATGATAAACTGCAGGGGTAGGACAAGGGAGCTTCATATGAAAATACTGGTGACTAATGATGACGGGGTATTTGCCGATGGGCTATGGACACTGGTCAAGGAGCTAAGGAACATTGCCCAGATAGTGGTGGTAGCCCCAGATAGAGAGCTGAGTGCCATAGGTACCGCGGTTAGTCTGCACCAGCCGGTAAGGGCAAGAAAGGTGATGCCTAAGGTACCGGAGGTAGAAACCTACGCCGTAGAGGGTACCCCGGCTGATAGTGTTATCCTGGCTTTAGGCAAACTGGTCAAAGATAGGATAGAGCTGGTCGTTTCAGGCATAAACCGGGGAGCAAACCTGGGCGATGATGTGTTAATCTCGGGGACAGTGGGGGCTGCCCTGCAAGGCTGCCTGCATGGTCTCCCCGCCATTGCCATCTCGGTAGCCCTGGGGGATAACCTTTATTTTGGTGATGCCGCTAGATTTACTGCCTTACTAGCCAGAAAAATCGAGTCGGGTGCTTTGCCCGCCAATACTTGCCTCAATGTAAACCTGCCTAACCTGCCCCTGGAAAAAATCAGAGGGGTAAAGCTTACCTACCCCGCCAGCAAAAGCCATACCGATACCGTTGAGGAAAGATATGATGGCAGACGCCAACACTACTGGTTTGTCCGCCAAAGGATAAATAAGGCTGTAGATGAAAAAACAGATATCTGGGCAATAGAGGAAGGCAATATCTCCATCACGCCACTGCTCACCAGCCAGGTCAATAAGCCTTCACCCCCCGTCCCCGATAGCCTATGCTCTGACCTCTTTCACGAATTTCAACAGGGGATGGCATAAGCTTCTGCCCCGACTAGGTTCTGCCAAACTCCCGTTTCAACTGCCCTGAGCTGAGGTGAATCATTGTCGGTCTGCCATGGGGGCAGGTATGAGGGGTGGCTGCCTGCTCCAGTTGCCGCACCAGTTCCCGCATTTCGGTATCGGTTAATGCCTGCCCCGCTCTCACTGCGCTGTGACAAGCCATAGACTTAGCTACACCCTCCGCCCAATCGCCTTTACTCCCCTCAGATAAAGAATCCAGTAATTCTCTTAACATCCCAGCCCAATCTTTGTTGTAAACTAGTGCCGGCACCGCCCGGATGAGAAAGGTTCTATCGCCAAAAGGCTCAATGGAGAAACCAAATTCAGCCAAGTCTTCATAGTGTAACCTCAACACTGCCTCTTGTCGGGGACTAACCTCAAGTGTCATCGGCTCAAGCAGCCCTTGAATCTCTATCTCCCGTTGCGACCTCTGGTGTTCAATCCTTTCAAACAGGACACGCTCATGAGCAGCATGCTGGTCAATAAGGTAGAGCCCATCAGGACCCTCAGCGATGATATAGCTGTTGTCTAGCTGACCCAATACCCGCAGCACAGGCAGAGATACTGCCGGAACCTCGGGAGCCCACGGTGCAGAACTGGTGAGGCCGACTTGGGCTGATGTCGGCAATGCCTGTCTTGGCCTTGATGGCAATTCATAGGCGACCGCTACCTCCTCAATTCTGGGCACTGGTATTTGCTCCACCAAAGCCTGACGAACTGCCCTATGGACAGCGCTGAAAACTATATGCTCACTACGAAATTTCACCTCACTCTTGGTAGGGTGAATATTAACATCCACCTCCTGAGCCGGCAGCCAGATATTGATGACAGCAATAGGATGCTTCCCCGGCATCAAAAGCCCGTGATAGGCTTCCTCCACCGCCCGAGCCAGCAGGCGACTGCTTACCCAGCGGCGGTTGACAAAGAAGCTGAGGTAACCCCGCCCTGAGCGGCTTACTTTGGGTGAACCGACCATGCCCGCTACCCGGGGTAATAAAACTGTTGCCTCACTTTTAATCCCAATCATTTTCTCAGCTACCCCCACCCCATAGACCTCAATGATACTATCTATTAGCCGTCCACTGCCTGGTGTCCTTAGCGCCGCCCTACCATCAATGAACAGAGAGAATTTAACCTCGGGGAAGGCAAGGGCATATTGACTTACCACATTGGCGATATGGCTGTTTTCCGTAGCCACCGACTTAAGAAACTTTAACCTTGCCGGCACCTTGCGGAACAGATTGCGCACCATAACCGTAGTTCCTTGAGACCGTCCTTGGCTTCCCTGACTGGCAATAACGCCATCCCTCAAGCCAAGGTAGGTGCCAACCCTCTCACCGGCGGCGCAGGTAACCATGTCTAGTTGAGCTACAGAAGCAACGCTGGGCAGTGCCTCCCCACGAAAGCCAAGACTTGAGATAGACTCCAAATCCCCCAGGTTGCCTATCTTGCTGGTGGCATAGCGGTCAAAGGCGAGTTCCACTTCCCCGGAGGGAATCCCAGCCCCGTTATCGGTCACCCGAATCAAGCTCACCCCGCCACCCCTGACCTCAATAGAAATCTGTGATGAGCCAGCGTCCAGCGAATTCTCCACCAATTCCTTCACCACCGAGGCTGGTCTCTCCACCACCTCCCCGGCGGCAATCCGGGCTACTATTTGAGGGTCTAAGACTCTGATAGGCATATTAAATCCAATGAAATATTACACGGTTTCGTGTAAAATGTCAATAGTTTTTAAGGGAATTTTATCTTTTCCCTATCTTCTCTAGCTTGGCAAAGCTCAACAGGAGCTTTTTCACCCCTACCCCACTGCGGAAAGCAACCACCACCTCTTTATCATCCTTTACCGGCTGGCAGCTCACCACCACCCCATCGCCAAATTGGGCATGGCGGACATGGTCGCCAGCCTTGAGTTCTGGAGCAGCGAAGCTGGTGGCAGGAGCCCTGCCCCAGGAGTATATGGATGGCATTACCTGGCTATTTTCCCCCTGCCACAAGCCGCTACTGGCTATCAGGTGCTGGGGTATATCCTCCAAGAAGCGCGATGGTCTATTCACCGTACTTGAGCCCATAAGGCTGCGGCGGAAGGCATGAACCAGATATACCCTTTGCTTGGCTCTGGTTATGCCTACATAGCATAGCCGCCTCTCCTCCTCCATCTGTTCCGGGTTGGCAAAGGACCTGAAGTGTGGCAAGAGGCCCTCCTCCATACCAACAATAAACACCACGGGAAACTCCAGACCCTTAGACTGATGTAGAGTGACCAGGGTTACCGCATCCACCGCCTCATCAAGACCATCCACATCAGATACCAGGGTTACCCCCTCAAGAAAGGCAGCTAAGCCCTCCGGGGGTTTCAAATCACGATATTCCCTAGCTACAGTGCGAAGCTCAAGGATGTTGTCCCAGCGCTCCTCTCCGTTCTTTCCGCTCAGTATATATTCCTCATAGCCGGTTCGTTTTATAACCAAATCAAACAAATCAAGCAGGTTTAGCTCCTGACTACGGGCAATAAATTCCTGCATCAAGCTCAGAAAACCAGTCAGTGCCTTACTGATACGAGGGCTAAACGGAGGCTGATGCTCCTCTTTATCCTTTGGTTCAGCTATAAGTTGCAACGCCTCATATTGAGAGACACCCAGAGACTTTGCCCAGCTGGAAAGCTGGCTCAGGCTGCGCTGACCAATATCCCGCCCCGGGACATTGATGATTCTCAACAGGCTAACGCTATCACGAGGGTTCTGGATGACCCTCAAATAGGCAATAATGTCCTTTACCTCCCGCCTCTCATAAAAGCGAGTGCCAGCTACCAGCTTATAGGGTGTCCCGTAGCGAATAAAGGCCTCCTCAAGGGCTCTTGACTGGGCATTGGTGCGATACATCACGGCACAGTCGCCCAGCCTGGCCTTCCCCTGCCCCACCAAACGCTCCACCTCGCTGACCACAAACTGGGCTTCTTCCTGCTCGGTGTAGGTCTCAACTACACTAGTCAGCTCACCTTGCTCATTATTGGTCCACAGCTCCTTAGGTTTGCGTTGCTGATTGGCTGAGATTATGTGAGACGCCGTTTCCAGAATGAGCTTGGTCGAGCGATAGTTCTGCTCCAGCAACACCAATTTAGCCTCAGGATAATCCTTCTCAAAGCTAAGGATATTGCGCAGGTCGGCAAACCTCCAGGAGTAAATCGACTGGTCGGGGTCGCCAACCACACATATATTGTGTCTCTCCCCACCCAGTTGCTTTATGAGTTCGTACTGAACCAGGTTAGTGTCCTGAAACTCATCCACCAGGATATGCAGGTACCTGGACTGGTATTTAGACAAAGTCTCAGGGCTGTTTCTGAATAGCTGCACCGTTTTCATCAGCAAATCATCAAAGTCCAGGGCATTACTCTCAACCAGTAGCTGCTGATAGCGCTCATAGACCCGCCCCACCACCTCCTCAAAATAGCTACGGGTATGCTGAATATAGTCCTGTGGAGTTAACATGCGGCTCTTAGCCGCAGTAATAGCTGAAGCTATAGCTCGGGGGACATATTGCTTGGGGTCAAGACCTACTTCTTGAATACTTCGCTTGAGCAGGCTGAGCTGGTCCTCTTCATCATAGATTAC
>Ga0114919_10004301_pt1 | contig 11427 bp, 8 predicted proteins | sample BlataG_FD_88682 | JGI IMG/M metagenome (GOLD analysis project Ga0114919, IMG submission 88682) | Deep subsurface microbial communities from Black Sea to uncover new lineages of life (NeLLi) - Black_00105 metaG | ecosystem: Environmental > Aquatic > Marine > Oceanic > Sediment | place: Atlantic...
TGGGTGGTGGGGTTACACCGGTTGTGTTTCCCAGTTTTGGTTTTTTTGTGGTCCCCCCCCCCCCCCTCCTCAACAATACCACCACCACGATGTTTTTTTGACTGTTTTAGCTTCACACCCAAGAGATGTGCCCCGATGTATATAACTAGTGTAGATAGAAATATGTGGTAGGAATATTAGATAATTTGATTTGTGTTTCCTTAGATAAGTTGCCAGCTGAGCAATATAATAGAGAAAGAAGAACTAGAGAGATATGAATACTGAACAAACCAAAATTAGATACAAGGTGATGACTTTTTGATTAGTGTAGCTTTAGAAATGAAATCATGTTTTGAACTGGCCCTAAACCCTAAACCCTAAGCAGAGAAGAAAATGAAGAAGAAGAAGAATTGAAGAATACATGTAGCTTTTATACAGTATCTATTGAATCCATGGCTTCTCTATTTGACGCACTGTAGCGATAGTAGGTTTGTCAGTGTATGCATCTCTCTCTCTCTCTTAAACCCCTGGAAAAAAGAAAGATGAACAGTAATTGACTTTTTTAAATACAAACTGAGCAGTTATGCTGAGACAATATGTAAATTGTATCGATTCGGATTAGCCACTATATGCCTCTCCTGGTTTAGCACCGTCAGCGTTGTCACCGGGGCGATTGTTGTGATGACAGATCGCCGCCGCCTCCTCCTCCTTCTCCTGCTCCCTCACTTGACCCTTCCTCCTCCTTTTCTACAAGATCAGTCAATGCCTTGGCACTCTTTATTTCCCTCCTCATCTGATGATTCTCCAACACCACTGACACCCTCATCGCTCTCATTGCAGCACTATAAGACGCTCTATCAATCTTCAACAATCTACATGGTGGTACCGCCACTGCATCAAAATCAGCAGCATAACTTGGATCAACTAGTGCTCTATTACCCAAAACAGACCAAGGACCTAATTCAAATGTAAACCCTTCCTGTCCAGTCCGTACCGACACTCTGCCAGAAAGGATCAACACGAATTCGTCAGATTTCTGTCCCTTTGTGTACAACAAAGTTTCAGGATTTCTCCTAACTGTCTCTTCGTGTTCCTCCCAAGGGTTGAATCTCTTACTTTTAGTTCTACCCAGTTCATTGTCCAAGTACTCTGAGTGGACAGATCCAGTGTCGTCTTCATCTTCACTGGCCTCCTCCAACTCCACCACTCGCCCGGATCTCAACAGGCCTCGTAGTACAGTGTTGCTTTTACCAATGGCGGAAAACTCTTCGATACTGGCAGCAAGGAAGGCAGTGACTGCTTGTGTCTCTTGAGAAGATAGTTGAGTTTGTCCCTTCATTCTGTCATCCAGCATTGATAAAAAGGCATCTATGTTCCTGACTTCTTGTCGTTTCGTTCTTCTGCCGGATTTAGGGTGACGTGAGTTTTGATCTTCCCACATGTCTGTTTCATCTATGATCTCCATTTGAATCAACTCTTCAAGAACGTCCTCTAATGTAATAAGACCCGTGACTTCTGTACTTTCTATCTCTTGAAGGTCTAGAGCCGCTGTATTACCATTACCACGCGTTGCTGTTGCCGTTGTTGTCGTTGTTGTTATGGCAGAACTGGTCGACCCACCACCACCACCACCACCTCCTCCTCCTCCGCCAGCTTCATCAGCAGCATCGGTCAAAGGATACTTATGCGCAATAAGCATATGATTATTACCTTGTAGAAAGATTTGAAATGCATTCTGCAGCGTGAGATCATCATATATATGTCCTCCAAACCTCCCTCTGAAATTCATCACCGTCTGTATCTCCAACTCATCTTCTGGATCTACCAAAATCAGATCCTTACTATACAAAATACCCACTATATTGTGTTTATTACCTTGGTATATAGGTATTCGGGTGAATCCACTCTTGTATATAGCCAAAATGACGTCAAAATTAAGCCTGAGAGCAGCGTCTAGCATGAAGCAATTATCCAGCGTTGTCATCACATCTTTGACTCTCTTCTCCTTATATTCCAAAGCACCCATCAAGAGACGGTGGTCATCAATAGTCAGTCCAGATTCCTCAATTGCCTTGGGATCAGTGGCATGCAGCTCTATTAGTCTTTTGAGCTCGTCTTTGGAGTATATAGTGCCAATGTCGGTGCCTAAAAGTTTGTTTAAAACCCAGGATATTGGCCAGGCTATGGGGGCGAATATGACCATGAAGAGTTTGACTAGCCAGGTGGTGTGAGCACCAATGTAGAGACCATGTCTAGCACATATAGCTTGAGGAGTAATCTCACCAAAAATTAGGACCAGGCCTACAGAAACAATGAGAGCAACAATGCCACTTGTGATGTCGGCTAAAAGAATAGAAAATCCATTATTGACAATGGTGTTGCCTAGAAGCAGTGTAGCAAGGAGCCAATTACCATTCTTTCTAATAGGCATGATCTTGTTGGCATACTCTTGCTCTTTGGGTTCCCCAGCCTTTGAAAGAACCTTTAAAGCAAAGATGTCTAACGAGAGAAGGCCGAGCGTCAGTCCACTAAACAGCGCCGACAAGCAGATTAAGACGGCTGCGACGCTAATACTAACGAATAATGGAATACCAGAGCTTGGTGTTGACGTGATTTCGTAGCCATCTTCCTCCAGGCAGCTATCTATACAAACAGAGGTACTATTCGACTGAAGATTACAAAAATCAAGACATTCTTGAAGTGCTTCTTCTGCCATGTCTCTCTATGCTTGACCAATTTCAATACCCGGTTTGGGAAACTATATACCCGAGTAACTAATAGTGTGATTCTAAGATGGTATCCTCTATTCGTATTATTTTATATCAAAAAACAAGCCCTTGAGGTCAAGCGGACCAACGTTGAGAACACGCAGGCACCTGGAACACGTCCTGCGACGTGGTTGAAGACCCCAGAAGAACCTCACTTCCCTGCGTGGCTGTTGACTTCTAATTTCCCGTACCGTGGTTGAAATTTGAATAATATATCATTTGACGTCCACCTAGTGCGTCTTTACCCCCAAATCGACTAGGTTTGACGATAACAACAATCTTTGTTGCCAGAAATGATAATCCAGCTCAAAAATATCAAACCACCAATTACCCCAGCTTACTCACACAAATGCACACCAAGTTCACTGTGGCATCCAACTCGAAATCATAAACTCCAAGTCACCTCAGCTTACAACGGCCAACCCAACAATCTGATCGTCCTCCCCGTCTTTGAATCTCACCAAGTCTTACTCCCTACTGCTGGCGGTCTACTTACCATCTATGAGCCACGATACCTCCAACTCTTCAAACATCTCCAAGCTGCATACCCTCAAGGTGGAGGAAGTTTCTTACACATACTTTCCAGTCAATCTGCTCCAATAGGTCTCACAGATCAACCTCGTGTTGGCTGTGCCGCCAAGATTACATCAGCAACGTCCCAGCTCAATGGCACCTTACTGGTTCAATATGAAGGCTATAGAAGAGTCCAAGTATTATTAACAAATGATGCTAATAGCAATACTATTGAGAATGATAATGATATCGTATTGCCATATACAACTGTAGCAGCAGAGTGGTACGACGACCTACCTGCAGACGAGTTGGAAACAAGCTCAGTAGCCAGCCTGGATGCTGCAGAACGCGACTTGGCTTTTGCATTGAAAGCTCTACAGAGAGTACTGGGACAGTTATCGCCAGGTAAATCTCTTCCGGATGCTGTGTTGAAATATGCGCCTGTACCAGGGGCGCCAAGAACTTCATACGATGCATTGAAGAAAGCAGGGCACAAGGCTGCAGTGGCGATAGATATGTGGAGAAGACACGGCAGTGTGTATAGCATTCGTAATAGTAGTAGTAGTAGTAGTAGTGGTGGTAATGATCGAGTTCAGGGAGAGGCTAAGGTAAAGAGTAATAGTCACACAACTGGAAGGGGCAGTGGTGGCCAATCGCAGCAACCAGACCCATACACGGAGTTCCAGCAACAATTGGAGGGCACAGCCAGTAGACGCCAGGAACTCTTCTCCTTTGCTGCAGCTCAGTTGTTGGATGCTGGAACTGTGGAATATAGTGCCCTGTTGTTATCTAGAGACACTGAAGCTAGAATGGCTTTTGTATTGAATGCAGTGAGGCCGTATTTGAATCAGTTGAGTGCTGAGCTGGCTGTGCAGAATGCTCTTGATTCCCCACATTGAATTTTTTGACTCTCCCCTCTCTCTCCCAACAAGGCCAAGGAAGAGAGGGAGAGAGGAAGAACCCCCACCCCTGGTTCTTCCTAGTGTATATTATATGTACATTGCTACTGTATACTACGATGTGTAATATTAGTTGTACAGTAAGGTTACATAGAGGGTCATGGAGGTACAGCTGCTAAATGGAAATCAGGGAAAAGAATGGATGGGGGTCAGACTCTACATACAGAGTAAGCAAAAAAAGGTTAGCTGGTTATGTAAAGAAGAAAGGGCTGTTCTGTTCTGTGCTATTATACCTAGCACCGTGAAAACAAGCTCTATTCTACTCTACTCAAATCACCATCATAATCATCAGTCAGTCAGTCATCATAAGAAGACCTATGGAAATAAAGAAATATAAAAACCTGTCCAATTTTGTTTGTTTGTTTTTGGTAGAAGAGAATGTGTCATACTACACCACCATCATTTGCTGACCTGGATGGCAGGACAAAATAGAAGAAAAAGAAGTAAGGAACAACACTAGGAGCTTAAGAATACTGTCATCCCTGTTGTTATTTTTTCCCCCTCGTTTCACATTCCACAACCTTATATACAAAGCTGTACATATCAGCCTGCAAATGCAGCTCTTCTTTCTCTCTTCCTTCCTAGAATCTTCTTCAATCCACCTGGAACTACGAGCTTGATCTTCAAGCTATCTGCTCTATAGAGTTCAGAGATTGAAGCATAAGATGGTGAAGGGCTGAGGTCTTGGTTGAGGATGGATCCCTGAGAGATGGAAGACTTGATGCATGACTTGGGAGGACGGCACACTGCTCTGTGCAAAGGAACGTGCTTGATAAATGGTGCTCCAGTGGATTGTTCGAGGCGAGCTGACCATTGAACTACGGTTCCCTTGCGAGGCCAGGGTTTGGCTGGTGATGAGGAGGAGGGACAAGAGGGACGATCCAGGTCCACATCCATCTTGTCCACACGTTCAGAAGATTTCTCTAAACAAGCATTGGTGTTCTGCTCATATGTTAAGCTACTCTCTATTAGCACGACCTTCGTGTTGACAGCTACGTTAGAGACGCCAGAGACTGCAAATTTTGGTGGCGCCAATTCCGTGTTTGAAGTATGTACTCGGTTTTTCAGAGCTGGGTGACCATATTTAGCGTCCAGTAATTTCTCCGTTGCCCATCCTAGAGTATAGGAGTCTACGCTAGGCCCTTGGACGACCATTGCGATTTGGTTTTCGCCAAAAAAGGGATGGGCGAAGCCCTATGGCAATAACAGCCGGCTTCCCTTTTTAATATAGACGAGTGGAATCTTTCACTAATTTGATTTAGGAAGGAGTGTCAAGGAACCCAGTCTGAACGGGCCCTTTTCATGGCTCCGGCGGCTCTCTCAAAATTATCTGCTGGGTCAGCTAAGCCTTCATTCGCCTACGTTTGGCACTGTCTTTGCAAACAAAGCCCAAACCGAAGTTTAGACACTTCCATGGATTCGCTATTGTTTAAAGTGACCATAAATGAATTTGTTTCCGATCTTCATGGTTTGAAAATCGTTGGAAAACCAATTGCTGTATTCTAAAAAACACGTCTGTCAAGCATTTCAAGATATCACAAGGGCCATAATGCGGCTCATGAACGTCGTACAGATATTTTTACTGACGTGCACCCTCAGCAAACCCGTTCCTGCCCGTTCAACATTCGACACCGGCGCTATTGAAGTTGACGCGATCATGCCGGAGTTTGAAGTTGACGGAGAAGACGGATACCTTTGCACAGCCATATCCCTCCCCAAAAAACCCCTCAAACTCACCAGCATAGAATCCCTATCAACAGCAGATGTTGTTCACCACATGCTTCTCTTCGGCTGTGCCTCCCCCGCCAAGAAGGATGAATCAGTCTGGCGATGCAACATGGGCGGCACCTGTGGCCCCGGGGGAGAAAGTGTCCTCTATGGATGGGGTAAAAATGCACCTAAAATAGAACTCCCAGATGACACTGGCTTCTCAGTTGGAGAAGGTACCGCTATCACAACCATAGTCTTACAAGTACACTATTTAATCAAACGCCCCCCCGGGGATGCTTCTGGCGTCCGTCTAAACCTCTCTGATTCCCCCGTCACCTATTCCGCTGGCATGGTAGCCTATGCTGCTGCCTTTATAGTGCCTCCAGGCATTCCTTCACACGTGGTTCCAAATACATGCTGCTACAATAGTTTCGAGCCATTAAGAGCATTCGCATACAGAGTTCACATACATGCACTTGGCAGCCAAGTCGCTCTGGACAAGACCACTATTGACCCTAGCTATAATAATGATACCAATATTAATGTAGAGCTATCATCTACCAGGATAGCATCTAAAGACCCCCAACTTCCCCAAGGTTTTTACCCCCTGGACAATTCTCCCCACCTCATCTTCCCAGGGGACCACCTAAAAGCCACCTGCATCTACGACTCTACCAGTCAAACACATCAAGTGGCAGCTGGTAATACCCATAAAGATGAAATATGCAACTTGTATCTGATGTTGTATGGCCATCTTCCTTTCTTTATGTGGTGTGTGAATGATAGTGCTTGGGTGGAGAGGGAGGGACCTGGGGGTGTGCCTGATAGGGCAGTGGCTGTGTTGGATAATAGGGTGTGGAAGCCTCCTCATAGTGTGGATGGAGGAGAGGTAGGGCAGGTGTCTGGACTGGCTGTTGATTATTATAGCAGTTTGGATCAAGAAGGAGGAGGAGGAGGAGGAGGAGGAGGAGGAGGAGTAAAAGAAGCATCACCATCATCATCTCCAGCTGTATGGATGTTCCACAGAGCAGATAGGCCTTGGGCCGGGGATACTTTCCAAGGCAACAAGTTGACAGCTGAGAATAACATAGATGCTAATGTCTTGGTAAAAGTAGAGATGGATAGTGGTAAAGTTTTATCATCTATTGGTGGTGGACTCTTTGGCTTGCCACATATGATTAGTGTAGATTATGAAGGACACCTTTGGGTGACTGATATTGGACTGCACCAGGTGTTCAAGATATCTGGAAAAACGGGACAAGTGTTGATGACGCTGGGGCAAGCTCGTTCTGCTGGCAGTGGTGTCGATACGTTTTGCAAGCCGACGCAAGCGGTAGTATCAAGAGATGGGAGTATATATGTTGCAGACGGATATTGCAATAGTAGAATAGTAAAATTTAATGGTGCCGGAGAGTTTATCAAGGAATTTAGGCTCCCAACTGGTCCTCAAATGCAGATTCCTCACTCTTTAGCCATTGATGAGTGTCGTGGTGTTGTGTATGTAGCTGATAGAGAGAACGGTATGGTGCATGCCTTCAATAAGGAAACAGGCCAACAAGTGAAGAAAAAATCGAGATTTCCAGTGAGCCTCTCTGAAAAGGGCCACGGTCTGCCATACAGCCTAGTCATGGGCCCATATGGCTCTCTCCTGGTGTTGACGTGGGATAGAGACGAGACAAGCAAGGTTGAATTGGTAAATATTGATGCACGTGAAGGAATCACGGCACATTGGGAATTACCTGAGGTTGAGGTCCCACATGATCTGGCGCTAGTACCTGCCCCTCTCCAGTATACTGGAGCTGGAGAGAGGAGGTTGGCTGTGCTTGTGGCAGAGACTAGGGAACCGGGGAAGAAAAGTTTGGTTCATAAGTATATGTTTACCTTGCCTGAGAATAATAACAATAGCAATAAAAGTGGTGGCTACAAGGAGGAGGAGGAAGAGAAGGAGGAGGAGCCAGGAGGCATAAAAGCATCACATATGGGAAAGGTGGATTTGAAACCAGTTGATGATGCTGTCGACTATGACGGTGAGGAGGAGGAGGAGAAAGAGGAGGAGGAGGAGGAGGAGGAGGAGGAGGAGGAGGCGGAGGAGGAGGGTCCTAACGAAAGCACGGGGCGGAGTTTTAATATTAACGAAGAGGACTACACGTCAGAAGGAAATGGAGAGGAGGAGGAAGAGATAAATACTACCCAGCAACAGCAACAAAAGAGCACGTCCACCATTGATGACGAAGAAGCAGAGTCGACTCCAAGACTGCCTCTTGCAGCTGGTAGAACTGGTTGGTGGACTGTTGTCATAGGTATGGTTGTAGTGATAGGGGCAGTAGCTATGTATCAATGGGGAGTTCCTAATAAACTAAAGGGGTATGAACCAACTGGAGTGAGAGATGATTTAGTTGGTGGTAGGAATGGGTTGAATGGTGACGGTAATAGTCGGCACCCCTAGGTCTAAGAGAGCTCTGTAGATGTACGCTAAACTTAATTTATTCTTATAACTGCTTTTCAGTTTTTGTTCTTATTATTTTGTGTGTTAAATATATCAAAGGCGGAAGAAATGATTTGACATACTCCCTCTCTCTTCTCTCTTCTCACCCACCCACACTCCTCCTCTCATAGTATCTATGTGGGGCATTCCCCACACAAATTAAAGCACATTTGATGAATGAACGAGAAAAAACAAAATAAACAAAATAAACAAAAGACCAAAATTGCAGGTGGCGTTGTCGTAAGAACCATGAAGACAGTAAAAGGGGAGAAGGGTGCCCCTAAGTAGTTGGTAGAGAAAGCATCAGCCCCCCCCCGACAAAAAAAAAAACTCCATGTCTACATACACACACCCTTTGTTGTAATTCGATGATGTAACTAAGAAGGATCAACCCAGTAATGAAACGTGCTATATACACACAGATGTATTTGTACGAATTCAATAATCTTGTAATGGCTAGTACTATTTTCTTCTCTCTATACACGCATATATATATGTCCTACTCTGTTGATGAGGTCGAAGGTGATGGTGGGGATGGGGGTGCTAATTGATTACTAGATCCCATCCAGGACTTACTCCTCTTTAGTGCATTTTTCAACAATGCTTCACAATCATCTCTAGTATGCAAATCATTAATATCTATCAGTTCCAGTCGCATGGCCTCTTCAAGGAAGGCCACCCCCCTTTCCCTCTCCCCCAGATCCAACAGCACCCTTCCCGCTTCTACTTTATGAATGAGTCTGTTGGGAGCTATTTTTATGGCTTTTTCAAAGCATTTTAGAGCACCTTCCTTGGTTCCTGGTGGTAAATCAGTGCCATACATGATTCTGACCAAGGTCCGCACTAGGCTGTTCACTCTAGCCATTTCATAATGCCAGCGGCCCATCAAATGGTGAGCCAAATCCAGGCTTGGATCCATTGACAGAGCTTTGGCAGCTGCATCTTGAGCTTCCTTTGCCAGTCGGACTTTATTTTTATTGTCACTGAAGAGAGCTAGGCGACCTTTAGACACACAGGAGGCTACATAGCAGTGTGCACAGTCTGGTGCTAATTCTAGAGCCTTGTTCGAATATTCGATGGCCTTGTTGTTTACCAGACGGCGTTCCTTGTCGGTTTTGACATCGTGGTGGAAGGTAAGGTCTGTCCACTGCTTGGCTGCCATGCATAGGTATTCATGGTTGTCAGGAACAAGCTTGGAGGCCTCTTCAAAGCACTGGACAGCTGCCCTGACGTCGAGAGAACGCTCGTAAAGATGACCGCGTTCACCGAGAGCCTTGGCGAGGTCTTCGGCCTCTCTGGTTTTTCTAACTTGTTTTTGATCCCAAAAGAAGGGTAAATGATGGCCTTGGTACCTGCTATTTCTATTGTTCTTACCAGGGCGGACAGTTGCTACTCTTTGAGCTGCTTGAGCAGCACCAGCGAGTAGCAGGCCCCCGAGGAGAGAGGAGAGACGCTGCACTTCCGCTCCCGTGGCGGACAGTGAGTTTTTGACGTCAACCTTGGTGTGCAAGTCCCGCAATAAGTTAGAACCAGAGAGTGGAAGTTGCATAGATAGGAAAGGGAGCGGGCTTCGCGTGGCTGAGCCAGAAATCGAGGCGACTAAAAGTGAAGAAGGTCTTCTCTCATCAATGATAAAGCTCAATTCTCCCATATTTTTCTCCATGGAAGCACACAACTGCTTCAATACCAATGGTACAAATCTGTAAAGCAAAAATCAAGGTATCGAGTTGAAGTCAATGAATAATCTGAACAATCCCGACTCCTAAATGCATAAGCTCTTTGTTTCTACTCTAAATACGTCTCGAACACATCATTATCATGGATCTAACACTAAGAAACAATTCAATCTTCTGAATTACCAACTTGAAATTTCCCTCGATATATGCGAGCCAGGGAGAAAACAGGGAGGATGATGACTGGGACAGCACAGGGATGAGAGAGGGGGGGAGTGGCGCCCAGCCAGTTCGAGAGTCCAATGGCCTGAAAACAAGGTGGGAAGACAAGGTGGCAGAGTCTCCTGTATCTTGTTAAATCTTCGTGACAACCTCTACACTCCCTCAATACATATGTTTCAGTGACATAATTTCCACCAACAGAAGAATGCTAAAGGCATCTCTCCTGTTTCTCATCTTCCTTGTTTCCTCCGTCGCTTGGGCAGCAGACTCTTCCGTCTCCTCCTCTCCCGTCCCTGAAGATGACCTAGCCTCTCTAAAAGAACAAACCTCGACCTTAACCATCCCCAAAGGCACTGTAGTATATTCCAATGGCCATCTGCAACCTGGATGGAAGAGCTGGTCCTGGGACTTGAAGGACGGCAACCTCAACACACGAGTAGTTAAAAACCCCGCTACTGGCTCCTCCTTCTCTCTCTGCACCCCCAAAATTCTCCCATTTGGTGCCCTTAGCCTCCACTCTGATAAACCCTTCCCTCTACAGGGCAGTCTTTACTTCTGGATAAGGTCCAATAATGGTAAGAATGGAGGGGATATATCTACATTGGGCCTCCAATTCGAGGGGAGAAATGGGGACGGGTATATGATGACAGCTTCCATTTCAATAGGAGAGCTGCTTGTTAGGATGGAAGACACCAATGGTGGGAGGGACATCAATATGGATGGTAATAGTATTGATGAAGGTTCGCGTCCAGCTACTGGGGCAGCATCACCATCATCATCATCATCTGAGAAGCTAAAGAGACTTGCTCTTGGTGATTGGGTTCTAGTCAAGGTTGATCTTGATATGTTCAAACCCAGCCTTGCCAAGGATAGCGATAAATACCACGCCATCATGATAGGAAGGTGCTTACAGCAAGATGAGTGTGAGGAAGATGGAGACGGGCCTGCTATTTGTCTTGATCATATTACATTGGTCCAAGATCAGTAGAGAGAAGGGGTGGTGGTGATAATACTATTTGTATGATGGTCGGTTCAGAGAGCCCCCTTATTTGAAAGTATGTTGTGACTCCTCCACCCCACTCTCCTCCCCCCCCCACAAAAACAAAAAAACAAACAAA
>Ga0114919_10004302_pt1 | contig 11427 bp, 10 predicted proteins | sample BlataG_FD_88682 | JGI IMG/M metagenome (GOLD analysis project Ga0114919, IMG submission 88682) | Deep subsurface microbial communities from Black Sea to uncover new lineages of life (NeLLi) - Black_00105 metaG | ecosystem: Environmental > Aquatic > Marine > Oceanic > Sediment | place: Atlantic...
CGTAGCCCCCGAGCCCCCCGCGGTGCGAGGGGATCCGTCTCGGTGGAGTACCTCGCGCGGATCCCCTCGCACCGCGGGGGGCTCGGGGGCTACGTGCCCTCCTCCGCGGGGCTGCTCGCCATGCGGGAGCTTGTCGAGGACTACCTGCTCCCGCGCTACACGCTCTCGCCTGCCTCGATCCTGCTCGGGTGCGACGTGGGCGCTCCGACCTCGCCTGGCGACGCCCTGGAGGCGTGGGCGCGGCGCCTCCGCGGCGAGGAGTACCGGACCGACGACCTCGCCTCCTACGCGGCACCGGCCGATGTGGCGCACGCGCGGCTGCTCCTGGCGCGGGCCGGGTACGACGTGGGAGAGGCTCCGGGGTGGTCCCCGTGGTGCGTCTCCGCGCTCCGAGCGTGGCAGCGTGCGGCGGGGCACGTGCCGGACGGGGTGTGGGGGCCGAGGGCGATGCGCGCACTCGGCGCGTGATAGCGTGGGGGCATGGCCGAGCACGACCTCGCGGCGAGCTTCGAGGAGCGGATCGACGCGCTCCGGCGCGAGCACGTCCACGCCTCCACGGCGACCGAGGCGATGCTCGCCCGGATGCTGGAGCTACAACAGGCGGAGGACGCGCGGCGCGAGGCGTCGCGGCAGTTCCTCCTCCGCTACGTGGTGGTCCCGCTCGTGCTCGCGCTGCTCGGTGGCGGCTCGGCGGCGGCGCAGTACCTCTCGACGATCGGGACGCCGAAGGACGCGATCGACGCGGCCGAGGGCGCGGCGAAGTCGGTGGGGCGTGACGTGACCTCGCGGGTGCAGCGCGCGGAGGAGAAGATCCGGCTCCTCGGGGAGCTGGCGGTCGAGCAACAGGTCCAGATCGCGGACGGGTTCGAGTACGTCGCCGACAAGATCGACGCCGCGAACCCTCGCGTGCGCGACGCGGTGAAGGAGCCCGAGTCGCTCGTGAAGGGGCGCGAGAAGGCGGACCGCATCAAGCGGTCCGCACGCGCCGAGGCGCTGTTCGACACCGAGGCGGACCCGCTGCTCCGTATCGCGACGCCCTGACGCGCGGTACGCTGCGGGGGTGTACGACTACGCGAGGATCCCCTACGGGGCGCACGAGGGCGAGAGCGCGTGCGTCGTCGAGGTGGGCGCGGGTGACATCGACCCGGACTACCTGATCGGCACGGTGAGAGCCCGCAAGCGTCCCGGTGTGCGGTGGGCGATGCTCGCCTATACCGCGCCCGCCGTGCTTTCCTCCGAGCCGCTGGCGCGCGCCCTGGAGCGGTACGAGGCGGCGGACCTCGGGGTGGGGGTGTGGTGGCGGCGCCCGCTCGGAGCGGACGTGTGGCCCTCGGTGCAGGGGCACCTCGTGATCGACGCCTCCGAGGCGCTCTCGGACAAGATCCCGCTCGGCGCCCTCCTGGAGCTGATCGAGTTCGGGCCGCTCCGACCCGAGGCGGCGGAGGTGATCGTGCGCGACCCGCACCCCTCTATGCTCTACGCGCCCGCGCTCGACGAGCTGGCGCTGCGGATCGCGCCCTACGGGCGGCCCTGGATCTACCTCTCCGACCCGGACCCCTCGGCGCTCGACGCCGCGCTCCGGGCGTGCCTGGACACCGCGACCCGGTGGGGGGTGCGGACGGGAGGCGGGCGTGGCTAAGCGGTGGGAGACGCGCGAGGGGGAGCGGATCGCGGAGGCGACCGGCGGGGGGATCGGGCCGCGCGGTGTCTCGGCGATGCAGTACGCGAAGGGGTGGGATCTGGTATCGACCGGCCACACGGCGGCGCAGGTGCTCGCGGGGACCGGGATGTCGCGCGCGCAGCTCACGTGGTGCCTCCGCGAAGGCTCCGAGGCGGACGGGATGCCCTCCTACTCGACCCGGCTCCTGGAGGTCGCGGCGAAGATGCGCGGGCGAGCGATGGAGGCGGCGGAGGAGGTCGGGGCGCAGGGGGTCGAGGGGCTCCGGCGGCAGCTCGGGATCGTCAAGATCGCGCAACAGATCGTCGCGATGATCCTCAATGACTTCGGGCGCGCCCTCGCCGAGAACGCGCAGCTCCCCGCGGGCTCTCGGCGCCCGATCGGCAAGATCGTCCCGCCTCGCAACGTGATCGACGCCCTCCGCGCGCTCAAGCCCTACACCGACCTGACGGACGTGGCGCACGCCTTCCGCGCGGTCTACGACTCCCCGCACCAGCGGCAGGATCCGCTCTCCGGGCTCCCGCGCGAGGCTCGGATCGACCTCTCCGCGGAGGCGGTGCTCCCCGCCTCGGTGTCGCTCCTCGACGGGGTGGGCGCCTCCGGCCCGGCGACGGACGCGATCGACGACCTCCTCCCCGACTACAGGGGATGGACGGAGGAGGACATCGACCACTACCTCGCGACGGGCGAGCGGCCCGATCGGGGGTACGGGATCGTGACGATCGGGACCGAGGAGCCCTCCCCGGAGGACTTCGAGGGCGAGTAGACTAGGGCGATGGACCCGCTATTCCTCGACGCCCTCCGTGCGGAGGGTATGACCATCGCGACGCAGACCGCGATCGCGCTCCTCGCCCTCGCCTCCTCCGCGCTCACCGGCGCCCTCGCCTGGCTCGCGAAGCGCGCCGCGGACTACATGGGATCGCGGGCGCACCTCGCCTCCCTGGAGTGCGCGACGACCCGCATGACACAGGCCGCGAACGCAGCGGTCGAGGAGATCGAGCAGACCCTCGTGAAGAGCCTCAAGGCGGAGGACGCCTGGACGGCGGAGTCGGCCCGCGCGGCTCGCGACGAGGCGATGGCGATCGCGATGCGTCACCTCGGCACCCGCGGGCTCGCCGAGATCCGCGAGTGCCTCGGGCACGGGGTCGATGACGTGCGCGCGATGCTCCGGTCGTTCATCGAGGCGCGGGTGGCGAGCAAGCGGTGATCGACGCGGAGGAGCGGCGCGCACGGGCGCAGCTCGCGGTGCGGCGGCAGATCCTCCGCGCCCGGCGCGACCCTTCCGAGTACGCGCAGGCGGTCGGGCGTCTCGAAGGTGGGCGCCCGATCGCCATGTCCGAGGTGCACCGCGCGTGGCATCGCACGCTCTCCGAGCACGATCGGGTGGTGCTCTACGCCCCCGTGGGGCACGGTAAAAGTAACACCGTAACCCGCTGGCGCGTGGAGTGGGAGCTAGGACGTAACCCGAACCTACGGGTGGGGGTGGTGTCGTCCACCATGCGCCTACCGGGGAAGATCCTCTCCGCGGTCAAGGGGGACATCGAGCGGTCGCGATGGCTCCACGCGATCTTCCCGCGGCTCCGCCCGGCGACGGGGAGCCTTCGGATGTGGGGCTCCTCCTCGATCCGGGTCGAGCGCGACGACGTGCTCCCCGACCCCTCGATCCAGATCTTCGGAGCGTTCGGGTCGATCCTCGGGTCGCGCCTGGACCTGATCATCCTGGACGACGTGTGCAACCTGGAGAACACCCTCTCCGCGCACCAACGCGACCACCTCGCCGATTGGGTATCGGGCGAGGTGCTCTCCCGCCTCCCTCGCCACGGCGGGCGGGTGTGGGCGGTCGGGCACGTGTGGCACGAGGACGACATCCTCGCCCGGCTCGCCCGGCTCTCGTCGTTCCACGTCGAGCGGCACGCCTGCATCGTCGAGGACGAGGGCGGGCGGCGCCCGCTGATCCCCGAGATGTGGACGCTCGACGCGCTCGACGCTCGGGCGCGGGAGCTAGGGCCGATCTACTCCCGGCTCATGCTCTACAACGAGTACGCGGACGCGACGGAGGGGCGGATCCGGCGGGCGTGGTTCGCGACGTGCCTGGAGCGCGGGCGGGGGATGCGGCTGCTCGATCGGTGGTCGCCCGCGGACGCGCCGACGTACACGGGGGTCGATCTGGGGGTGCGCGGGGCGGGGGCGAAGACGGTCATGTTCACGGTCGCGGTGCTCCCCGACGGGTCGCGGCAGATCGTGGACCTCCGCGCGGGTCACTGGACCGGGCCGCAGATCATCGAGCAGCTCGTGGACGTGCACACGCGCTACGGCTCGCAGATCGCGGTCGAGGACAACGCCGCGCAGCGGTTCATCGTGGACTTCGCCTCGTCCCTGAGTTCGATCCCGATCAAGGGGCACACGACCGGCGCGAACAAGCATCACCCGCAGTTCGGGGTCGAGTCGCTCGGGATGGAGCTGGCGGCGGGGAAGTGGATCATCCCGTGCGACGATGAACTTCGCCCGCCCCCGATCGTGGGGGAGTGGATCTCCGAGGCGGTCGCGTACTCGCCCGAGGAGCACATGGGCGATCACCTCTCCGCCTCGTGGATCTGCCGCGAGGCGATCCGAGCCTCCCCGACCGCTGGGCGCCTCTCCCCGAGCTTCTTCGACATCGACTCCCTGAGCCGCTGACCATGGACCCGATCAACACGACCGCCTCCGCCGAGCTGGCGATGGCCGCAGCGGGTGACGCCGCGGCCCGCATGGACTCGATCCGCATCCTCCGCCCCGCCGAGACGGAGCGGGGGAAGCTCCTCGCGCAGTACCGGCAGTTCTTCGAGTGCCGGCAGCACGACCACCAAGTGTCCACGTGGGACGGGATGCCGCGCGATCCGGGGGTCGGGTACATGCGCGAGCGCCTTCGCCCGAGCGGGTTCGTGCCGACGAACGCGATCCCGTACGGGCGCCGCAAGCCCTCCGCGTCGGTCCCGCTCGGGCGACAGATCGTCTCGCGCTTCACGGAGATGCTACTCGGCGAGGGGCGGGCGCCGACGATCGACGTCCCGGCGGACGACTCGACGGAGCGGTACCTCCGCGCGGTGTTCCGGGAGGCGATGATCTGGGATGTGCTCATGGAGGCGAGCGACGTCGCGGGGGCGTGCGGGAGCGCGGCGGTCGCTGCGGCGGTGGTGGAGGGGATGCCGACTGCGGAGGTGATCTACCCCGAGGACGTGATCGTGCTCCGGTGGGCGACCGCCGCGTACTGGCAGCCTGCGGACGTGATCGAGCAGCGGCTCGTCTCGCGGCTCCAGCCGAACCCCGAGACGGGCGGCATGGAGACGGTCGAGGTGTGGACGACGCGGCGATGGACGGAGGAGGAGGTGATCTACTACCAGGACGTGCCGAAGGCGTGGCCCGGCGAGCAGCCGATCCCGGTGCGTGAGCGGGTGCGCCACGGGCTCGCGCGGTGCCCGGTGGTCTGGTACCAGCGCACCCGCAACACGCGCTCGCCCGATGGGATGGCGGACTTCGAGGGGTGCCAGCACCTCATGGACGAGCTGGATCGGGTCCAGTCGGCGGTCGTGCGCGCGACCAAGGCGAACACCGACCCGACGCTCGTGATCCAGGACGAGGAGCGGTACCTCCGCGGCGAGGTGCTGCGCAAGGGGACGGGGGCAGCGATCCCGCTATCGCCGAAGGGGAGCGTGAAGTACCTGGAGATGTCGGGTGTCTCGATCCGGGTGGGCCTGGAGGTCTCGCAGCGGCTCTACATGCAGATCTGCGAGACGGCCGAGTGCGTGATCGTGAACCCCTCCATGGCGGGCGCGTATCGCTCGGGGGAGGCGATCCAGCTCCTGTGGCGCTCGATGGAGGCGAAGACGAACCGCCTCCGGGTGCCGCTCGTGGTGACGATGCAGTCGCTCGCCCGGATCTTCGCCGACTTTGGGCGCGTGCTCGGGGTGTCGAGCATGGAAGATCCGCGCGGGGGCATCGTGCTCCCTCCCGTGGTGACGCGCGTGCAGCCGACCGCCGAGGAGGCGGAGGCGGCGCTCTCCCGCGGTGAGCAGCCCGAGCCCCGGATCCAGGTCGAGCCGCAGGAGGTCGGGACCGGATCTCACGTCACCTTCGCCTGGCCCCCCTATTGGGAGCCTACCTCCGCGCAGATCGAGCAGATGTCCCGCGCGCTCACGGCCGGTAAGACCTCGGCGATCGTCTCCGCGGAGTCCAGCGTGCGGACCTTCGCGCGATACCTCGGGATCGACGCCGCGGAGGAGCTGACCCGGATCGCGGCGGAGAAGGGGCAGGAGACATCGGCACTCGACGCTGCGCTCCGCACCGCGGCGATGCAGACCGAGGAGGATGAGGAGGACGAGGACGCCCCCGAGGAGGGCGCGGAGCCTGAGCCCCCCGAGGACGAGGACGAGGAGGACGCCCCGGAGAGCGACGAGGAGGACGAGGACGAGGAGGGCGAGGGCGAGGAGGATGACGGGTGAGCATCGAGGCGCTCGACGAGCGGCAGGCGAAGCGCCTCCGCGCGCTGGAGCGGACGGTCGATGCGCAGACCCGGCGGGCGCTCACGGAGGCGGCGGAGGAGATCGGGCGCACGATCGCGAGCGTCCCTGACGAGTACGGATCGTGGGGGGCGAGCGCGCAGGAGGCGATGACGCGGGAGATCGATCGCTCCCTCGGGCGCCTCGCCTCCACCCTCGGGCTCTCGCTCCTCGCAGCGCGCGCCCTCGCGGCCCGGAGCGCTTACGCGGACGTGGGGGCCTACCTCACCTCGGGCGACCGGATGCTGATCGACCCGCGCTCCCCGGCGGTGCAGATCGACCCCGAGGGCGACCCGGAGCTGGACCCCTCCCCGCAGGAGCGGCGCCGCTCCCTGCTCCTGTTCCTCGCGTTCGCCGCGGCGGTGCTCGCCCTCGTGCGCGCCCGCGCGGCGACGATCACGCCGGGCACGCGCGTCAAGGACGCGAAGGTGGTGCTCCAGGTGTCGGCAGCCTCCGCGCTCACAGCGAAGCGGTGGATGGCGGAGACGATCACCCGCACCGAGATGTCGCGCGCCTACAACGGCGCCTCCTGGCGCGCGATGCGAAAGACCCCGGCGGTACCGGCTCCGCCCCCTCCGCGCGCACGAGCGGCGACCATGCGCGCGCCTGTGCCCTCCGTGGTGCCGACCGCCCCGGCGCCGCTCCCGATCCCGCTCCCCTCGGGCACGGGCGAGCGGCGGATCGTGGTGCGCGGCGCGCGGATGATGAAGCGGCTCGTCGCGACCTTCGACAAGCGCACCGGGAAGGACTCGATCGTGCTGAACGGGCAGACAGTCCCGGTCGAGGAGAAGTTCTTCGACCCCTACATCGCGGGGTACTACGACCACCCCCCGAACCGCCCGCGCGACCGCGAGGTGGTGGTCCCGTGGCGCGAGGCATGGGGGCCTGCTCGTACCGTGGAGGTCACGGGCGAGGCGCGCCGTGCGACCGACAAAGCGGCGGCCGACGCTCCGCTCGGGCAGCGGGGAAAGGCGGCCCGGCGCGAGGCGGTACGGATCCAGCGCGAGCGGCTCGATCGGCAGGTCGCCTCCATGCGCGCCGACCTCGCCGACATGCGATCCATGATGTCGCGGCCGGGGATCGACGCCGCGGAGTACTCCTCCCTCCGAGACGCCGCGCGCTCGCAGCGGGAGGCGATCGACGCCCTCCGTGCCGAGCGGCGCGGGCTCCGCGACGTTTAGGACGTAGGGTTTCACGCCTCCCGAGGGGCGGTTCACCTAGCTGTAACACAAACGTAACACTATTCCTCTCGCAGTTTCGCGGGCGGTTAGGTATATCTACTGCGTGGCACAGACACCGACCCGACAGACCAGGGGCAAGGTCAAGGAGAGCAAGCTCGCGACCGCGCGGGCTCTCCTCCTCGCTCGCTCTCCCTACTACGCCTCGCTCCTCTACGCTCTCGCGTACGTCGAGCAGGACAAGCTCCGGCGGCACCCTGGGGATCCAGGTTCCGACACCTTCGGTGTGACCCGCTCCCGCGCCCTGCTCTACACGCCCGGCGCCCTCGCGCAGTGGAGCGAGGAGGAGATCGCGGCGGTGCTGGAGCACGAGCTTCTCCACATCCTATTCGACGACGTGGCGGTGATTGAGCGGCTCTCGCTCGACCCGACCATCGCGAACATCGCGATGGACATCCGAATCAACGACCAGGTGCGGCGCGGAGGAGCGAAGCTCCCCGCGACCGGGTGCTTCCCTGAGAACCCCGCGTGGGGCTCCTACACCGACGCGCAGGGCCGCGAGCAGCCGGGGGTGCCTCCGGGGCTCTCGATGCTGGAGATCTACGACCTCCTCCTCCAGTCGGCCCGCGACGGTAAGGGTGGCGCGAGCGGAGAGGGGGAGGGGGAGGGGGAGGGCGACGGGAGCAGCGTCCGCGGGCGCGCGCAGGCGCTCGGGGATGCTCTCGCGGACGACCCCTTCGGGCACTGTGGATCGGGCGCGGGGAACCCCCTCGACGGCGAGCCCGAGACGCCCGAGGGTGCGGAGCGATCGGAGGTGGAGATCGAGGCGGCGCGGCAGGAGGTCGCGGCGGCGATCATCGAGCACGCGAAGAAAACCGCGGGCTCACAGGCGCTCGGCGCTCTCCTCGGGTGGGCGCAGGATCGGATGCGGCCCTCGCGGGTACCGTGGCGCTCGAAGCTGGCGCGCTCGCTCCGGCGCGCGGTGGAGTACGTCCGGGGGCAGGCGGACCACACCTACACGCGCCTCTCCCGGCGGCAGGGGGTGGTCGGGTACGGGCCGACCTCCCCGATCCTGGCAGGCACCCGGACCCCGATCCCTCGCGTCCGGGTGGTAATCGACACCTCGGGCTCCATGTCCGGCTCGGACATCGAGCAGGCGATGGGCGAGATTGACGGGGTGCTCCGCGCGGTGCGCGGGGTGGAGGTGGTGTGCTGCGACGCGGAGGTCCACGGGCGCCCCCGCAAGGTGGCGACGTGGCGCGACGCCGCGGCGAGCCTCCGAGGCGGCGGCGGCACCCGGTTCCAGCCCGTGTTCGACGGGCTGGAGCAGGAGCCCGCGAGCAAGCGCCCGAACGTGGTGATCTTCATCACCGACGGGTACCCGTGCGACCGCCCGGAGAACCCCTCGGGGGTGCGGACGATCTGGGTCGTGACCTCCGGTGGCCCGACGAACTTCGCCCCGTTCGGGGACTTCGTGCAGGTCGAGGCGTGAGGCGGGCGGTGTAACGCAAACGTAACACTAAACCGCTGGAATCCTCCCCTCGGACGTAGTACCTATCTCTCGCGGGCTCGGAGCCCGCCCCGAACCCACAGACCACAGACCGAAAGAACCGACCATGACCCTCTCCATCGAACAACTCCAGAACATCACCCGCGCTAACTGGTTCACCCCCGGCCACAAGGGCCGGTGGGGGCTCCCTCTCATCTATTGGGGGCCGGTGGGGGTCGGCAAGAGCAGCGTGATCGAGGCGCTCGCCGAGGCGTGCGGGCTCTCCTTCTCGTGCACGATCGGATCGATCTCCGAGCCCTCGGACATCGCGGGGCTGATGATGCCCTCGCCCGACGGTCGCTCGGTGCGCGCCCTGGCGGCGCCCTGGGTCGCGCGGGTGAACGAGGCGGGCCGCGCAGTGCAGCTCTTCGACGAGGCGACCTCGTGCTCCCCGACGGTGCAGGCGGCGCTGATGCAGGTGTTCCTCACGGGCGCGGCGGGCGACGTGGAGGCGGTGCCGGGGGTCCGCTTCATGGCGGCGGCGAACCCCGTCGCGATCGCGGCGAACGGGAACGACCTCGCGATGCCGCTCGCGAACCGGATGGGGCACCTCGACTTCCCGGCGCCCGACGCGACCGCGTGGGCGGACTGGCTCGCGGGGAGCGAGCGGGAGATCGACCCGCTCGTGCCCGAGAGCCTGGAGGCGCGGGTCGCCGAGGAGTGGACCGGCGCGTTCGCCCGAGCCCGCGGGCTCGTTGGGGCGTTCATTCGGCGGCGGCCGGGGCTGCTCGCGCAACAGCCCGACGCGAACGACCCGGCGGCGAGCCTCGCCTTCCCGACCCCTCGGACGTGGGAGTTCGCGACGCGGGCGTACGCGGGGGCGACGATCCACGGGCTCTCCGTGGCGGAGCGGGCCGCGTACATCGCGGCGTTCGTGGGCGAGGGCGCGTGCGGCGAGCTGCTCCGCTTCGAGGCGGTGGCCGACCTCCCCGACCCCGTGGACGTGCTCGACGGGCGCGTGGACTTCGCGCCGAACCCCGACCGGATCGACCGGACCTTCGCGGTGCTGGAGATGCTCGCGACCTACCTCGCGAGCACCAAGGGGCAGGACGAGCCGCTGCGCCGCAAGCGGGCGGCGGTGTACTACGGGATCACCGAGGGGATCGTCGAGAGCGACCCGGACGTGGCGATCCCGAGCCTCCGCACCGTGATCTCCTCCGGGCTCCGCATGGCGGAGGTGCCCGAGGCTCGCGCCACCCTCTCCCGCGTGAGCGGGCTCGTGCAGCGGGTGGCCGCGGTCAAGTAACCCCTCGGGGGAGGTAGCCTCTACCTCCCCCACCCCGTAACGCAAACGTAACACTAAACCGCTAGCACCCTCCCCTCGGACGTAGTACCTATCCCTCGCGGGCACGGAGCCCGCCTCGCTCCTCACAGAACACAGGACACAGACCATGAGCCAGATCATCGCCATCACCGACACCGCGGGCGCGCCGACCGGCGCGATCGTCTACTGGACCCTCACCGGGCGCCTCCGGGCGCAGCCCTTCCGCGAGGCTCTCGCGGCGATCGACCCCGCCCTCAAGTTCCCGCGAGGGTACGGGGCGAAGAAGGCCCTCGGGCTCGCCTGTGCGGTGTTCCGCACGCCTACCCTGCTCGTGCGGCCCGCGCCGCTCGGCGGGTACACGTTCGTCCGCGAGAGCAGCGACGGCGCTGCGCTGCTCTACGACGCGGCGAACCGCGTGAGCCTCGGAGGCACGGGCGCGGAGGAGGTGCCGCCGCTGGAGATCGTGGGCGAGTGCCCGATCTCCCCGGCGCGGATCGAGGGTGAGTACCTCGACCTCCTCGGCGCGATGGTGGCTCCCGAGGTGGGGCTGTGGCTCGCGGCGACCGCGACCTCGGCGGCGATCGGAGGCGTGACGCTCCGCCCGAGCGGGGGGTTCTACTTCATCCCGCCCGCGGGGATGGAGGTGTGGCGCAAGATCGCGGACGCCGTGAAGGCTGCGCTCCCCGGCGCCCGCATGTACGAGGTGCCCGCGATGACGACGGGCGAGGGCGCCGAGGCGGTGATGGACGCCATCGTCGCGGAGAGCAAGGCGGCGCTCGCGGAGCTGACCGAGGTGCTCGACTCCGGGGCGAGCGCGAAGCGCCTCCAGGGGCAGCGCAAGCGGATCGACGCGCTGCTCGACAAGGTGCGGCGGTACGAGGCGCTCCTCGGGCGCTCGCTCGACGAGACGACCGAGGCGGCGGAGAGCCTCGCAGCGGAGTACACGCAGGCGATCCTCGCGGCGGACGCCGAGGGGGAGGTGGAGGCGTGAGCGCGGCGACGCCGATCCCGGCCTCCGAGGTGGCGGACCTCGCGAAGATGGTCGAGCAGGTGATCGCCTGGTACCTCCGGCGGACTCGGGGCGTGACCCGCTCCGACCTCACCGGGGGGGCGTGGGTCGCGGCGGTGCAGGCGTACCGCCTCTACGACTCGCTCCCGCCCGAGCGGCAGACCTCGCCCGCTGCGGCGTACTGCCGCCGCGCGGTGGTGTGCGCGGTCCGCAA
>Ga0114919_10004304_pt1 | contig 11425 bp, 9 predicted proteins | sample BlataG_FD_88682 | JGI IMG/M metagenome (GOLD analysis project Ga0114919, IMG submission 88682) | Deep subsurface microbial communities from Black Sea to uncover new lineages of life (NeLLi) - Black_00105 metaG | ecosystem: Environmental > Aquatic > Marine > Oceanic > Sediment | place: Atlantic...
CATCTTTAATCACTCTCTCCCTAAAGTAAGCTACTTATTTCACGTTCATATTTTTGTAGATCATCAAACAGAAAACCGGTATGAATATATCGGATACTGGAGCTACGATCGATTATTATTGTACAGGGAAGGGCGCGAACTCCAAACCTATTAAAAACCCCACCTTCCCTGTCCGTTAGAACAGGAAAGGTTAACTGGTTTTTTTCTTTTATATCTCTAATCAGATTAATATTATTATGATCTTTAAATACAGAAGCAACTATTAATCCCCGCTTACTATATTTCTGCTTTAAATCTTCTAAATAAGGGAGTTCCTCCAGACAGTAAGTACACCATGTAGCTGAAAAATTTAATAAAATCACCTTACCGCGATAATTATTTAAGAAAAAATAGTCCCCGCTTAAATCAGTTAATCTAAAATCCGGAACATATTCTCCTGCTGTTAACACTTTTTCACCTGTTCCAGAGAACAGAATAAATAGAATTACAATTGGAATAGCAATTATCAAAATCCATCTGGTGACTTTCATCAGTCTTACACTCCCATATATTATAGACGGAAAGCTACTAAATAATGAACCTTATATATATAAATAACCATATATATAATAGATAAACTAAACAAAATAGTAAGCAGTGCTACAATTACTCTCTCCCATAAGGTAGAAAGGCCCTTAAATATTTTTCGTTTTATAGCTGACATAACCATTGGAACCATAGCCTCTGTTACAGAAAGCGCCAGAATAAACATAATTAATGTCGGATAATTAGTATAGGCTATTCTCCAGCAGATTAGACCCGTAAGAAAGTATATCAATGCCAGAATACCAGCTAATTTTACCTCGCCTTTCTTAAATAGGCGTGGTTTTACAAAAATAGCTAAAGCAAAGAAAATAATTATAATAGCAATAGATAACTTTTTAAGTGATTCTCTGCCCATATTTCTTTTACTTCTATATAATTTTCCCTCTAATGAAGCACTTATTTCATCATTTTCCGCCTTTTGATACGTCTCTATAGCTTCTTCATATTTCATATGTGCATACAAAGTATCACCAAGGGCTATCAAAGCGTCTGTTTTGTATTCCTCCTCATAGTCACCATTAATTACACTTTTAAGATAAAATGATGATTTTTCTAAATCCTCTTCAGAGAAAGTCATTCCCAACCAGTTAAGTATCTGCGGTTCAAGACTTGACCGAGGATACTCTTCCAAAATTGACCCAACCCTTTGAATAGCCTTTGTTTTATCTTGCTGATATGTTTCCATTTTAGCTTTATTAAAGATTGCAAGTGGTTTAAAATTATAATCAGAATAATCCTCTAAATACTCAATTCTATGTTTAACCTGTCGTATTTTCCTGCTTTCCGGATATTTATTTAGCAAAATTTTATATTCTTCGATAGCTTTTCCATAATTATATAAATAATGGTCATAAATATTAGCTATTTCAAATTGTGAATCATCTACCATATACTCTTCGCCAAAATCATCTATAAAATCCCTATACCATTGAATACTTTCCTCATATTTTTCGGTCTCTAATAGTTTGCGACAATATACACAACTTCGTTTTACAGCTTCAGGAAAATCTTTAATAACTAGTTCATTCATCTCAGAAGATTGATAATTACCAGTTTGTCCTGTTACACCTTCTCCATCTATATCAATAACCATAAAATTATTCTTAATTCTATATATCTTTTCGTTACTAGTAAGTTCTATGTCGCTACTATCGTCCACATTAAAGATTCCAGTTATTTTTTCGTCAGCAACCATACTATCTAAAAACGAAATAAGAGTTTCTTCTTGATTTATGTTTTGATTCATATTGTAATGTGCCAATAGAACAAATTGATGTTTTAATGATGAACCACTACTTGTAACGACTTCTTCCAGCCATTCTATTCTATCATCAATAGAGGCTGTCTCATTTATAACTTCCGGCCCCAAGATAATAAAACGTGAATTTCCAAAGTCAAAATAAAAATCAGTTCCGTTTTTCTTATGACTCGTAAACCTTTCCATATTTTTAGCTGAACCTAAAGTTTCCGAATCAGGAATTACATAAACCGGCAATCCCAGGGTGTTTTTACTAAGTTCTTGCAAAAATTTTCTTTCCTTTTCTATATAATCGCCTGTAGATTTACCAGCTACAACAGCAAATTCTGGTAGTTGTGTATTGGCAGTCTCTATAAACTTATCCACCCAACTTGCTCCCAAAAAATCGTCTCTCTGAAAAACAAGTAAACGAAATGCTTTCTCAACTGGAGGTGTTTTGAAACTATAGTAAACATCACTTCTGTTCGACAATCTATAATTATAAATAGTATCACGTTGAAGATTGTTTAATAATATACTATGATATGTCTTTTTTTCATCTTCTTTAAGTTCAGTTTCCCTTATTCCGCCTTCTTCCATATAATATAAAGCGCCAATTACAGGTTCAGTAGTCTCCCACACTATTCTAACTTGATCATTAGATATATCCTTGACTACATGTGGAACTATTAATTCACTATCTTGCGGTATATTAGTATAGTAAAAATACCCACCCGCTAATAAAACTGCTAATGATATAACAATCAAAATTACTTGGCTCTTCATTCCAGAAACCTCTCTCATAACTTTCACAATAACTCCACCTTCTGTTCTTTCTTCTCTAATAGTACAAGACATTCGGGATCCGGTACATTAAAATCATCCTTGAGAAACAGGGAAAACAAAGGACAACCACCACGGCAAATAGAAAAATATGAACACTCAGTACAACTTACATCAGTAATCTCTCTCTCTCTAAATAAGGTAAAATGCTGATCTTTATTCCACATCTCAGGGAGTTGAAAAATATTTTGATAATATTCAGGATAATGACTACAAGCATTGATATAGCCGTCAGGTCTAACCCCCAGCAAAACATTCGCACCCGTGCACCCTTCTATCCCAAAAAGATTCATAATTTACTTAGAAGGTTCGTGGTAACAAATGTGTGGTACTAGTGAACAATCGATCTGAAGATTAGGACTATATTTTTCAGCCCATTTTAACAAGTGAGGAAAAAATATTTTATTTTGTTTGTGAGTTGTACAATATTGATCATAAACATCTCTCCCTCGCCCAGCTGGTTTTAACCTTAAAAATAGTACCTCTTTTAAATTTAATTTATCTGCATACTGAACTACTTCTTCTAATAAATCAAAATTCTTTCTTGTAATAACAGTATTTATACCCACAGAATTACCTGCTTCAACCAGCATTCTAATAGCTCTATCAGCTTTATTAAAAATATTTGTTGTGTCACGGTTAATATTATAATTTTCACCAATACCATCAAGACTGACATTAATCTGTCCAAATATACGACATTGTTGAGCTAAATCTGGGTTCATATAATATCCATTAATTGTACAATTTGGTACAATTCCCTTTGTTCGACAGTACTCAGCAATTTCGATGGCGTCACTTCTCTCGAATATCTCCCCACCGCCAAGAGCTACATGGAAAACATTCATCTCTACCAAGACATCTATTGCTTCCTTTAGTTCTGCTGTCGTCAATTCCTGGGAAAGGGCTTCTCCAGAATCAGCAGCGCAATAACTACAATCCAGTGGACATTTATTAGTAATAGAAAAATGCACTTCAGTTGGCGCTGAAAGGTATTTATCTTCTCCGTCCCATAAGAGTGAATTTTTGTATCCAAGCTCTTTCATGTAGGTTTTATCCACAAAAGCTAACGTAGGAGGGTCATCAACTTCGGCTATTCCACCAAAATATTCATAACGAACTTTATCTACATTCTTTGGTTTCATTTTTTATCTTCTTCTCCTTCATCTCCCTTAGCATTATTGGCAAAAACTAAAGCAGAAATGGTATTTATTATAGTAACAGATGCTGTCGCTCCCCACAGAAAGACAGTAACTATGGTAGATATTGAACTTGAATTAGCATTATAACCCATTCTAACTTTAAGTATCTTTCCTTTTCTTTTTTCTAACATATGAAGTCATCTCCCTTTATAATTATTTTACTATTTCCCAATTATTCAAAGATTATATAAACAAATCAACTACCTAAAGGCATATAAAAAACAGATAAATTATCCCATTTGTAAAATGAAACAAATACCACAGCAACAATTAACAATATAGATATAACAATATATATTCTCTTATTATATCTATAAGAAAGTGGTGAAAGTAAATTAATCAGAAACATTGATATTATACCTGCTAGAGCAAGTGTAGGAAACGTATAGAACACTCCATATCCAATATGGTCAACAATTAACATAGGTATTATTGTCAAGATAATGATTAAGATAGATCCTTTGAGAAGATGTTTTAATTTTAAATTAAAGTTTTTTTCTCGCCAGGGTTTTAATAGTAAACTGATAATTGTTACTAATATTATATAGAGATAGGCAATTACAACCCCATACCATAAAAGTCTTTCTTTTTTTACCGTACTTACTTTCTTCCCGTAATTAGTAAATCTTTCAGGTTCTTTTTCATAGACCATAGCAAGTACATCAAAAGCTTTTGCAAACCTGTGTAATCCTGTTAGGATAACTACATAATTTTCGTAGGCACTAATCTCTTCTGTAACAGATTTACCATTTTCAGGAAAGGTATCTATATATTTTTCAACAGCATATCGCGCTTCCTTTAAGTTACCAAGAGTGTGATATTCCCAGGAAAGCCATGAATAAATATCCGGAGATAAAAATGTATCTGGATTATCCTTTAATAATTCTTCCATCATCTGAAGATTTTTAGCTGGTTCCCGATCATAATATGTCTTCTGTATAAATCGATATTGTTTTAAAAGATCCCAATTTACTTCCTGTTTTTTTAGAAAATCCCTTTTTGTTTCAAATTGCTTTCTTAACCTCCCATTTGGAAAGTATTTTAAGTACCTCTCATAAATATCAAAGGCATTTTTAAATAAAAGCAATTTTGTTTCATATGCATCTGCTAACTCCCTATAGACCGCTTCATTCCTGGTATCAGGGTAAATGGTCAGTAATTTTTCGTAAACGTCAACTACCTTTTCATATTCCTGATTAACACTATATTTTTGACCAAGAATAACTAATTCAGACTCAGAAAGAGTTGAATTATCAGCTAAAACAAACAAAGGCTTTACTATAATAATTAATAATACTAGCATAAAAAACCAGCAAAAACTTGTCCTCCTAAAAATTTCCATAAAATCATCCTTTGGAATAAAATATGTTTATATACTCTTATCATTATTATAAAAAAACTATAATGAAACCTAAATATAAATAATAAAAAATAACTTTCGGTTTTATATATTAAATAGTATAACGAGGGATATCAATAGTCAGTGAAAATGTCACCTTTAAGGTTGAAAATGATAATAAAACATGGAAGAAACAAAAAACCTTGTCAGCCTTCTCCAAAGGCAGATTAGTTTAAATCAAGTTAACTTACGCCATCAGTAATCTGCCAAGGGAAAAGGTTATCCCCTTGCAAAAGTGCATCCCTGGCATCATCTATCACATCACCCCATGCAAAGAACATTTTATACCGGGTATCCATTCATAAGGAGAGGCATCCATTTGCAATAAAAGTCCTTCTTGAGATTTACGTTCTCTGGTGCGGTGAGGTTTAGGTGGCTTGTGTTTCTTTCGACTTTTAATACCTTTGGCTTTAAGGATTCTGGATACAGAAGACTGACTAACGGTAATACCTTCATCTTCTTCTAAAAGTTCTGCAAGATGGGTATAATTTACCCCTTTATATTTATTTCTAACAAGAAAAACAATTTTGTCTCTTATCTTACCTTTTCCATAGTGACATTATTATTGATTAATTTTAAGGTGACAATATCACAGATTAATTACAATAGTATGATGGGCAGGCAAAACTATTTATTTGTCCGCCCATCATACTACTAGATCAATAAAAATCTTACTTCTTAACTTTTATCAATCAGAAAAGCAATACTTTATTTCTTAGCAATAGTTAATATTTATTCATTCAACATAACTATCTAATGCTGGAGTATACACCTCTATTGATTTTAGATAATCACCTGTCATATTTTTACCACAGGCAACATATATTTTGCCGTCATGAGCAGCAATTCCACAACCATATCTGGTGACTAAATTATATGACGCCATTTCCTTCCATTCGCCAACTTCAGGATCTAATTCAAATACATAATATCCACCTTCACCTTTACCGGTCATAACATATATTTTACCATCAACAGATGCTGCCCTGGGATGTTCCCATGCATATGGAAGATCAGGGCCTTCGGACCATTCGTTTTTCACAGTATCAAGAATCATTACATTCGCTGTCTGAGCATCTGTTTCATTTGCTCCCTGACCACCAAGTACATAGACTTTTGTGCCAGCTGATATAACAAATGTATCCTGACGAGGCAAAGGAAGAGGTGCTGCTATTTCCCAACGATTGGTCTCAGTATTATATACATCAACGGCAGAAGCATAGTCAAAACCTTCATTGGCTAAACCTTCAGATTCACCACCAATAACATAGACTTTTTTACCAATAACAGCTGCTGCGCCATCACAATGTCCCATAGTGGCTTCACCAGGAAGCTCTTCCCATTCACCATCTTCAATATCATAGAGATAAGCTTTCTTGTTGAATCCATCTTCATTTTCTCCAGCAAATGCAAAGATTTTATTATCTACAGTAACAATCGCGCTATTTTCACCAGCGGGCGGCCAGGAATCTTCCCCCATTATAGACCATTCGCCTGTAGCAAAATCATAAACCTCTGTAGGAGTTTTATTCTCAAGGTCATCTCCGCCAAAAATAAATAATCTATCTGAACCCTCAAATTCAGCAACTGTACACCAGGCTTTATAGCGACCAATTTGTGCAGCAGGTCCTTCTACCATAGCATTCTCGGCAAAAACAACAGATCCTCCTATCATCACTAAAATCAATAAAGTTAACCCTAAAATACTTAAGCTTTTCATTTTCATTTATTTTTCCCCCTTTTATTTTAATCTTGGATATACAACATACTCGTCAATAATATTTCCATTAAGAGACTTAACCGTGGCCTTCATTACTTCAGGAGTAATATCATAAATAATTATATGATTTTTATCTATATATGCTGCTGAATAATCCTCTGGCTCTTCGGGAGCCGGATAAAACGGCGCGCCTGCGCCGCCAGTAACCTGGTAGATAACTCCACCATCAGCTTTCTCCCCGCCAAGCATAGGATGTGTCCTCTCATAGGTATGCACATGTCCGTGAAATACTACGCTCACCCCATTATCTTCCACAACATCGAGCAGAAATTCTTTTGGAGATTCTAAAGGATTAAAATCTGGCGATGAAGCATAAAATGGTTTGTGTGTTGACAAAAATTTCCATATAGCATCAGAAGCTATTAGGTCTTCTTTCAACCATTCCCGTGCTTCATCCATATATTCCTGAATACTTAAAACAGTAGCCCAGTGAGTCATCCCATAATCAAATGAATAATTTTTTTCATCATCTGGTAAAACAAACTGATCAAAATAGGTCTGACTCATATATTCATGATTACCATGAATCGGCATGACAGGAATATTGGGTAGCGTATCTGCCGCCGCCGCAAACCAGTAATCCCATTCAGGCTGACTAGCCCCATCTGTCATATCACCGGTAAAAAGTACGAAACGAGCGCCAGAATCATCAGCCACGCGCATCAGTTTAGCCCAGACATCATAACCACTCCTGGAATCCCCCATAACAGCAAAGGTAAAGCCAGTAACTGAACCAGGTTTAGGAGCACTGTAAAAACTATAAGTTGGACTTTCTTCACCGGCATAGATAATTTTATAATTGTATAAAGTGTTTGGTTTTAAGTCTGCTAACCTAGCATCATAAATATATACTTGATCTCTGGCATATCTGTAATTATGAAAATCTGCCTGAGCCTGTAGTTCATCTCCTTTAGAATCACTAGGCCAGTACTTTACATAACCCTCAGCACCCTTTTCACTAGATCTCCACGTTACTACAGCTTCCTGTGAAGCGTCCTTGCCGAAAGTAACATGTTCCATACAGATTGTTGTGATCTCAGGTCTTTCTTGAGCCAACCCTGTACAGCTAAGTAAAAAGGCCATTATTAATACCATTACCATCCAGTCAACTTTCACTCTAAACATTCTTATTTCTTAATTCACCTCCTTTCATAATGATATAATATTGTCTCTTTATTTTATCAGATAAATCCCCCCTTTCAATTCATTTTAAATCTTTACTAATTTCTAGGATAGGCTATATATTCATCAATGATATTACCATTGATTGCCTTCGCGGTTGCCTTGATCATATCTGGATTAATCTCATATATAGTAAAGTGTCTGGTCTCCACTGCTCTTGCGGAAAAGTCTTCTACTTTATCAATAGGATAAGGAGGTGCTCCCGCACTACCAGTAACAATATATGTTATACCATCTTCAGCTTTTTTGCCCTTAAGTAAAGGATAGGTTCTTTCATAATTATGAATATGACCACAAAAACTCATAGCTACTCCGCCTTCTTCTATAACTTCTCTTAGATATATTTGAGCTGGCGATGATTTCATATCATGTTTTTTTGCTGATGAATAAAAAGGTTTATGTGTTGCGATAAACTTCCAAGTACTATCAGATGCTGCCAGATCTTCAGTCAACCATTCTTTTGCTTCTTCTACCAGTTCATCTGTATTATCTAAGACTATTGACCAGTGAGTCATCCCATAATCAAATGAATAATTTTTCTCATCATCTGGTAAAACAAACTGATCAAAATAGGTATTACTCATCGCTTCATGATTACCATGTATTGGCATAAGTGGAAGATTAGGCATTGTGTCTGCCGCTGCGGTAAACCAGTGATCCCACTCAGCCTGAACAGCTCCATCGGTCATATCCCCAGTGAATACCACAAAACGAGCCCCTGCTTCGTAAGCGCTGCGCATAAGTTGGCCATAAACATCATAACCACCACGTGAATCTCCAAAAACTGCAAACGTAAAACCTATATCTGAATCAGGTTCTGGGGCGCTATAAAAACTATATTCAGAACTTTCCTTATTAGCACAATAGATTTTATAGTTGTATAAAGTATTAGGTTTTAAGTCTGTCAATCTGGCATCATAAATATTTACTTCATCCCTTGCATATCTATAACTATGGATCTCTGCATTAGCCTGTAACATAGCTTGTGATTCGTCAGAATTTGCCGGCCAGTACTTTACATAACCCTCTGCATTTCCTTCCTTGGATCTCCATGTAACTATCGCTTCTTTAGATGCGTCTTTACCAAAGGTAATATGCTCCATACAGATTGTAGTAATTTCAGGTCTTTGTTCAGCCAAGCCTGTAAAAGTAATTAAAAACACAGACATTACTAACAGTGACAATATTAGGTAAAAATTTAAAAAGCTTATATTTTTTAAGTTTCTTCTCATAATTTTGAGCTTTTTTCTAAAAGCCCATTTAAGCCCTCCTACTATGACAAAATATTTGTCGAAATTTGTCTAATTTATTGATAATTCAAATATTTATTAGCAATTTTCCCTTATTGATTACTTATTTATATATTTTGACTATAATTTTTTTACCCTCTAGGGTAGACAATAAACTCATCAATTATATTTCCGTTTACTCCCTTAACCGTAGCTTTCATCATATCAGAGGTAATTGTATATATTATTAGATGATAAGCCAGCTCTTTTTTAGCTGTAATATCTTGCTCTGGACCAAAAGGATAGAGAGGAGCACCGGCGCCTCCAGTAACTAGATGTATAACACCATCTTCAGCCTTTTTCCCATCAAGCATCGGATAAAACCTTTCATAATTATGCTTATGACCTGCAACAGTCATTGCAACTCCATTTTCCTGTATAATATCCAACAATTGATGTCTCGGTGATTCTTGATCATCCTGTCCTTTTACAGTAGAGTAGAAGGGCTTATGGGTACCAATAAACTTCCATTTAGCATTAGAATCAGCAAGATCTTCTTCTAGCCAATCCTTATAACTCGCTATTAGTTCCTGGGAATTATCTAAAACAATAGACCAGTGGATCATTCCGTAATCAAATGAATAACTTTCTTCATTGTCAGGTAGAACAAATTGGTCAAAATAAGTTTGACTCATCACTTCATGATTACCGTGTAATGGCATAAGAGGAAGATTAGGCATTGTATCCTCCGCTCCAGCAAACCAATAATCCCACTCTGGCTGACTTGCTCCATCTGTCATGTCACCTGTAAACAACACAAAACGGGCCCCTGCCTCATAAGCATATCGCATAAGTTGACCAAAGATATCATAACCACCACGGGAGTCCCCCATAACAACAAAGGTAAACCCTTTATCTGACCCTGGTTCAGGAGCAGTATAGAAACTGTATTGAGGACTTTTTTCATCTGCGCAATAAATTTGATAATTATATAAGGTATCTGCTTTTAAGTCTGTTAATCTGGCATCATAAAGATATACATTGTCCCTAGCATACCTATAGCCATGCGTTTCTGAATCAGACTGTAGTTCATTTCCTGCTCTCTCTTTATCAGCAGGCCAGTACTTTACATAACCTTCAGCATTTTCTTCCGAGGACCTCCATGTTACTATTGCCTCTTCAGAGGCATCTTTGCCAAAAGTGATATGCTCCTGACAAATTGTTGTAATTTCAGGTCTTTCCTGCGCTAAAGCTGTAACCGCACAAAGTAAGACCATTAATACCAATAAACCGACCACACCCATTTTAAAAGATATTCTACTTTTTAATTTAATCATCTTTTACTTTAGAATAATCTTCCCCAATAAGGAAAGTCTATCCCTTTTAACCCCCTTTTATTAAAAATTTCTTAATTATATAAACATAAAGCAAGCCAAGATAAACTATTAATTTGTCGCTACCTTTAATCTTTTTCTTGAAAGAATATTAAAGAAACTCTCATCAGACCCACACTTGCCAGCAATAGTTTGGTTTTTTCAAAATCCACCAGGCTAATTCTGTTTTATGGTTATGCATTCGATTGCAGGTAATTTGATTTTAGAACACGATAATCCTTCTTGTCAAATAAATTTTAATATGTTAAATAAAAGATAAAAAGGTAAACACTTTCTCCCAATTTCACCTGTTCTGATTTGTTACTGTGGTGGCCAACACCCCAAAGCAAAAGCGCTTACTTCAACCCACTCCGTCCCGATGCTCTCATATATATTACACCCTCTTTTTTTATTCTACCTGGCATAGGATAGGTAAAATCAACAAATCTTCAAATTTATCTACAAAATAATCCGCTTCTACATCAGGATCATAATTGAATGCAATCGTTCGAAGGCCAGCTCGACGAGCTCCATTAAGTTCTCTTGCATCATGGCCAACGAACACCGTTTCATCTGCTGTCACACCTGCTTCTTC
>Ga0114919_10004306_pt1 | contig 11419 bp, 6 predicted proteins | sample BlataG_FD_88682 | JGI IMG/M metagenome (GOLD analysis project Ga0114919, IMG submission 88682) | Deep subsurface microbial communities from Black Sea to uncover new lineages of life (NeLLi) - Black_00105 metaG | ecosystem: Environmental > Aquatic > Marine > Oceanic > Sediment | place: Atlantic...
AATTAACAACTGATGAGTTAACACTTGCAACGGCGAATTCATCAAAATTGAATCAAAAAAGGGAAAATTTTATGAGCAAATATACTGCGCAGGTTATTATTTTTTTTACGTTTATTCTAATTTGTTGGACCGGGTGTGCCGCCACATCTTCCTCAAAAACCAAGGACAGCGCTTTCACCGGTGGTTTTGCAGCAGCGGATATTTCCAGCTCTCAAAAGAAAGAAAACATCCGAAAACTGATTAAAATATCAGGTAATGCCGACATGCTCTTTCAGCGTTCAGCGATTCCCTATGACAATCTAATGACTCAAATTATACAAAGGCTACGTCCGGACTTATCAAAAAAGATCGTAAATAAACTCCGGCAGGAATTTCGAGCCGAGATAGAAAGAAATATTCAAGATCCAGGCGGGCTTTTGGATTATATCATTTCTATTTACAACTCTCACTTTACACACGAGGAAATTAGAGACTGGCTTTTGTTTTATGAAAGCCCCCTGGGGAAAAAGATAAATTCCACCATGCCTTCTGTGATGGAAGAAAGCAATTTGGCCTATCAGCAATGGAACCGCAATATAAACCCGGTTTTGTATGAATGGCTGAAAGAACGATTAAAAAAGGAAGGAATTACAATTCCGTAAATAAGGGAAGATAATATAATGAAAAGAATATTTATTCTGCTCATGGTTACGATAATGCTGTTAACTATTTTTTCCTGTGCTCTATTTTTATCTCCGAGAGAGAAAAGAAATAAAGAAGTGGCGCAATCCTTGATAGAAACGGATGAGCGGGTTGTACAAGGTTGCCAATGTCTTGGAACTGTTCAGGGAACGGTTGACGTTGGAGATACATTTCTTTCTTTTTCAAAAATAAGGTGCAAGAACAAAGCTAGACATCGTGCAGCTATACTGGGAGCAACCCATATAGTCTGGCTCCACACTCATAAAACTTCTGCAGCGGCTCTGGCATATAAATGTGAAATAAGGGATAGCGGTCAAAATAAACCTGAATAAAATTAAGCGGAAAAATAAAAAGCAATTTCGCAGCAAAATCAAAGAAAGGGAGTAATTATGAAAACCTGCCCGAAGTGCGGATTTGAAGATTACCAAGGAGGAGCGGAATGCCCCAAGTGCGGAATAATATATGAAAAATATTATAACTCGCTGGGAATAAAAGAAGCCGAAGAGCAGACGCCCGAAGATCCCGAAGATGAGGATGAGCAGCCGGAAGAACAGCCACCAGATGAAGAAAAAGCCGTACCGGAAGAAATGCCATATGTTGAGCAAAAAACGCCATATGAAAAAGCAGTTGATATTGTTAAAAAAAACTATTTAATCATTATAGCCGGTGTTTTATTATTCATAGTTATTTCATCCATCATTTATTGCGTGAACAGCAGAACGGTCGGAAAAATAGGGGTTATTTCCTGGTATAATATTTTAGGAGAAAAAGCAGGGGCCGAACTGCTTTTCGACAATATTGATTTACTAAAAAGCCCTGATCCCCAAGAGGATACCATCGTGTGTATTATGCAAAGCGGCACAAAGGTCAAGGTATTAAAAGAGGTTGATATTTTTTATAAGGTAAAAGTCCTGGATGGAATATGCAAAGGAGAGGTCGGTTTTATAATAAAGGAACACTTTGAAGAACCATAGTATTTCTTTTGATATGACGGAAAAAAAGTTTTCAGGAAAATATCGACAAAAACTTCATGAAATCATTTTTGAAGCTGATACGCCTGCGGGCAAACTGTTTGATGTAATCCTAATCATATGCATAGTGCTAAGTGTAATTATGGTTATGCTGGACAGCGTGTCCTCTATTCGATTCTCATATGGCAATTTTTTATATTTAAGTGAGTGGTTTTTTACTTTTCTCTTCACAATAGAGTATTTTCTTCGATTATTCTGCGTAGGACGCCCGTTTAAGTATGCAACCAGTTTTTTCGGAATAGTAGATCTTTTGGCAATACTACCGACATACTTCAGTATCTTCATTCCCGGCAGCCAGTATATGCTCGTTATCAGGGTTTTGCGAGTTCTTCGTATATTCCGGGTTCTTAAACTTGTTCAGTATCTCACAGAAGCCAGGGTTCTTATGCAGGCTTTACGCGCAAGTCTCCGCAAAATCATTGTATTTTTATTTGTTGTTTTCGTACTGGTTATCATTTTTGGTTCCATGATGTATTTTGTAGAAGGAGGGGAAAACGGTTTTACAAGCATCCCACGTAGTATTTACTGGGCAATCGTAACGCTTACTACAGTCGGATATGGTGATATATCACCAAAAACCAATATCGGCCAGACACTGGCTGCTTTAATTATGATTATCGGTTATGGAATCATTGCCATACCCACAGGAATTGTAACCTCTGAAATCACAATGGCTGCCAGGAAACGTGTTTCTACTCAGGCTTGTCGCGTATGCAGTGCGGAAGGCCATGACGTTGATGCAAAGTGCTGTAAATATTGTGGAGCAAAACTCTAAAGCAAGTCACAGGCAGTAACCATATCATCGAGTTGCACAGCGCTGTGAATGCCGGTCGAAAAGGTGAAGGTAGCTATAGATACTTGTTACGAAACAGGCGCAAGAACCTGTGCTGTTCGGGCGGGAAGATAAATATTTAGAAAATGTCGGTTGCTGTCTTTCGGTTTTTCGCAAATCGTCCGGTGGTATTGATCCGGAGTCAGGCGGGCGTGCCCCCCGTATTTCGAAGCATCGCTGTCAAGAAGCATCCGGTATTCTCCCGGCGGGGCGTTAAACCGGTAATCAACATGGGAATAGTCTGGATGAAAATTGAAAGCAAATATAAGGCCTCCCCTTTCAAAAATAATGACCTTGTCAACGGAATGTTCGTGCATAAGGTTTAGAGCCGAAGAATCGAGAATATTGAAACGTTTAGCCAGATCTATCATGTCCCTATCAAACTCTGCCAGGAAATGATACTTTAAAGTTACATCATCCAACAGGTGCCACTGACGTCGCGCATATTTATATGACCATGCGTTCCCTTCCCTTGGGAAATCGATCCATTCGGGATGCCCGAATTCATTACCCATGAAGTTAAGGTAGCCGCTTCCTGCTGTCGCCAGTGTGATTAAACGGATCAGCTTTTGCAGGGCCATTCCCCTGTCTACCTTTATATTATCATCACCGACTTTCATGTGATCGTACATGTCTGAATCGATGAGTCGAAAGATGAGAGACTTATCACCCACAAGGGCCTGATCATGGGATTCAGCGTAACTTATGGTTTTTTCGTCGCCCCTGCGGTTGATCAGTTCATGCCATATCTGCACCATGGGCCAGTCTTCATCCTGCATTTCCTTGATAAGGCGAATCCAGAAATCGGGAACACCCATGGCAAATCGATAGTCAAAGCCAAATCCGCCTTCAGAAAATCCGGCGGCAAGACCGGGCATGCCGCTGATATCCTCTGCAATAGTCAGTGCGTCATCACGAACATTGTGTATAAGCCGGTTGGCCAGGGCCAGGTAAGTGAGGGCATCTTCGTCCACACTGTCATCAAAATAATAGTCATAGGAAGTAAAAGCCGTTCCAAGCCCATGGTGATGATAGAGCATACTGGTAATGCCGTCTAATCTGAAACCGTCAAAATGGTATTCATCAAGCCAGAAACGACAGTTGGAAAGGAGAAAATGAAGAACCTGATGTTTTCCGTAGTCAAAACATCTGGAATCCCAGGCCTTGTGCAATCCACGAGGCCCATCGTGAAAGTATTGATAAAGAGTGCCGTCAAAGCGGCTCAACCCCTCTACTTCATTGGATACGGCATGGGAGTGAATAAGGTCCATTAGCACCATGAGACCGGCACTGTGGGCGGTATCGATGAGCATTTTCAGCTCGTCCGGCGTTCCGAACCGTGATGATGCTGCAAAAAAATTTGAAACCTGGTATCCGAACGACCCGTAATAGGGGTGCTCCTGAATCGCCATTAATTGAAGGGTATTATAGCCGGAAGCCACAATCCTCGGAAGTACCCGGTCTGTGAACTCCTGGTATGAACCGATCTTTTCCTCTTCCTGGGCCATTCCCACGTGGGCTTCGTAAATAAATAATGAGCCTGGCTGGCAACGAAAATCATTATGCTTCCACTTATAAGGTTCCGGCGGCGACCAGACCTGTGCATTAAAAATCAATGTATCGGGATCCTGAACTACCCTCCTGGCATAGGCCGGAATGCGATCGCCCACACCGCCCGGCCAGTAGATCCGAAGTCGATACAAATCATTATGGTTAAGCTTTTCAGAAGGCAGCCGGATTTCCCACACTCCTTCCCCGCCTATTCGCTGGAGCGCAAATTCCTTTTGTTCCTGCCATCCGGTCATCTCTCCAACCATATAAATCCCCGTGGCGTTTGGGGCCCATTCGCGAAAAATCCAATCGTCGCCGGTTAAATGAAGACCGAAATATTCATGGCCTGACGAAAAATCAGCCAGGCTCATTTTGCCACCGGTTAAGGTTGATTTCCTTTCATGAATACGCGTCAACCGCCGCTTGATGATCTCTTCATATGGTTTCAGATATGGATCTTTTTTAAGAAGACGATTTAAGGGATCGTCGATCATTTCTTTTTTTTTCAACTTTGTCACATCAATCACGATATTTAAATTTCTTTCATCTGCTTTTTCGATTTTCTCTGCTTTACCATGGGTTTTTTATTTTTTACTTCCGATTTTGCATCTTTTTGTGAAGATTCTTTTTTGTCAACATACGGGTTAATTAGCGGGCGCTTCAACATCTTTTCATAAAGATCGATATAATACCGGGCTGTTACTGAATGATTAAAAGTAGCCGCACTCTCTTTCATAATACGTTCTATCTGGCCCTGCTTTATTTCTTCCGGGAAATTATAGAACTCTAAGGCCTGTTCAATTGCCCACATAAGCCCGCCTGCATCAAAAGTCTTGAAAAGAAATCCGTTGCCGGTGTTCTTTTCAACATCCAGATGAAAAACAGTATCATGAATTCCTCCGGTATCATGGGCAACAGGCAAAGAGCCGTATTTTGGACCGATCATCTGGGGAAGACCGCAAGGTTCAAAAAAAGAAGGCATTAATACAAAATCCGAAGCCCCATAAGCCTGGCGGGCCAACCGTTCGTCAAAATCGCAAATTGCCACCCGGTTTCCCAGATTGTGAAACCCTACAATACCTTGAAAATATCCCTTAAACTCACCATTGGCAACAAAGACGATTTCCAGTTCCTGCTCCCAGTACTTGGAGACAACATAATAAAGAATGGTTGCCAGCAACTGGCACCCCTTTTGTACCGTATCCAGGCGTGACGGCCAGAAGAAAAGAGGCGATCTGTCATTTTGAATCAGGCCCAGAGATTTCTGGATGAAACGCTTGTTTTTCAGCTTTCCCTGAACATGATCTCCCGGACCGTATCTGCAAGCCAGATCTTTATCCGTGCCCGGCTCGAAAGAAGGGTCCGGGGAATTTAAGATTCCTGTTGCACATCCAGCCCACCATTTACTGGCCAACTCCTGCTGCACATGAGGCTCAACAAAAGCATGGCGGCCTTCAACGATTTCCGTTAAAAAAGTCGGGCTCACCGTATTGACAAAATGCGCCGCAAAAACACCGCTTGTAAGAAAATCAACGGGATTGGAGTCACGTGTTTCTTCGTAATTATACGACATACGTTCGTAATAAAGATGTTGCCAGAAGGCTGCCGCATCAATTCCCATGTCCTCAATATGTGACAGCATGGTTTTTACTGTATAAATATTGTGAATTGTGAAAAGACAGGGTATTTCTAACTGCCTTGCCATGGCAGGAATCAGACCGGTCATCCAGTCGTTGCAATGGATAAGATCAGGCTGAACATGGGGAACAATGTTATTGATAACCTCACGCTGGAATGCAAGGGCAATTCTTAAATTTTTCCAGCTGTAATTGGAATATACATTATGAAGATAAAAAAAAGCCCTGTCTTCGGCAAGGTGAAGCCTTTCATCTGGCATTCTCTTCCGTATTGAATTTAATTCCTTTCCCACGACAGGATCAATGTGTACTTTAAACAGTTCACGATAGTCCGGAATAGCCACATGTACGTCAGCTCCCAGGTCAAACAGAGCGTTGATAAGTGCTGCTGAAACATCGGCAAGCCCTCCTGCCTTGGCTGTGAGATAATTGGCCATGTTTCCCATATCGTTGGGTAAATACGTAACTTCCGGTGTTACAATAAGAACCCTGGGATTACCTGGATGAGATGCCATCTAATATTCCTGATTGATTATTATATACTGAATAACATCATATCGACAATTTGTTATCGATGTTACCAGATGGAAATATAACTAATTTAAGATTGTCGATTGTTTGTTGGTGAAAGTCGCTACGCTCAGTCAATCGCCAATCATCAACTCTTCTATGCCCATGTAAGAAGCCCGGGGGTAAACTTAATCCGGTCGTCACCTGCAGGAGTTACACGGGCAGTAAAACCGAATCGCCCTGAACCATCGCATGCTATATCGTAGGCATAAAGATACTCACCGTTCCCAAAATCCTCTTCAATAGACATCTGCCTGGTATTGCTTGAGGTAAGGGCATCGACCGATAGACTTCTATAATAGAGTTCTACATCAACTTCATCAGGGCGGAGTTCTCCCAGAGTTACTTTTGTTGTCACCCGAAAGGTATCTCCCACCCTAAACGGGCCATCAGTCGTCCTCACGGGTTGCTCAATTTGAATATTTTTCCAAAGGGAACCAAGCCGTTTATGCTGGGCAAACAGACTTTTGGCTGCCTGGGCATCATTTTCCAGAAGTAAGCGATATTGCCTGGCTGCCGGCAGATAAAATTTTTCTTCATATTTTTCTATCATCAGATGTGCGCAAAAGTCCTGCATTGCCATTTTCATTGATGCTTTCATCATGGCAATCCATCCACCAGGTGAATCTCCATTTTTTCTTTCATAAAAACATGGAATGACATCGTTTTCCAGGATATTGTAAAGTGCCCGGCTTTCCACGGCATCCTGGTACTGGTGATCATCATACTCTTCACCGTTTCCGATACACCAGCCTCTTTCTTTTGTGTATCCTTCACACCACCAGCCGTCCAGTATGCTCAGGTTAAGGACTCCATTGGCAGCTGCCTTGATACCTGATGTTCCGCATGCCTCAAAAGGGCGCCTGGGGGTGTTGAGCCACACATCTGCCCCCTGTACCAGGTACCGGGCTATATTGATGTCATAATCTTCAAGAAAAACGATCCTGTTACGCACTTTGGGCCCGCGGGAAAATTCGATAAGGCGCTTGATCAGTTCTTTTCCTTCATTGTCTTTAGGATGCGCTTTCCCTGAGAAAATAAACTGCACCGGATACTTTTGAGACGTTATAATGGCTTCAAGGCGATCCGGATCGCTAAAAATCAGATCGGCTCGCTTGTAAGTTGCGAAACGACGGGCAAAAGCAATGGTAAGTATTTCCTGGTCCAAAGCTGATTCCGCTTCTTCCACCAGGGCACTGGGAGCATTCCGCCTAGTGTGTTGTTTCACCAGCAATGCCCTGCAGTTTCTGATAAGGCGGGAACGGCTCATTTCATGGGCTCGCCAGAGCTCTTCATCGTAAATTGCATCTATTCTGCCGGCAATATCTTTTTCCCGGAGGTGCATATACCATTGTGGTCCGAGATACCGTTCAAATAGAAGAGCGTTTTCAACGGAGATCCATGAAGGAATATGCACTCCATTTGTTATATGTGTGATGGGCACTTCATCTTCGGGTCTTTCAGGCCAGACATGTGACCACATGCGCCTGGCTACGCTTCCGTGGAGCCGGCTCACTCCATTGCGATATTGCGCCATGCGCATTCCCAGGACAAACATGGAAACGGGCCCGTTCGGGCCTGATTCCTCGGGTTGTCCCCATGACAGGATTTTGTCAGCTGTTGTCCCCAGCTTTTCCTCAAAAGGAACAAGATACGGTTTCACAAGTTCTGCAGGAAATTCATCATGACCGGCAGCTACCGGTGTGTGGGTGGTAAAGACAGTCGTTCGTGGGACAAACTCCAGGGCAGTTTTCAGGTCAACATGATGAGACGACATGGTCAGGGCAAGTCGTTCCAGGCTTGCAAATGCACAATGTCCCTCATTCATATGACATACAGTCGGGTTGATTCCCATGGCAGCGAGAACTCTCATACCACCTATTCCCAGGAGTATCTCCTGTGCCAAGCGCATTTTATGCCCCCCGGCATATAATTTTGAAGTTATTTCACGGATTTCAGGTGGGTTATCCGGCAGGTTTGTATCAAGGAGGTACAGAGGAATGCGACCCACCATTAATTTCCAGACAACCGCTCTAATTTCGCCGTCCGGCCCGGTTACGGATATTTGCACTTGATTTTCCGAAGGGTCTTTTGCTCGTTCTACAGGGAGGTAATAGATATCTGTTTCAGGATATTCTTCCTGCTGCATTCCGGTTTGATCAAGAAACTGGTGGAAATAGCCACGTCTATAAAGGAGCCCCACGCCGGTTATGGGCAGGCCAGTATCGGAAGCGGCTTTCAGATGGTCGCCGGAAAGGACGCCTAGCCCTCCTGAAAAAAGCGGAATACTCTCATGAATCCCGAATTCCATTGAAAAATAGGCGATAGTATCATCATGTCCGTATTTAGAATCGGAAAAGACAGTCGGAGCGGTGACCTGTTTTTCAAAACCTGTTTTTACCCTCTCTTGGTGAGCAAGAAAGCTTTCGTCTTTTGCAAGTTCAACAAGGCGCTCTTGAGGAATTAGCGTTGAAAAAACGATTGGGTTTCGCCCGGACCTGGTCCAGAGACGCGGATCGATTCGGCGAAATAATTCTATTGCATCGAGGTGCCAGCACCACCAGAGGTTTCTTGACAGTTTTACAAGGAAGGAAAGAGACTTTGGAATGTTGGGAAATACCTGATATGTCTGCAATCGGTTCATTATTATTAGTCCTCATTATTTGATGTTTTTGTAAAAAGAAATAAAATCAAGCTGAAAAAATTCAATTTAATCACAGCGACCCGAATAACTCAAAGAAAAAGAATAAAACTTGGTATTATTTTAGCTTTTCCCACACCCTCAGTAGCTCACTTGCCCCCCACGCCTGCGCATCACACCCGCGGTGGATGTGAGGAAAATCTCCGTCCAGGATTTCCGGAACGTGGCCCACGCAGCCCCGGCTGATGAGCCTTATGCTGCTTCCAAGCCAGGCCATGGCAGCAGGTTTCCCCTGGTCTCCATATGCTGCAGACCAGGCTTCACAAAAACTGGGAAACAGCCATGTCCAGGCAGTACCGTTGTGGTATGCGGGCTTACGCTTTGTATCCTCATCCCCCTTATATTTTCCCTGATATGGACATTCCGGGTTGTTTAACACTTTACCGTGATGAACTATCTCAAGGGGACGCCGAACCTTCCTGTCTCCCAGGCTCCTGATGGCACCTGGAATCAGGAGTTCTTCACATGCGGATAGAATCTTCCGGCTGATAGAGGTGTCGGTGACAGCCCCCAGTGTTACTGCAAGAAGCTGATTCGGCCTCAAAGCGTCATCCGGCTCCGCCATGTGTGCCGGCGTATCTGCTCGTGCATGGAGACAGTCGGACAGGTATCCTTCCTTTTTCAAGTAAAAGAGATCTAAGATTGACGTTTGAACCTGTTTTGCAATCTTTGTCCAATCTTTGATGTTATTCCCGGCATCTATCCGGGCCAGAAAAGAAAGTGCGGCAAACCACAGGGCCTGTATTTCTATGGGATAACCTTCCCGTGGCGTGCCCGCCGGGTGATTGGTGTCCATCCATGTAAAATGAGCCGGGCTGAAAATAAGACCCGATTCCGGGTCCATCCTTATGCCGTTTGGCGTTCCGGCAATCATCGAGCTTGTGATCGAAAGCAGGATTTGTCTTATTGTCCTGTCGCCAAACGATGCATTAAGAAAATCCCCGTTACCGTCTGCCTGGATTAAATCGGCGCACGCAATGAAAAACCACAGCGGTGCATCGGAAGTGTCACGGTTTTTGGCATCTTCACCCCTTATCATGTTGGGAATTGTGCCGTCTTTTTCAAACCGTCCGAATTGTTTAAGGACTGCCCTGGCCGTATCTTTCTTTTTTGCTGCAATTAAACCCCGTGTAAAAATAAGAGAATCCCGTCCCCAGTCCAGAAACCATGGATAACCCGCAATCACCGATTTCAAACCGCCTCGCTGAACCACATAGTGATCCATGGCCTTTGTCAGAACTTCATTGGGTTTCCACGTATTATCTGTAGAGATCTTCGGCAGGAATTTTGATTTATGGTTCGAAAATTGGCAATCATGCGTGCTCATAATCCGGTTTATTATCTGGGCCGATAAAGTAGTCCGCTTATCTCCTTTAAGAAATGTGGAGAAGTAGCCGGGACTAAATAAATCCGAATCAGCGTCAAGGCCGCGTTCTGCTTCTACGGGTCTGGCAACCATATATTGCCACTGGGGCTCCCATACAAAAGAGCCATTGGATATTTTTATTTTAAGCGTATGCTCGGAATCCGGTGTAAAACTGAATCGATCTGATTGCGCCTCTATAGCTTCCGGCCATAAATGTTCCGGTCCTTTATATGCTTTTGTTGTCTCGTGAAAAGTGCGATTTTCTATGTCCGGCCGCAGGATGATTTGAACCGGCTTATAATCGGCCAGCATTCCTTTTTGCTTTTCGAACGGGTGACGGGAAAAGATCATCTCCATGGCATTCTCTCCGCCTGTCATTCTGATACCGATGGTTAAAAGCACATGTTCCCCCTGGCCTGTGGGTATCTTATAACGCCAGTATCCCATGGAGCCATAGTCATAGTAGAAAGAATAAAGGCAATCGATGTTTATTTCCTGCGAAAAGCTTTGGAAGACAAGCCAAGCCCTGCACCGGGTGAACATGATCCACCGGTCTTCGGGAAATTCCGGATGCAGGTTTGCTGCAAGAAGGGCGTCGTAACGGCTGCCTAATTCACCCCAGGAGACCGGCGCTCGGAGCATGCCACCCCGGCAGTTGGTTCCCAAAAAGCTTATCGGTTCCCTGACTATTTCCCCTCTTCGATAACACCCTTTTATCCGGACATCCTCAGATTGAGACAAAAACATCAGTGGCGCTTCAATGCGTTTGTTTTCCTCCGGCGTATAAACCGATAATTTCAATATGCAGGTTTGATAAGTCTTTGGCGGCTCTTGAGGGTTAAAAAGCGCAAAGAATGATCCGTCGGAGCAGGGCAGGCTTTCTTCATAACCTGCAACCCGGCCTTTTTTGACGATCTGGGCACGAAAAGCCGAGTCCGCACGAATAAGTAAAAAATGTTTTGGAGGAACCATTACTTCACGCTTAACATCACGGGGCCACTGCCATGTAATCACTCTGGATTCTTCGCTGTAAGGGTTGAGGCTGCGGCA
>Ga0114919_10004307_pt1 | contig 11417 bp, 12 predicted proteins | sample BlataG_FD_88682 | JGI IMG/M metagenome (GOLD analysis project Ga0114919, IMG submission 88682) | Deep subsurface microbial communities from Black Sea to uncover new lineages of life (NeLLi) - Black_00105 metaG | ecosystem: Environmental > Aquatic > Marine > Oceanic > Sediment | place: Atlantic...
TTAATTAGTTCCTGTTGCGGAAACAACATTTTGTCATTCCCGCGAAGTCGAAGATCCGGCTTTAGACGGAGCGGGAATCCGGTTTTTGGGTGGTAGGCCCCTGCTTTTGCAGGAGTGACATTGTCGGCTTTCGCTTTCCGCAACAGATACTAATTAAGTTTTTGATTTCTTTTTCTTCTCTGAAGTGGCCAATATCTTTATTCCCACAACAAGCAAGACCGCCCCACTGACCGCCAGTGCTGCTACTCCAAGCGAACCCAGGAAAGTTGCTGTGGCCGCATACGCATGGCCATGCCCTAATCCAAGTCCCAATCCGCTGCCCAAAGACAGCCCCGAACCTGTTTTAAGTTTCAATCCCATAATTTGCCCTTTCTAAAAACAATCTATTTTGTTTTTGATTTTGTTTTTGATTTGGCTTTCGAGTTATCCGGTTTTTTGAAAAACAGCTTATTCCAGGTTTTCATGCTGATGTATGCCGTTGCAATACCGGCAGTTATAGGAACGACAACTGTGCTGCCCAAAGCAAGAGCGGTGCCGGCAATAGCTTTTGCTGCTGCAACGCTAAGACCAGCAGAGACCCCCAAGCCTGCAGAGCCTTTCACTGTATCTTTAGCTGCCTGCGCTCCGGTTTTTTTATGCTCTCCATACTTTATCATGTTCGATACGCCGTAAAAGACAGCCGATATACCGCCTACCATTACTCCTGCCGCCAGAGGAGCTGCCACAGCCGCTCCCGTAGCAAATCTTTGTGCCAGACCGGCACCTCCTATTTTGCTGGATGTTGCCGGTATCAAAGTGCTTGAGCTGCTGTTTGTTAAAGCCATAGATGACGAGCCCGTTTTGGCAAGAGGAGCTGAAGTCCTGACAAGCGACGAGCTTGTCTGAACAAACGGACTTGAGCCGGATTTCACCACAGCCGAGGTTGTTTTCACGGGCGATGAGCCGGTCTTTGTAAGACAACTAAGGTCTCTCAACCTCTGTTGACTTGCTGCGGCCCCTGATGCAGATACTGTTTTTACTGGTGAGGAACTTGCCTGAACTAAACTGGACGGTTTGTTTGACCATTCTTTCATATCGTACCCCTTTCTTGAATTAGCCACAAAGACACAAAGGCACGAAGTTAAAAAGTTAAAAAATAAATATGTTATAATCTTGGTGTCTTGGTGCCTTTGTGGCAGAAAAATTAAGTTAACACTTTCCAGAAATGTTTTGGCATTCGCTGAGCCATTTTCAACGCGCCGTTTGAGCCTGCAAATAAGGGCTCATCAACGCGAGTTACCTTGCCTCCTCCTAATTCGGTCATCGCTTCTTCAATAAGTTTAGGCAGACCTATCATTCGGCCTCCGCCGCCGGCTAATATCACATTAGAACGCAAAGATTGCTGAAACTCAGGGTCGTAAGTGGCAATTAGTTCGGAGATCGAGTCGACCATGCCGGGCACAATGCTTTTGCAGGCGGTTCTCAATTCGTCGGTAATGTCAAATTCCTGGGGTTTGCCCTTTACGGGAAAACTTGCTTTTACTCGATCTGCATTCTTCGAAACGAAGCCGTAACGTTCCTTCAATTTTCTGACCATATTGATAGTAAATTGAGCATTTGGATACTTTTTGTGAATCATCTTTGACAGCTTGTCATCAACGAAATCACCAGCCTCATCCAGGGTAATCTGGTCCTTCTTTTCCGGTATAGTCCCATGCAGACGGCACAAATCGACTGTTCCGGCGCCAATATCAATCACCAAAACCTGGTCGAGGATTCCAAGTCCGTAAGCTACGGCAAAGGGTTCAGAAACTATCATAACCGTATCGAGTACTCCACGAGCTGCATCTATAAGAACACGTTTGCTGGCGATACTGGCCCTTGCTGGTGCACCAATCACACCGTAGACAGGCTGGTTAGACTTAGGTCGTGCTTTTTCCAAAAGGTGACGAGTCAGTTGCTTGGCGGCTGTGAGATACTTGTTATTTCCGTCTTTGCTTTTAGTCTGAATAACGCCGTGAGCCAAAGGCCGGATAAGATCTACGCTCAGGCGGTGTTTCAGTGCCGTATCTCCAAACAATGGTTGAGCACCCAACAACTCTTCAGAGATATTATCCTTCGGATAACCTACATAGGTCGGCACTACCTCCCGAACACCATTGCTGGCCGATACCGATGCTCGGCAGGTACCCAGATCAATACCTACAAAAAGAGCCCTGTCGTTCGATGGAAAAGCTGCAAAGCTTTCGGAAATAGAAGGTTTAGCCTTGCTCCTTTTTTTGTCCTGCTTTTTCGTTTGCTTTTTAGCCATATTTCTCATCCTTTCTTTGGAACACTGCCAATACTGCACAATGATTAATGTGAATTTTCTTCGGCAGCAGTATTAAGCTTCGGTTTTTGAAGCACGACATTCTGCCGAAAAACGTTTTCCAGCATGGTTTTTTCATTATCCATAATGGAACCGGCCGGTTCCCCCCAATCCCCTGCCTTCGACATATCTGATTCACCAATAGGGGCGCCGGCGCTCAGTTTGTCAATTTGAGCTTGAAGTCGTTCACCGGCAGCTTTTATAGTGTCGGTCTGCTGCTTGAAGTATTCATCTTGCTTTTTACGCATGGTGATTTCGTCTTGGAACTGTGCCTTCGCAGCCGTTAATTCGTCACTCTGCCGCCTTAGGCGCTGCTCAAGCTTATCAATGTGTTGCTCTAATTCGTCTTTTGCCTGTTCATGTTCGCGGATTTGCTCCCTGAGCTGTTCGCTTGCTGCCGACAGCTCGGCCATCTCCTGCTTGAGCTTCTGCCCGGCCTGCTCGTGCTCCGTGACCTGGCTCTGCAGTCTTGAATTGGCAGCATCTAACTCCTCAGTCCGCTGCTTGATGAGTTCGGCCATGTGGTGACGGTATCTTTTTAATTCTTCCTCAGTACGTTCCTTCTCTGTGATATCTGCGGCAAATCCGATAACTCCCACAGCCCTGCCCGCATCGTCGTTGAGCACGACCATTAACATTTCCGTGAAAAATGGTGTTCCATCTCCTCGGACATGGCCCAACCGCCCGGTGAATCGGCCTCTCTGTTCGGTCTCCTCGATAAAAGGAATTACATCACTTGCCATTTGCTCTTCAGTGTGGAATGTACTAATCTGTTTGCCAATCAGTTCGTCCGTGGTCTTGTATCCATGCATCACCGCCCAGGCCGCATTGACGAACTGGATGACTCTATTGAGGTCGAAGACAACAATTCCCTCCCGCCCCCGTTCAGCGATCGCTACAAGATGCCGCAACGTCCGCCCGACCTGTTGATGCGCAGCAATTACAGAATCCATGTTTGTATTTCCTTTTTATATGCAGCTTGTATTTGAGTTTCAACTTTCAAAATCCGGTCCGCACTTTCATACACATCAGTCAATGTCGACACCGACGAGCTCGGGCCTTTGAAGTGCAATATTTTGCCTAAAGACATTTACCAACATAACTCTTTCATCGTTGCTAAGAAAGTCGGCTGCTCTAATCGAATCCACCGCATCCAACATATCCGTTTGGCTGATATGGCCGCGAGCGCCCAGCTCATCGAGTCTTTCCTGAAGGGCCAGTATGGTTTCGGCCATAACCTTGAGGCGTTGTTCGAGCTTTTCTTCGGCAAGCCCTTCGGCGCTCAGCAGACGTATTAATTCCTCGGCTACGATAGCTCTGGTCCTTGCACCGGGGAAAATATATCGCAATTTCTCTACCGCTTTGCTCAAAGCGCTGCCGGGCCAGGACAAAACTTTATGGGTTGTCCCTACAAGCGTTCCCATGCCGTGTCCAAAACCACGAGAAATGTCATTTAATCCCATATCGATTCCGGAGCAGAACTAACCCCCCCAAAGTATATGAAAACAGGATTGTGGTAATCTCAGATTACCTGATTCGGCTTCAACTCTTGATACCAGTTTTTTAGCTATTTTCTTAATATCGTTCTTTATTGCCTCTCTTTTTTGCCTTGAGGTCGTCTTTAGTCGAGCTGCCAGTAAAAAAAACCTTGTTATTTCACCTATGGTGGCAACCTTGCATATTTTTTCGATTTCTTCGACTACAATTGTGTCGACATTTTCAATTTCGGCCAATTCTTTCGCGCATTGAGACTGCGGGTCCAAATCCTCCACTTCTTTATTGGCGGCCTTAATCAGTAAGGAACTTAGTTTTTTTCTAATTGGTTCCATTATTGTGGATGGTTAAATGGTAATCGGCTAATGGCTTAACGATTTGTACCGGCGTTTAATCGAGTTTTGGATTTGCGATTAGCAGAGTTGTCATTTTCGACGACAACCGCATCGATAACTTTCGACTTTTGAGCACCGACAATTTGGCCGAATAAGTTTACTAATAAAACCTTTTCCTCGTCAGTCAGTTTCCTGGCCGCTTCAATCGAGCTCATCGCTTCCCACAACTGGCTTTCGCTGACCGGACCGCAGGCTTTCAAGGCATTGATTTTTTCATAAAATGGCTGTGATACCTCATCTATTACTTCCATTCGCTCTGAAATCTTGCCCACCAAAAACTCAGCTTGCCTGGCAAGCGAACGTGAGAGCTTCTCGAAAATGGAATTGCGAATCTTCTCGGGTAAATTTGTCGATTCTTCCAGCTTTTTCCGGACGGAAGAAAATGCGTTATGGCTTTTACCGACAAAGAAACCCATGCAATTGGCAAGCACATTGCCGAAATCTTTCAAACCCACTTTGACCCCTTTATATCGAGCAAAGAACTGAACAGAACACCAGGGAAATCGTAACCATGAGCTTGATGAGTATATTCATAGCAGGACCTGAAACGTCCTTAAATGGGTCGCCCACCATATCCCCAACCACCGCTGCCTTATAAGCGGCTTCCATATCATCTCCTTTTTCGCGATGACTTTCAATCCACTTTTTGGCATTGTCCCATGCACCTCCCCCGATTGACATGCTCATTCCTAAGACCGAGCCTACGATCATTGCACCAACTAAAAAACCGCCCAGAGCTTCTACTCCAAGTGTAAAGGCCACAACGAATGGTGAAGCAATAGCAATTATCCCAGCCACGACCGTAGCCATTAGGGAATCTCTGGCAATGACATCTATACATCTATCAGTGTCGGGTTCGGCCTTACCTGTCAATAAACCTTTTTTTTGCTTAAACTGCCGGCGAACTTCGAGGACCAGCTTGTTTGCTATTCTGGTTACCGCCCCCATAGTCCAGGCGGCAAAAAGAAGCGGCAAAGCTGCTCCAATAAACAGGCCAACCAGTCCCCCAGGGGCGAATAACTCAGCGTCAGCTAATTTTGTGCCGCCGATATAAGCCGCAAATAAAGCTACCGCTGTAATGACTCCGGCGCCGATAGTAAATCCTCTGCCTATAGAAGCGGTAATATTTCCGACGGCGTCAAGATTGTCCGTAATCCGCCGGGTCTCTTTGCCCGCTCGGCTCATTGTCGCTATGCCGCCGGCGTTGTCAACTATCGGCCCGTAAGCATCGATAGACATAATAATTGCCATAGTTGCTAACATTGCCACTGCCGAAAGGCCTATCCCATAGAGTCCGCCAAGTAATAGGGTTACGGTTATAGTCGCACAAATTGTAATGATAGGCAGAAGTGCACCTATAAAACCGACAGCTAATCCTGCGATTACGTTTGTAGCGGCCCCTGTTTTTGACATGTTCACGATATATCTGATTGGAAGTCCGGAACCAAAGTATTCTGTCTCAAGGCCAATCAAAATCCCGCACAGAACTCCTGTTGCAACAGTTAGAAAGAGACTGAATTCGCCTGTTATCCAAATGACCGCTACGAAGGCCCCGGCAAGAAACAATCCATTGGCAACATAGATTACATTTCGCAAAAATGTCTGCGGACCCACACGTTTACTAAGAAGCTTACCTGTCGATATAGCTAACAGGCAGCTGATAAGACCTATAGATATTAGTACAAGCGGCAGTATCACGTATTTTAACTCGCCCATTCTAAGGGCCATGATAATCGCAGCCACTGTGGAACTGGTAAAAGACTCGAAAAGGTCCGAGCCCATGCCGGCAACGTCACCTACGTTGTCACCGACATTGTCAGCGATTACTGCCGGGTTACGCGGGTCATCCTCAAGCAGATTGTATTCTATCTTTCCTGTCATATCAGCACCAATATCGGCGCTTTTTGTAAATATTCCGCCGCCAACTCTGCCAAACAACGCAAAAAAAGAAGCTCCAAGGCAAAAACCGGCAACGATATACGGCAAAGTTTCAGGATTATCGCCATTAAGCACGAGAAGAGAATAAGCGCCAAGACCGATGATACCGACAGATGCCACGGAAATACCCATAACAGAGCCGCCCAAAAAGGCGACATTTAACGCCTTGGCCAGTCCGCTTTGCTTAGCTGCCTGGCATGTTCGTACGTTTGAGGTGGTAGCAGCTTTCATACCAATCCAGCCGGGCAGCATTGAACAGATTGAGCCTGCCAGAAAAGCGATAGCTGTCGGCAGGCAGAGTGTAAAGCAAATGGCGAGAAAAGATATAACGAGGAAAATTGCTGTTATCTTGTATTCCTGTTTCAGAAAAACCACCGTACCTGAGCGGATTTTCTCGGCGATAGCCTGCATTTTGCCGGAACCAGCCGAATACCCGAAAAGAGAAAAATAACCGAGCAGGGCAAAACCTAAACCTGCAACACCGACCAGGGGCACCGCTCGCAGCAGCGCTTCATATCGCGGCAATTGTTCAACAGAAATCGGCTCGTCTGTACCGCAGATTGAATCATCGGTTTCTATTGACGCTATGGGGATGTAACGGAACTGTCCCTGAGTGTAAATATCGAGAAGTGCGGTGTCGTCTTTGTCGGATGCGACCGCAGCAAAAAACTCATCCAGGTCGGAGATAGTTGTTCCATCGATGCCGACAATTACATTACCAGGCGCAAGGCCCGCCTGGTCGGCAGCGCCTCCGGGTACCACAGATAAGACTACGACACCATTTACATTGTTGCCAATGTTATACGTCTCACGCAATGTTGAGGTAATCGCTGACAGCGATACACCCCAGTTGGAATCGTCTGAAGCTGTCTCGGTGGTCTGAGCAGTCATTATGATTGCGGAGGGCTCGGCAAGCACAGCGTATGTCCGGTTCTTTCGGCCATCTCTTATATATGTGATTCTGACGGTTTCGCCAGGCTCCGATGTTGCCATAACCTCTTTAAATATATCGACGTCTCTTGTGGCTGTTGTGTTTATGACGGCGATGACATCGCTTCTTTGAAGACCGGCTTTTTCTGCCGGCGAATCGGGCAAAACAGAGTTTACAAGAACGCCGTGCTCATCGTTTATACCCAATTGTTTTGCAATAACTTCATCGACGGAAACAATTGCGACCCCCAGAAAAGCAGACGGCGAAGGAGACACTTGCTGGTCTGCGGCTGTTTTGATAATTGTTCCACGTTCGATTGTTTCTGTGAATTCGCCGATCACCTCGGCTCCGGGAAGATTAAGGTCAAGGCCCATCACATTTGAATATAATAGGTAAACAAAAAAAGCGAACACCATACCTGCTACAACTATGGTCCACTTAACGTAATTCTTCGGGCACCTGTCAAATTGCTCTCTGTTTCCGTTGTCCAAAAGCCTGGTCCTTTTTAATTCGCTTTACTCTCAACTTCGCTGTTGTCCTTTACCGGTTCGGTTGACCGCGCAATATGTGTCTCCACTATTGTCAGATTATTAACACAACGTATTACCTTTTTGCCGGCAATGACCGGCCCGCACCTACTTTGGGAAAAATTCCTTCTAAGCGAACTAATAAAAATCTTTATACATGATTAACTCTCAAAGTAGGTGCGGGGTCTTCCTTTAGAACAAATATGCTAAATTTCGCCGTCCATATATTGGACCGGTATATCTTCACCAGCCGGCACCTGCTCTATTGTGACTTCAGGGCCGTATACTTTAAGCAAAAGGAAATGACGTATCCCTGAATCCAAAAGTCCGTCAGAAAAGCTGCCCGAGGTAATATAGCGAACGCCGTTGTTCGTAATGTCAACAAAGCCGTGATAATGCCCTTGCAGGACGAAGTCCACTTCGTATTTTTCAAAAAGCTCTATGAGCTGTTGTTTTTCTTCTGTTTCGGGAAATTCGTATACACCATACGAGTCGCCGTATATAGGCATGTGGCTTATTACGAAAAGAAGCGGCTGTTTATTGTTCCGCAGTTGGCCCCGAATCCATTCCATTTGTGCCTCGCCTATTTCGCCGCTTGCCGAATCGATTACAACAAATTTTGCATTGCCGCCTTTGAAGGAATACGCTGACGGCCCCAGATACCTCCAGTAATACGACCAGCCGCTATTGTAGATGTCGTGATTTCCCAATGCAGGGTACGAAGGTGACGTCAGTGCGTTAATGTGGTCGATAAAATTACTATATTCAGCTTCTTCACCAAGGTATGTCAGGTCTCCGCCGAATATAACAAATCTTATTTGCTTTTGTTTGATTGCCCTGTCAAGGTCATCGAAGCAGCCGTCTCCTTTTGCATACATATGAGGGTCACCGCAAAAAGCAAACGAATAAACATAAGTGCCTTTTATTGCGTCTTTATAAGGTGATTTTATCGATGAAGACAATCCGAACCTTTCCTCAACGGTTGACTCCTGCGTTTCTCCGCGACTTAATAAAAACAAACACAGAGGAAGAAGTATCAGGATGATTGGCGGCCTTATGAGTAAGGCGATGAGTATCCGCTTTAATAAGTTTTTTCTCTCTTCTGTCGCCCGCCCACTGTCATCTGTCATCCGTTTTTGACCTCCGGCGGCCTGTTGTATTCCCTGTAGGCAAGGTAGAGAATCAAAAGTACCAACAGTCCTACGAATAATACAGTATCATTGGTTGAGCTTAACTGCGGCGGCACTTCCGAAGGCCTGTTCATACCCGTAGTGCTGCCGGTACCGCCGGGTGTCCCAGGCGTCCAATCTGATGTTCCACCGGTATTTTCATCTCCAGGAACTGTTGAGGGCCTGTTGAAAGCGGGATTATCCCCTGTTGTAAGCTGGACATCATCTTGCGCTAATTTGCCACCCTTCGGCCCTTCCTCGTCGTCATCAGCAAATGGCATCCCGCCCGTGAATATTGAGAATATTTTCTGCCGCAGGGTTGTCTGTGTTTGCGTTTGTTCAGCGGCTTCTATAATACCCGATGAATCCAGCGGTACATAACGTACCGAGCCTCGGCTGTAAACATCCAGAAGAGCGATATTATCATTGTCGCTCGACAGTGCTCTGAAAAAATCATTCATACTTGATACCGGAGTCTGGTCAATGCCTGTGACCACATCTGTCGGTCGCAAACCCGCTTCGTCCGCTGCACCGCCTGGGATTACCGACAGAATCGCGACCCCGCTTATATCAGCGGGGATATTAAGCGAATTCCGCAAACTCGCGCTGATATCTGACAGCGATACACCCCAGTCCTTACCCGCCGGGCCGGCATCCTGGGCGGTCGTTGTATCAGCAATTGCGACAAGCTGGGCATACACCGTGTCCTTTTGGGCGTTTCTTATGTAAGCAATTCTGACATTGTCGCCGGCATTGTATGCTGCTAAGATCTCCCTGAAGCCATCGATATTTTTCACTGCCTTACTGTCCAAGGATAGTATGACATCACCTCTTCGAAGCTCGGCCTTTTGAGCGGGAGAGCCATCAACAACGCCGTTTACAAGAACACCTCGCTCACCCGGCAGTGAAAAACTCTCGGCAATAATGGAATTGACTGAAAGGACCTCTACTCCAAAAAAGACAGAAGGCCGAACAGAGACATCTTCGACCGCAGCGGTTTGCATAATATTGGTCATCTTTACAATGTTGGTTGTTGTGTCCGTAGCGCCGTCCGTAGAGCCTGACCTTAGCCTGTTCGGCGCAGATTCAAACAGGATATACACACCTAACATAAGTATTATGCCGAATAGAAAGGCCCATAGAACACTTATTTTGCCTTTTGTTTTTTTCTCTTCCACAGCCTAATCACCTCACTTATTTATATAATTGTAACCTCATCCATCAATTGCTTTTAGCAATAACGGCCTGGCTTTGTTTATTGGTATGGCAAAACTGACACCTGAAAAATATCCCGATGGAGACGCGATAGCGGTATTGACACCAACCACCCGGCCCTCACTATTTATCAAAGCACCGCCTGCACTGCCGCGGTTTACAGCGGCATCGGTTTGGAACATATTTTCATAGACAGTATTACCAATAACGATACTTCGCTTGTTATCGCTGATAATGCCGCAGGTAACAGTGTGCTCGAAGCCAAAAGGCGAACCTATTGCCAGAACTATGTCTGTTATTTTGACCATATCTGAGTTGGCCAGTTTAGCTACAGGCAAGGGTCTCTCTGTTTCTATCTTCAGTACCGCAAGGTCATTGGCGATATCCACATCGACTACATTTGCCTTGTATATCTGGCGAACAGAACTGAAAACAGTTACGTTGACGGCTGCGTAATCTTTGATTAAGTGATAGCAGGTAAGAATATACCCGCGAGCGTCAATAATAATGCCCGAGCCGAGAGTTTCTTCGTCTGTTTGCAGGGCAGCGGTTGACGGCATGTCAAAATTCAGAGCAGGTCCGCCTTTTCTGTTAGCGGAACCGACGTCGGCTCCAGCTACATCTATATTTACAATTGCTCGCCTTACCGCTGATACCGCGTCTGTAAGGTCGTCATCGGAACATGCAACGAGCATTATATCATCGGAGGCCGTAAGCGTAATGTCACCGCTGCCGGTGCCGGAAGAGCCGTCCTGGATGGTGCCGGCTGTTCGCGTTCTTTGCTGCATCGCGAAGCCGAAAAAAAGCAGCTGGCACACTATGAGAACAATGAATCCGATAACTAATGTGAGCATGACCACATTAATCGGCGAGCGTTTCTTTGTTTTCCTGAGTTTTTCGAGTTTGCTTTCAGCCACTAAAATATCTCCGCTTCGTCCTTTTCATCCTTGTCTTTCCTCTTGTCCTTATCCTTTGATGAAGGTGGTCCGCCGCCGCCACTATGTTCTTCTTCATTGTCATCGAGAACAAGCCCTGTTGATGAGTCCTTAATCCTGCCGTCAGAATATATCTCGACAGCCTGCTGGACCGTACCGACAAAACCTGTATAAACCTTGACTTTCAGGTCCTTGAGTGATTTGAGAGCGGTTGCACTTATATTATTACAAATAACAACGGCACCGCCTTCAGAGACTATGAATTGGCCAATTTCGGCACCGGTTGCCCTTTTGTCTTTGTAATACGGGTTGGGCACGACGTCATACGTTCCCAGGCCAAACATCAGGAAATAACGAGCATCATCGAGCAGTTGTGCAATATCCGATTTCAGGCTCCTGCCGGTCGACGGAATAACCACCTTTCTGGAGGCCCCTGCCACATAAATTATATTGGACGAGGAAGCAA
>Ga0114919_10004308_pt1 | contig 11415 bp, 9 predicted proteins | sample BlataG_FD_88682 | JGI IMG/M metagenome (GOLD analysis project Ga0114919, IMG submission 88682) | Deep subsurface microbial communities from Black Sea to uncover new lineages of life (NeLLi) - Black_00105 metaG | ecosystem: Environmental > Aquatic > Marine > Oceanic > Sediment | place: Atlantic...
CTCGGCCCGCCGATATCAGTATTTTCAATCGCATCTTCCAGCGTGCAATCCGGCCTGGCGATTGTCGCTTCAAATGGGTAAAGATTCACGCACACCATATCAATCGGCTCAATTTTATGCTCCTTCATCGCCGCCGCGTGTCCCTTTTTGTCCCGAAGCCCAAGCAGCCCGCCGTGTATCTTAGGATGAAGGGTCTTTACTCTGCCGTCCATCATCTCCGGAAAGCCGGTAACAGACTCAATACCAACCACTTTCACGCCTGCATCGCTCAGCGCTTTTGCCGTACCGCCGGTGCTGATTATCTTGACTCCCATTTTGCCAAGCGCTTTGGCAAAATCCACAACACCACTCTTGTCCGAAACACTTACCAACGCCGTCTTAATCTTCACATCCATTTGCACTTACTCCTTTTTACAACTGCTACATCTTAATTTACCCCGGCCCCGCACATTACCTCTCGCATCCGGCTTACAATAACGTATCGACGCCACAGTATGAACTACTTAACCGGCCGTAAACAGGCAATTCTCCCGGCCGCATCGGCAATATACATTTTCGAATCATCTACATTAGCGGTATATTTCGAAACCCCCGCGAAGTTCACCGAATACAGTCTTTTCGCCTTCTTATTGTCCATCACAACGAGCCGGCCTTTTGCAATCACATAAGCCTTTCCAGCCACCTCAGCTAACAAATCATCCCCTCCCGGCACCTCCCAGATGAGTTTGCCGCTTTCTCTGTTTATCGCCGCCAAACCTTTATAGCGAACATACTGATAAACAACTTCCCGCGTCACCCGTGGGGCCCTGTCAAGCATCGCCGCCGTCTGATACTTCCAGACAAAAATCTTCCCCGCCGAGTCAACCATATCAACCCGGTAAACGTTTGTATCCTTACTGGCAAAAAATAGGGATGCGCCGTCTCTGACAATCGGCCCGGCGATACCCCCGGCAGCATCAAACTGCCACAGCTTCCTCGGCCCATCCGCCGTGATACTTACCACATTACCCGCCCCGGTCCCAAAAACCACAAAATCCTCGTCGGCAATAATCGAAGTAATCATCGAATCGTTATCAGCAGCCACCTGAAAAACCTGGACCTTGTCCCCCGCACGTAACGTATGTATACGCCTGTCGGCCCCGCTCAAATAAAAATAAGAGCTGTTACGAGCTGCAGGACAAACTGTACGATACTCCAGAAGCTTTGTACCACGCTCCGTGCCGAACTCCTCATTAATCTCGACCAGCTCACTGCCCACTATAGAAAAAAGCTCATCATCATAAAGCTCCAGCCCCACAATCGGAAAACCAACCGGCGCAAAAGCCCTGCTAAATATCATGCCTCCCATTTCGCGGTCCAGCGAAACAATATAATTGCGGTCTGACAGCACGTAGATACGATTACCAAGAATATGTAAATCCCTTAAACTTTCTCCCTGCTTCAAAGGCAGCTGCGTCTGCCACACTGTTTCCAGCTCAGCGTGTTTAAGCAGCTCCGGAGGAACAAGCCACGAAAAACTATCCTCAACAACTATTGTCCTCCTCGACCCATTGCATGAAATCAAAAGACCCGCCAATAAAACAAATCCGAATCGCCATATTTTCAACATAGCACCGTCCGTCCTTTATGAGCTAAAAATAAAAAAAACGAAAAACTCCAGGAACTTGGATTCCTTACTCTATACTTGCCTTCACACTTTTACATAGTCAGCCAAATCAACATCATGCTCAGCCTCGAATTCCTGCATCTCTTCAATGCGTCTGATGTCGTCTTGTATCCGGTTGGCCAGCTTAAATATATAAGGCTTACCCGCCAGGCGGTTTTGCAGGTCATCGAGCATCGGCTCCCAGGTGTTGTCGTACAACTGCGATTTAAGAACCACAAGCATACGGTGCTCGTCGCTCAGGCCTTCAACAAAATCGCTGACGACCTTACTGACAGCCGTCTCACTGCCCTTATCACTGTTTCCGACCTGCTCAGCCATTTACCAAAACCTCGCCCGCATCCTAATACCCACGCCGGGAAATTGCAACAATTTTTCCCAATTATCCCCCCCATCGCCTCTGCCACCGATAAATCTCCGGCAATTCTTGACAGTTTTTGCCAAAACTGTTAGATTTCCGCCATTAAAGCTACCGTCCTATCAATGTCAGTCAAGATAATTTTGGAAGGAGATTGTAATGGATTGCAGGAAATTCATCGAAGAACAAATCGCTGATCTCAGGCAAACGGTGGGGGATGAAAAGGCCATTAACGCCCTCAGCGGCGGCGTGGACAGCTCGCTTGTAACAGTGCTTGGCCACCGCGCGCTGGGTGACCGGCTCAAAACCGTCTTCGTCGATAGCGCCCTGATGCGCGAAGGTGAGCCACAGCGGGTCGTTGACATCTTCGCCTCACTCGGCATCCCGGTCGAGCTAATCGACGCCCGGCAGGAGTTCCTCTCTGCACTGGCCGGTTTGACGGACCCCGAAGAAAAACGCCAGGCCGTTACCGACACATTCTACGCAAAGGTATTCAGCCGACTCGTAAAACAATCCGGAGCAAAGTTCCTCCTCCACGGCACTATTCTCACAGACATCGAAGAGACCGTGGCCGGTATCAAACGCCAGCACAATATTCTCGCCCAGCTCGGCATCGACCCACAGGCAGCTTACGGCTATTCCGTGATTGAGCCGCTAAAGACCCTGCGAAAAGATGGTGTCCGCGAGGTCTGCAAATTCCTGGACCTGCCGGTCGAAATCACGCAGCGGATTCCATTTCCAGGCCCGGCGCTGGCCACGCGAATTGTCGGCGAAGTTACACCGCAGCGCCTCGAAACCGTCCGCACCGCCACTGCCATCGTGGAAGAAGAGCTTGCCGATAGCGGAGCGTTTCAGTACCTGGCGGTCCTGCTCAACGACTATGCAACCGGCATCCGTGACAACAAACGTGAATTCGGCCAGATTATTGTAGTCCGCTGTATCGAGAGCACCGACGCCAGAACCGCAACCGTTACCGAGCTTCCCTGGGACAAGTTAAATAAGATTTCCGAGCGAATCACCCAGATAAATGGCGTCAACCGCTGCCTGTATGACCTGACACCTAAGCCGCCTGCAACTGTAGAGTACGTCTAAATTGACGATAAATAATCAGATGAAATCTCGTTCCGTGCTCGACACGGAATATCATAATGTTCGGCTCCCAGAACTTTCTTTGGGGCTTTTACTTGTCAACAAGTGAGGTTTCTTTATGAGCATCAAAGTTCTTGGCATCTCGACAAGCCCCCGGGCCAGCTCCAACAGCGACCTGCTTTTGCAACAGGCCCTGGCCGGTGCCGAGTCCGCAGGCGCAGAAACCGAATACATAGGCCTTCGCGACCTAAATATCGCCCCCTGCATCGAGTGCAATTCCTGCTACAAAAACGGCGCCTGTGTCGTCGAGGATGATTATCAGATGTTGTCGTCAAAGATGCTCGAAGCCGACCGCCTGATTTTCGCAACCCCGATATTCTTTATGACCGTCTGCGCCCAGGCAAAGGCCCTCATTGACCGCTGTCAGTGTCTTTGGGCCCACAAGTACGTCCTCAAGCAGCCGCTGCAAACCACCGGCCGCGACCGTCGCGCAATGGTCATCGCGGTAGGCGGCACCAAGAGCAAAAAGATGTTCGACAGCGTCCGCCTGACAGCCAAATATTTTCTTGATGTCCTGGAAATGAACTACGCCGCCAATCTTTTTGTCAACAAAATCGACGAACCCGGCCAGGTAAAACAGCACCCTTCCGCAATGGACGAAGCCTTCCGCCTCGGCCGAGAATTGGTCTCAACCGAAGCCCCCCCACCCGACAAGCCAGTCAACGTCGAGCTCACCTGAGCACATTCCCCCTTCTGCCAATTGGCTTTCAACCAAGCTGCTTTCTCTAAGTATCCCCGATAAAGATTTTGATTTACCTGCAAATCACTTATAATTACGATTGTTTCTGCGATTCTTATAATAAGAAGCCCGAATTATGAAGTCCGACTCGGAAAAACCGACCGATGCAGACCTTCTCGCCCGCTTTACGGACGGCGATGAAGCTGCATTCCGCGAGCTCGTAAATCGCTACAAAAACAGCCTTTACGCATTCTTAAAGCAGTTCTTAAACCACCAGGATTTGGTCGAAGACACCTTTCAGGAGACCTTCCTGCAGGTATTTACCAGCAGAGAAAGCTTCGATACCAGCCGGCCTTTGCGTCCCTGGCTCTTCACCATAGCCGCCAATAAAGCAAAGGACGCCCTTCGCAAACGCCAGCGAACAGCCGCTACCCCCATAGGCACAATAGCGGACGCGGCGGAAATGTCGTTCGACGACGTCCTGAACTCCCTTACTGCTGATGAAACAATGCCTTACGAGGTTCTTCAAAAGAGCGAAACGGCCTCCCAGGTAGGACAGGTTATATCGGATATGCCGGAAAATCTTCGGGAAATTTTAATTTTAGCGTATTTTAACAAATTTTCTTATAAACAAATGGCCAATATCTTAAGTATACCTATTGGGACTGTTAAAAGCAGACTACATACAGCCGTTGGCCGCTTCGCAAAGGAGTGGAAAGCAGCCGCCGGGAGCAAAAAGAACTAAATGAGTCCTCTAAAAGACCAGCAAAAACAATTATTATTTGACTACTGCATAGGCATAACAACAGAAGAGCAAACCGGCGAAGCACAAGCCCTGATAGCCTCCAACGATGAGGCTGCCGAAATTCACTCGAAGCTACAAGCCGCCCTTGCTCCACTTGACACGGTACAGCCTGAGCCCTGCCCGGATGACCTCGCTGAACGCACCATTTTGCGACTTAACAACATCGCACATACGAGTCAGCTTCGACTCCAGCAGCTGCTTGCCGGTGAACAGGCCAGAAGCGTCGCCATCAAGACGCCTTTCTGGCGAAACATCGGCAAAATCGCAACGGCCGCAGCGGTCTTCCTAATCGCCCTCGGGGTTTTTCAATCCTCTTCAAACTTTGCCCGTCAACGCTATCGGCAGTACCAATGTCGGTCCCAACTGGGCGGCATCTATCGAGGCTTAAGCAATTACATGGCCGACTATGATAACAAGCTGCCCGCTGTTGCAACTAGAGCGGGCGCACCCTGGTGGAAGGTGGGCGACCAGGGCCCGGAAAACTACTCCAATACCCGCCGTGTGTGGCTGTTGATAAAAGGCGGTTACGTCGATATCGCTCTTTTTGACTGCCCCGGCAGACCTCCCAAAGTAACAATTCGATTAACTCCCTCCCAAATTCAACAGCTCAATGATTTTCCGTACAGGGAACAAATCTCCTACAGCTTTAGAATATGCTGCCCAAAGCCTGCACAACGAGTTTCTCCCAGCCTCAAAGCCCTGTTGTCGGATATGAACCCCCTTTTTGAAATGCTGCCCAGGGATTACTCCACACAGCTTAAGCGTAGGTTAGACAAAGACCTATTAACTCGTAACAGTATCAATCACAACCGCCGTGGCCAGAACATCTTGTTCAACGATGGCTGCGTCAAGTTCTGTAGAAAGCGTTGCATCGGCATTACAGCCGATGACCCCTTCACGTTGAAGAACATTCTCATCTACAATGGCACCGAAATCCCCGACTCCGAAACCGACTCTTTGCTCGCTCCATAATTCCTCGTCACTAATGTCGCGCAGTTAGTCACATGGAGCTGTAGAGTCAAATCCCGGTCGGACAAACGCCCTTGCATCTGGAATTGCCGCCTCCGTTTTCCTGCGTAATCTATCAAGGTGCACAAGTATATCGAGGATGTCACCGGCCCGTTCAGGAAAATGTCTGCGCATCTGTCCCCATGCGGCTATCGAACGGTCTATTGAGATTAAAGCAATCTTCGCTGAACCTTTCGCGTCTTCATCAACACCATCCAAACCTTCCGAAGTTTCCTCCAAAGTGCCGGTGATAGCTCTTACGAGTTTGACGTATATGAAATACTGGTACCAGCGAATGACATCGACCGAGTCTTTGAGACTGTCGGCTTCTTGAGCCGGATTGGAATTGGGTAAGTCAAGCCGTACTTGCAAGCCCAGGTCATCAGCCTTTTTCTCAAATAGCTCTTCTGCTGAATCGAACCAATTTTTTACCGTTTCGCTGTAGACCTTTGCCAAACGAGCGCATTCGTGGTCCTCGGCAAGGTTACGGGTGGCTTCGTGCTCGTCTTTCTCTTGCTCGAAATCGAGAGAATCAAGGTCAATACCCTGCTCTTTTGCTGTTTCCTTTACCATTTCAAGAGTTACCTGAAAGACTTCGGACAATTTGTCCCAGAAGGCCTTGTTATTCATATCGCGGGATTGTGGGTCGTCGAAATGTTCTTCGCTCAATGCAAAGTTCATACAGCGGGAAGTGAACGCGCAGCGTTCACACCACCGGTCACAGTAATTATAGATGCCCGGAATAAATTCCGGGTTTTCAGCAAGCTTCTTGATATATTCCTTGTCCATAAAAATCGACGCCGGTAGAATCCCACGTGTTTTTTTAATTATATAACGCGAACAAAATCTTTCAGCGATTTTATGTTATGCGCACACTCTTGTCCACTATAGAATCTCTCGCTCCAACAGCCAATGCCCATTCAAAAATGAGCCATCGCAAGAAAAAACGCCCTTGAAGTATCCAGCAACATATATTACTCTATGAATATGGTTAATATGGCTAATATAGAAAAGGTTGCAAAACGTATCGGCAGCCGGATTAATGCCGAGGCTGTTATCTTGTTTGGTTCTTATGCCAAAGGCAACCCGGATGAGAACAGCGATGTCGACTTTTTTGTTATAGCCGAAAGCGAGCTTCCCCGGTTCAAACGCAGCCGTCAACTTTATCAACTCTTCAAACCATACCCGTTTGGCATGGATATCCTGGTTTATACACCTGAAGAAATAGAAAAAGGCCGTAAGAGTCCCCTATCGTTCGTTTCAACTGTACTGCGGGAAGGAAAGACAGTTTATGCCGGAAGACGAAATCGAGTTAAGCCACAGAGGACACAGAGGCCACCGAGATAAAAAGATGTAAATTGCTATTCTCTGAGTTCTCTGTGAACTCTGTGGCAAAAAAACAAATTCATATAGTATCCAGATAGCAAAACAATGGTTAGCTAAAGCTGATAATGACCTATTAGACGCGGATAATAACCTTAAATCCGAAAAAATCCCTTACGATACCGTATGCTTTCACTGCCAGCAGGCAGCAGAAAAAATTCTCAAGGCATATTTAATAACCAATCAAAAACCTCACCCAATTACCCACGACCTTCTCCTGATACTTGAGCAGATCCTTTCGCTTAACCCGGAAGCTGAAAGATTGCGGGATACGCTCGTTATACTCGCCCCTTATGCTGTAGAGATACGATACCCTGACGATTACTTTATGCCCACAGAGCAAGACACCGCTGAAGCAAGAAAAGCAGCCGCTGAAGTTTATGAATGGCTCAAGTCAACCTGCCCGGCGATTTTTTCAGAGTAATATCCGGAAGGTATATGTCAGGTCCCCACAATGACCAGAAAAAACATAGAATACCGAACAAGGAATAACGAACGATGAAGTAATTTGTTTAATAGATTCCTCGGCTACGCTCGGAATGACAGGCTTAGCAGGTTATGTTGGCGAGGCAGATTTGGGCGTTTCTTTTTAAGCCGTCAAGCCCCAAGCGTTTAATCGGCGAATCGGCGAACTCGTCCTCGAAGTCCTCCTCCGTCAAATTCAAAATCCGGCCCAGGTCAAGTTTCGCCCTGTTACTATAAAATTTGAACTGCTCACTTCTGCAAACCGGTGCATCTTTTTGATAAGGACAGGCAAGCACACATTCATCGCAGCCGAACAGCCGAGCTCCCATTGTTGCAGCCAAATCAGCGGGTACTTGCCCTTTGTACTCAATTGTCAAATAGCTGATACACTTATTGGCATCAAATTGGCCGTCAGCCCTCAAAGCCCCTGTCGGACAGGCCTCGATACACCTATTGCAATTAAGACATTTGGCTATGGTTGGGCCAATAGATTCCTCGCGGAGTTTATCCTCGAGCGAAGCGAAGGGCTCAGAATGACAGTTTTTAATAGATTCCTCGACTGCGCTTCGCTCCGCTCGGAATGACAAGAGGCTACGCTCGGAGTGACAAAGAATCGGCTCATCAGTTTGTAGTTTCAGGCTCGTTATGATTTCGCCCAAAAATATCTGCGGCCCCAGCATCGGATTGATTAGTATATGACTTTTCCCAATAAAGCCAAGGCCGGCCCGAACCGCCAAGGACCGCTCAGCCAACGGCACCGAATCAACGCAAATCTTGAACTCGTGCTCACCGCCGGCCACAGAGCTAATAAAGTCACTCAGCTTGCGTAATTGTTTCTTTATGAAAGAGTGATAATCTTCATATTGCGCATAGTTCGCCACTCTACCCATCGGGTCTGTTGGTTCCGGCGGTCGTTCTTGTGTTTTGGGCGGCGTGTAATTTAGGCCGACGCATATAACCGACCGGGCATTATTCAGCAGTTTTGCGGGATTTGTACGTTTATCAAGGTTCTCTCGCATATAATTCATTCGCCCTGCGTACCCAAAGGCCACCCAATCGGCGAGCAATTTGAACTGCTCATCATCAATTGGAGCGGCATCTGTTATGCCGGCCAAATCGAAACCCAATTCAAACGCCTTTGCCTTTATATCTTCAGCCAAACTCATAGCGAGCGATTATACAACATCCAGCCGCAAATTTTAGGATTTTTATAAACAACGAACGACGCAGAGAAAGTCGGAAGACAAAACTAACTTTCGCACGAGTCGAATCCCAGGACGGCCCGCACAAAATAGGGACTTGCAAAAAACTACTTGAACGGCGATAATTTGTGGCCGATACATCATTTGTTCCACGGCGCTCTGTGAAAACAATGAAGCTGGTCGTTAAATCAGCTTCAAAATATAAAGCAATTTTTTTAGCACTTGCGGAGTCGAAAAGTGAGAGACGTCGCAAAGAGTATCACTCGGATTTCAGCGGTTAGGAAAGCGGTCCTTCCGCTGTTTCTCATCTCGGGGGCAGCGGGCTTGATTTATGAGGTGGCCTGGACGAGAGCCTTCGGCGTGGTCTTCGGTAACACGGTTTTTGCGGTCAGCACAGTCCTGACGGCGTTTATGTTGGGTTTAGCAGCGGGCAGCTGGCTGTTCGGACGAATTGCAGATAAAAGTTCTCAACCCCTGAAGCTGTTTGCTTTGCTCGAGCTGGGAACAGGAGCTTATGCACTTGCCTTCCCAATGGTCCTGGCTGCGACAGATGTTTTATATCTGGGGTTCTTCCGCAGTTTTCATCCGAGCTTTTATACTTTGAGCCTTTTTCGGTTCGCACTGTCGGTCATCATCCTGTTGATTCCGACAGCCTTTATGGGAGGTACGCTGCCGGTTTTGAGCAGGCTGTGGGCGAACTCATCGAGAAAGCCGGCCTCCGAGGCCCGCATCGGGCGAAGTGTCGGCCTCTTATACGCAATCAACACATTTGGTGCAGTCGCCGGCAGTTTTCTTGCAGGGTATGTGCTAATGAGGACTCTGGGCGTGAGCAACACTATCTATTTGGCGGCTTCGGCAAACATCCTCGTCGGACTCCTCTCATTGATTTTGTCTCGCTTGGCTGGACAGCAACGGCCTGCGAAAAAGCGGAAGCACGCGGCTCGTGAGTCTGAACGCGCCGGGATAAGCCACACTTCAGACAAACCTGTAACGGAAACCGGCAGCCCGCAGGACGCCTTACGGCGCAAACGGGTGGTTGTACTGGTTGCGGTGGGGCTGGCCGGCTTTTGTGCCCTCGCCCTGGAGGTCCTGTGGACAAGGATGCTGGCCTTCGTTCTTGGAACCTCCGCTTATGCTTTTGCCTGCATGCTGACCTGTTTTCTTTTGGGAATCGCGCTGGGCAGCTTTCTCTGCAGTCGTCTACTTCTGGCGAGAATCAGAAATCCTATTTTTGCACTGGGGGTTGTGGAGTTTCTGGTCGCGCTTACCGTGCTCGGCTCTGTCCCGCTGCTCGGAATCCTGTGGCATATTGACTATGTGCTGCTGTCAAAGGTTATCGCCAGCTTTTCGTTCTGGAAAGAGGCTGCAGGGCACTTTTTAGACGCATCAGTTATTCTTATGGTGCCGACGGTCCTGATGGGGATGGTTTTCCCTATCGCGGTCAAAATCTGTGCTCCGTCCTGGAAGGCCGTCGGCAAGAGGGTAGGCCAGGTTTACGCGAGCAACACGGTGGGCTGTGTGTTCGGCTCCTTTGCAGCAGGCTTTGTGATGGTACCTCTGCTGGGACTGCGCGACAGCTTCCTGCTCATCATTGGGATTCAGCTTTTCCTGGCTGTCGTGGTCATCTTCTTTTCCGAGAAACACCGGGCGGTGCTTGGCGTGCCTATGGCGGTGGTTTCGCTCGTGGTCCTCACTATCGGCGTGCTAAGTATCCCACGTGACGTATTCCTGCGGACGATGAACACATATCACCACCCAAGCAAAATCGTCTACATAAAGGACGATGTAACAGGCACGGTTACGGTGCACGACGTGCCTGATGGAGACCGTCTCATTGCCGTTGATGGCGTTGACGTGGCAGGCATAGATTTAATGCTGCGAACAACACAAAAGCTCCAGGGGTATGTTCCGCTGTTTGTGCACAAAAATCCGAGAAAGGTACTCCAGATAGGCTATGGAAGCGGCGAGACATCCGGAGTAGGTCTGATGTTCGGCGTCGAGGAGTACAACATTGTTGAAATATGTCCGGGTGTTTTCGAGGCAGGCAGGTTCTTCGAGAAGATTAATAAAGGCTCGTATAAAGACCCCCGGCTTAATAAAATCATAATGGATGGAAAGAATTTCGTGAAGCTCACCGATAAAAAGTTCGACATCATTATGAACGATTCAACCTATCCCGGAACAACCGGCAGCTCGGCGCTTTACACATACGACCACTTCAAGCAATGCCGCGAACACTTGAATCCCGGCGGCGTTCTGTCCTGCTGGCTGCCTCTGGACCTGCGACCTCAGGACTTTCAGATGATTATCAGCAGCTTCCAGGAAGTTATGCCCCATTCTTCTTTCTGGATGGCCAACAACTGTCTCAACAAGCACGCCGTTTTAGTGGGAACGATGTCTCCCATGCGCATCGATTTTCAGCGGGTAAGAAAGCTGGTTGAAAGACAGGACATTGCCGCCGACCTGGCCGAGATCAAAATGTACTCGGCTTATGATTTTCTCGACTGTCTTGTCGTCAGTGAAGACGGATTGCGGGCAATTGCCGGAGGTGCCCCGTTGAACACTGACGACAAACCTCTTCTGGAGTTTGGAGCCGCAATAAAGCGAGACAAAGAAGGATGCTGGCTGGCTGTCCTTACTTGGCTTAGCCGGAATCATTTCCCCGTCTCACGCCACGTTGACAACACAGGCCGGACACAGCAG
>Ga0114919_10004312_pt1 | contig 11410 bp, 11 predicted proteins | sample BlataG_FD_88682 | JGI IMG/M metagenome (GOLD analysis project Ga0114919, IMG submission 88682) | Deep subsurface microbial communities from Black Sea to uncover new lineages of life (NeLLi) - Black_00105 metaG | ecosystem: Environmental > Aquatic > Marine > Oceanic > Sediment | place: Atlantic...
CTGACGCTTCCATCGCCGGTATCACTGCCGAGTGATGGGTCAACGTAATAATGAGTTGGGACAGCCATGATTAACCTAGCATGTTGATGGCACCAGCGAAGAGGCCATACAATTGCCGTTTTGCTGACGTGTTGTTTGCCGTGATAATTGCAATAGCATCAGTAAGTATTTCGACCAATTGATTTTTTGTAATGGATGTTGCTCCAGCTAATCCAGATGTGTTTGGTATTATGTCCGTACCGGAAAGCTCACCTAGAATTGCAGATATATGGGATGCGTGAGCATCCTTCGCAATTTCAAAGTGGTTACAAAGTCTTCCCAATTCACCGAGCATTGGCCGTACGATGCTAAGCCAATCGTTTAGCTGGGTTTTTTGTTCTGTGGTCAGGTCTGCATAAGCCATTATGTTTGTCCTCCTGTGTTTCCTTGTGCGGCTGCTACTGCATCATCGGCTTCCCACGCGCCCGATCCGTTATTCCGTCCTTGGATTAGTGTAAGTGGGCTACGGTCCGCCTGCTGCGGCGACTCCCTGCGGAATCATGTGCCGATACTGCGTCGGCCAGATCAACTTCCACTGCTCGGGGCTGTTGTTGACGGGGAAGATAATGCAGGTCTGCATATGGCCGATCACACCGACCTGCACCGGAGCAAAGCCGGCCGCACGGGCTGTGTGGTTGAAATAGGCACATTCGCAGTGAGTACGCTCTGATCTGCTTGGGTCTTTCCCCATGTTCCACCAAACGCCGCTGGAAACATCCCCTATCTTTTGCAGGCATCGCAGTGATACGCGGAAACATGCAGCTGCAAAATTCCCGGGACCACTATGCCCGCGTCCGCCTTGGGCGCCAACATGTCCGCAAAAGACGAGATCGCCCGTCGCTGTCAGTAGGGCTTGCGTTTCACCGCAAGGAACCATGTCAGCGTCGAACATCACCATGTATCTCTTGCCTTTCGGCACGTCGTGGGCCAGGAACTCTCGGGTGGCCCGGTTCCGCGACACGTCGCAATCGTACGAGTCGACGGCGCGTCGCCACTGTAATCCGTTGATCATCAGCCAGTGAGCCAAGAACTCGTTCGGCGCGCCCATGACGATGATCTGAATCTCTTCCGGCGTCGGAGCAGTCGGCGGCGGCATGCCTTGCGGGTATTCCGGCGCCTGCGGCAACTGCATTGCACCTTGTGGCTGCCGCGGCGGCCGCCCGCCGGACAACTTCGCTCCCAGGTACGGTCCAGGTCCGCCTGACTGCGGCTGCATCGGCGGCCCGCTCTGCGTCGGTTGCGACATAAGTTCACCTGCCATCGGTCCGATAACAGGTTGCTGTTGCAGCGTCGCCTGGCCGTGGACCGGCGTAGCAATAACACTTGCGGGTTGCTCCTGCTGTGGGCAGGGGCACGCACCAGGGCTATCCTGGGGAATTCCAAGCATCTAACACCATCCCTTTCAGCAAACTATCCTGCGAACGACCAGCCGACGCTTAGGGCTCCAGTTCCGGCTCCGGCGCAGGATCGGCGGGGATCGGATCGATCGTCTCGCCGATGTACTTCAGCGACAAAGCGGATATGTCGTCGTAGAAGTCCCGCAGATCGGCGGCGTCATCGCCGAGTGCAGTCAGGATTTCCGTCCTGCCGAACTTCTGCACGAGCTGACGAATCTGGCGGCAGGCACCAGTGGCTTCACGCCCAACACGCATGACGATCTGGCGGATACGCCGAGCTGCCTCGGCAGCGGTGTCTTGTTGGGGAATCAAAGGCATTACGAATCTCCCTTGTGACCTGGTTCAAAACCCGTAATCACGCGGCCAGGTACAGTGTACGGTACGTCTGGATCATTCTACCAAAAAAGAGGGCGGCAGCACATGCTGCCGCCCTTTGACGACTCGCTAAACTATGAACTTGACCTATCGCCGTCAATCCACACAGTCCAGGCTTGCGGAGAAGCTGTAGGATCCCCAGCAGGGATCGGCGATGACCACGTTACCATCACTCAACGTGATGATCTTGGTTTCATCCTGTACGGTGTCGTACAGATGCACAGCCGGCGTATTGACGAGCACCAACGCGGCGTCGTATGTCCCGTCGCCGGCCAGGGCCACCTGCAAGGAGCGCCGGGCCCTGTCGTTCGGCGTGAACCGAGTGAGCCAGTGCTGGATGTCGCCCCAGACGGTCAGCTCTTCGCCACACGCCAACCGCCTTCCGTGCGGAGGCAGAAACCCGAAGAAACGTTCCGACAACGAGATGTTACGGACGGTCGAATACAGACATTCGACGGCCGTTGGAGTTGCAAAAAGTGTCATCGTTATCCCCTATGGTCAGGGTTTACTTGTTAGTGTCGAGGCCGGCGTATCGAACTACGCGTCTGCAGCCAGTTCACCGCCGGACATGGCGTGGGCGTAAACCAACGCGGCCGTCGTGGCGAGTGCGCTGCTGCCGATCACTTCGTCGGCACTCCTCTTGATCAAAGCATCCATGTCCGGCGAAGGCTCGAGTTTGGCGAGTACATGCTTCAGAAACGGATTGCCCGCATCTGCTGCACGCTTCACCGGACCTTCGACTTCGGCGTGTGCCAGTATGGCGCCCAGCTGCAAAAGCTGCTGCTGTTCGACTTGCGTCCGAGGCTCCAGGCCATTCGCGGCCAGTTTCTCGAAGAAGGCCGGGACATGGATCTGGTCAACCATGAAGGCTTGAGCTTGTGCAGCCTGTTCCTTCGTAGGAAGTGGGGTACTCATTTGGTTTTACCGTTCCGGTTTTCGAGTTACGGTTGACGATTAGGTAGTGGAATGCCGCGTGCTTTCCTTATGTTACAGGTTGGGCAGAGAACCTGAAACCCCAAAGGGTAGTCATTATCCTCTAGCCATCTGTACATTTTGGAGCGCCCGTAAGTTGCATTTCCGTTTCCAATTTCAAGTGCATGTTGGTGGCCATTATTGTTCATGTGATCAATTTGGAGGATTCGAATTTCATCCTCGCCACATCCCACGCAAACCGGACCTCCGTACGCGTCCATTACACGTTTCTTGCGAGCGAAGTGGCGCTCGCAACCGTCGTCGATGCACGCTTGACAGCGCTTATAGCCCGCAGCTTTTACCGGTCGTTTGCCGCACCTGCGGCACAGCCCGGCAGCTTCGCGACGGACGGTCGACGCTGCTACGCTTGCGTTCAGCTGTTTGGTGCACACCTTGCAGCGCGTGCGGTGCTCCCAAACCGGTCGTTTGCCGCATTTGCGGCACAGCCCGGCAGCAATCCGCCGCTGGGCACGTTTTTGTTCGCTGAGCCGCTGTTTTTCGCGGCACGCCGTGCAGTACCATTTCTTGCCGACGACCTTGTTTGAACAGCCCAGCATTCGACAGATGCCCTGCTGTGCGTCGCGTGCGGCGTACCGTTTCCGGTTTTCCTTGTCGCGATCTGCACAGCGTTGACATCGTGTCAGTTTCCCCTTAGCAGGTTCCCCGCAATGAATGCAAAGTCCCTTGCTCTTCCGTTCGGCCCTGATGGCCCGCTTCGTTTCGGTTGACATTTTATCGGCGCCTTTACACTAGAGGTTGCTGATTTCCTCTAGTGTAAAGGATTGCCGATTGTTTGTCAATACTAGCGGACTAGACTAGTCAAGCAAAATCCCCGCGAATCAAGCAAAATCCGCGCGGGTCAAGCCTGACGTGTGACCAATCGATCCGCCCAACGTCTCATAGGCGAAGAATTCAATCATGAATGCCTCTCTTTTTATATGCATTGTGGTGTCTTCAAGCAGGTAACTTTTCCCGATGAACCGGGGATCACCGAACATGTAGAAACTGTCGTCGGGGACCAGGTCACGCTTGATAGTCACAACCCACTTGACGCCCATCAGGTCGATCTCGGACCAACCCTTCTTCAGGAAGTCACCGGACAGATCGCCACCGGCCTCGTCGTATCCCCACTTGAGGATTTCGCGAATGGTGACGTTGTTGATCAGGACCGTGTTGACCTCGAGATGGCTCGGGGTCTTCGGCATGATCTTCAGCGCTTCCTGCACGGTGTCACGCGAGATACCACCAAAAATGGTCTCCCACTGGATGACACCAGATGTGGGGACAACCGCGTTGGCGGCGCCACCCATGGCCGTGTTGACCGCGGTGAGGAACTTGGAGTCCTCTTCGGCCAGCATGTCCTTGATGGCGTTGTCGCTCAACACCTGGCGGATGTCCATCTGCCAAGTGCGCAGCTCGTCAATGTCCTTGACGAAACGCGGGGTCACGATGCGATCGAACTGAACACGGTAACGGGGACCGCGGATGTACACGTTGATTGGCAACGTGGCAAACGGGATGGAGATGGCCGCGGGAGATCCCGGCTCCTTGTCAACAACGATCACGGGCTTATCCGTGTCGACCTGGCGGTCGAGATCGTCGTTGGTGACTTGGACAGGCGGGATGATCTTCCGGTAGAAGCCATCCTCACGAACGCGGACACGAGTAAACTCGTTGACTGCGTCGAGAGCATTTTTCTCCATGCCCGGCGTCTCAAGCTGTGCAAACAGCTCTTCGTTCAGGACTTGAACGCTAGAGGGCGAAGACATCGTCAACCTCCTTGATTGATGATCGCTTCCTATCCTTGAAAGCGATATTGATTAGGTTACGCAAATCCGTCCGAGACCGGCCTAGCTCGTTTCGAGTCCGGGAAGGAAGTAGGACCAGAACGACAGTACGGAGACACCATGGGCGTTGTAGCCAACGGGACTCGTTGCTGCGCCGCCGTACGGATCGGTACCGTCGGCCATGCCTTGCACGTGCCACGACGCAACACCACAAATCCACGTCGTGAACGCTGTCACATCCTCATTCGTGAGAACACCTTCAGTGCTTGCGGTGAGCAAGTCGTTGGGCAGGTACGTGCGGGCGGCGAACTCGGTGGTCTGCAACTCGTAACCACCGGTGGCGACCAGGCCGGACATGACACCGGTCGGCGAAATGCCAACCCAGTGCACGGTGCCGGTAATGGAACTGGTCCCGTCGTTGTACACGTCGGGGTGGTCCGAACCGTTCCACAGAAAGATCGGCATGCACGTAAGTTCGTTGGACGTGCTCGATCGATCGAGGGCGAATTCTCCGTCATCGTTAATACACGCCACGCGCCCTGCCGGAATCACCGTAGCGGATGCGAGCAGGGCGGCGCTCAACTTGGCAGATTTGTCGAGGGCAGCCAGGTGAAACCAACCCTTGAGCGGTTCCAGGGCGCGATCGAACATCTGGGCAACTTGACCAACCATCGTGGACCTCCATGTCAAAAAGCTTGTTAAGCCGTGTAACTCCACGGCGGGATCGTTCAGTTGCGGCTAGACACCAACGTTGGCGCCGAGCAGCCTATCACGGAAGGCCTGTCCGGCTTCCGTCTCGTCCTGGTCCGCAATTGCGGCGCCAGTCACGTGACGAACCGAAGCAGACTTCTCTTGGCCGACCGGCATACCAATGGAGTCGAACTCCGCGGCGTTCCGATGTTTGGCCAGGTCGGTGATCAGTTCGATGCAAGCCGTGTGGCTCGCGGCGAGCTTCTCAGCAACCGCCTCCTTCTGGTGACCGAAGATACGCTCGTTGGCTTCCAGGGCGGCAACCGCCGTGGGAACCGCCGCCTTCACAGCCGTCGCGACTGCAGCCTGCTTTTCCAGGTTATCCTGGAGCCGCTTGGCAGTCTCGTTGGACATGCGAAGATGAGCCAGTACCTTTGGTGCTTGTGCGTCGATGGTCATGTCAACCTCCATACTCACTAGATTAACCTATTTCACCACGAAGTGGGAACAGGGTTTTCGGTGAAACTACTTTTGGCGGCTTCGGTTATACAGCTCGAGAACGAAGCCTTTCATGTAATCCCGCACCTTACGGTCGGCAGAGCCCTGCTTCGCTTCCGTGAAGCAAAACTTGCCGGAACGCTTGTGTCCGTAAACTGCAGCTGCGATCTTCTCCGCAGGGCCGCCGCCGCCACCGGCTAGCGCAGCCAGCTGGGCAGGGTCGATACCGGCTTCCATCAGCGCCATGGCGAGCTGCTGCAAAGCCTGCTCATTGCCCATGCCGCCCATTTCCGGCGGAGGTCCGCCCATCTCGCCGCCCATGCCGCCGGGCATTCCACCCATCTCGGCACCAGGCATCCCGCCACCAGGCATTCCGCCCATCTCGCCGCCGGGCATGCCACCCATCGGATCGGCGCCGCCGCCGCCACCCATGGCAGCCAAAAGCTCCTCAGCACCTGCCGGAAGGGCTTCTTCGCCGCCGGCCATCTCTTCCTCGTATTCTCCGGATGGCTCGCCGATGGTATCCGAGCCACCACCTTCCTCGGTGCCGTGGGTTTCGCCCTCGTCCGAGCCGCTGGTGGGATCGTCGGCTTCGCCTTCGGCAGCCCGCTTCTTGAGGATGGACATCTCCCTGGCCAGATGATCGACGACGAGGTCGGCCTGATAATAGGCAGACTTCACGACCTCCTGAACGACGTGCGAGGCGATGCCCTCAAGTTGGTTTCCCACTTGGCCCGCGTGCTCGGCGGTCTTTTCGCCGGCAAATGCTGCAGCGGCCCGCGAGGGCGCCTTGGCGGAGAAGAGTCCGTTGGCGATGTCGGCGGTCAGCTCGTTGCCGAGATCGGCAGCGTTCTTGAGCAGAGTGTCATCCGACATGTTGGTGATAGCGTCGGACGAGTATTTCTCGCCGTAGCTGCCGGTGGCTGGGTGCGTCGTGCCACCCTGATCACCTTCACGCTTGTCGCCTTCCAGCTTACCCTTATAGTCCGCTTCCGTGGACGGGTCTTCGCCGGTCGGCTTGGCCTCGTCGACACCCTGACCTTGCTGCGTGTCCGTGGCTTTGGGGGCATTACCCTCCGTGGCCTCGGGCTTGGCGTCAACAGAGTCCGGGATGTCGGCCTTCACTATCCGCGAGTTATCAGCGGACTGAAAACCTTCGGTCTTGGGCTGCAGATCGTCATCCGTCTTCTTCGACGGGTGCGAAGTGGCGCCCTCGGCTCCACCCGGATCCGGAATGCCAGTTTCGGCATTCTTTTCCCGAGCGGCAGCTTGCTTCTCGGCACCGATCTCGTTCACGAGGCCGGATACGCGATCAAAAAGGCTGGTAGGCATGTTATTCTCCGATGAACTTCGGGCTTTGCTTTTGTACCCGTCGTGGTTCATTGTGGACCGAATGCAGGCATGCCGTCAACACCTAGTTGCGGCACCGCTGCTACTTTATCGAACTTGGTTGGCTCTCACGACCATCTCCTGCATGAATCCGGCGTCAGGATCGTTCGCGTGAGCCTGGAGGAAACCGAGCTGATACAAGGCGTATTGCTTGGCCAATTCCTCTGTGTTGTCGGCCATGGCCACCTTGGTCATGGGCCGGGGGGCGGCCGGAGGAGCCGGATGACGCAGCGTAGCCAGCTGCGTCCGCTGGATCACACAAGGCCTAGCAAGCGACCATTCGGCCGCATGCTTCAATACCCAGTGCCTAATCCGACGCGGGGCCGGTCCGCCAGGCACGTACGGGTTGGACCGCAACTCTGCTTCAAGCCGCGGGTCTGATGCCAGTCGATTGTAAACACCTGGCAGCCGATCTGCAACGCGTTCCGTCGCAGTCTTCAAATGTTCGTGATCGGTCAGCATCGCCAAAAAGCTATCCAACGGCAGAAGACACTTCTCCGCTGCCAGTGCTGTCACGACGTGCGCCAGTTTGAACGGGCCCTGCCGCACGTCCGGTATATCCCGACACAGCGGCTGCACTTCGGACAGAAACGCCCGAGCATGCGGCGCCGGTCGAGCCTGTACCGCCAGCTCGTCCTCGATGTTGATCAACTGGTTGGCGACCTTGAGCTGGCCAACTACCCTGGGATCTGTCCAAGGGCCGTCGGCGAGCAGCCACAGCGGCGGGGTCACGCCAAGCTTCTCTGCCAGGAACGACGAACTACGGTCCTGGCCGTACGTCTCGGCCGCGTTCTTCATCATCGTCTCGTAATCCGCGGCGACCTTCGCCATGCCCAACGTGTAGGCGATGCGATCGGCCGGCCGGAATACCTTGCTGATGTCGAAGAACGTCGGGTCCGGATTGTCAACAGACAGCGTGTGGCCGTCGTCGAAGGTCTTGGCGAGGTTGTCGCGGCAGCCACCGTGTTTACACATCTCGGGACCGCAGTAGTCGGCCCGGCTTTTGGCTTTGTTGCCGCAGCTGGAGCAGACGTCGTGCGATACGCGGCAATTGTGTACCGCAAGACCGAAAGCTGTAAAACTCTCATCACCAACAACCGAGATATCGTGCACGGCGCAGGTGTCCTCGACGATCTCTACGTCGGCAACGGGGATAGCCAGGTAGTCTCCAGTGATAAACGGACCAGCTCCGGCACCAACCACCGGAATAACCGAAGCTTTCGAGCGCGTCGCGAACACGGGCGAAAACCTATTGCTGACGTTTACCACGTATTCTAGACCGACGCCGTTGCGCGGACGATCAGGCAGATCGGAAGTGTGTTCGAGCAAACACACTGTGGCTGGCATCCCTACAGAGGCCAGCAGGTTCTGCAGTTCGAGACTGAGCGTACGCGAACAGGTGCTCCAGTGCAGACCTTTCTGGTCCTGCCAGCCATCGCCGTTGAACCAGGCAGCAACAAACGCGAGTTTGACGTCCGTCGTGGCGTCGTACACTTCCTGCGGCACGACTTTATTGCGGACACCGCGGCCGACAGGCATTATGAGTCTGTTAACCAGCGGATGGTCGTACAGCCCGACTACGCACGCGTGTTCGCTCATACTGTGAGGGCGCACAGTTGTGCGTCCAGGCGCCAATTGCGGCATCTCTTGCACGCAATCATCGGCTTTGTGGCAGGAGAACTGGGCGTAGCCGTCGCTGGTCTGCGAGCCCTCTGCGACGTAGTATCCCATAATACGCGCGTCGTCAGATGTCAGCTGCGACGCGCCCGTGCCGCGATAAATCGGCATCAGTAGTTGGTCGCCCCGCTTTAGCTGCCCGCACGGCAGCCAGCGTGCGTGCGCATGCAGCTGGTCACGATATTTCCGGCGCGTTGCTTTAGACATGCCGGTCGGGTCGCTGCTGCGTTGCCCGTTGAACTGGCTTGGCCGCGGTATATCTGCATAACGTGCAACATAGAATTCGTGATCCGGAGTAAATTCGAGCACCTGCCGACCGCAAAACCGCGTGCTGATCCGGGCGTAGTGGTGCTTATTTCGCTGCACAGTAGCATACACCGGACGATACCGTCCATTGTGTGTCAGCACTTCATCGTCAGGAACGATGTCCTCGACAGGTAGGAACCCGCGACGGACTTTTACGAGCGTGCCCGGCAGGGCGCACGCCATCGAGACGGGAATAGATTCGCCTTTGGCCAACTTCTCCATCTCTTCGTCGGCAACCAGGCCATCGTTGCGGTCGGCGGCTTCTTTCGTGGCGTTGAGCGCCACCAGCAGCTCAATCCGCTTCATGTCGCCGTTGTAGGCCGACGCCTTGATGATTCCTCTGCCCTTCTTGGGGTCTTTATTGCAATTATGAACGATAGCTTCGCCGGCAATGTAGTTATGCGGGCCTGCTACCTCCAGATTAAACACATCCTCGTCCAGCTCTATGTAATCGACGTCAGTGACACGCATTAAGAAATACTTATCGTCCCAGAGCTCTACGGCGGGTTTGCGTGGACTTTTATACGCCGACTGCTTCCTGCTGTGCTGGCACACCAGTTGTGCGTATCCGCTATTTACCGCAACAACGCCGGAACCGTTATGCGCATACATCTTCCCGTTTGTGGGCGACCGCATATCTCCCGCCGGCGTATCCCAGTTCATCGATACAGGCACACCCACGGCACGCAATACGTCTGTTAAAATATGAAGCATTGCCGAAGAAGATGACCGGATGCGTAACTGCCCGCGGCGATTGACGTAGCCGTCGCCGTCAATATACGCACCGAGCAGCCTTAGGAGGCAATCCGGAGACCATTTGAGTATCTTGGCCGTAAGCCGCTTCTCCGCCTTCACGCCTGTTACATATTCTTGTAGCTTTGCGGACAATCTTGTAGAACAAGCAGATAGCATGACGCACCCGTACTGCGGACGCGGCGTAACCGTGACATGTAAGCCGTTTGCTTCAAGACAGGCCTGCGTCGCCGTAATGTCCGCAATATTATGCTCACTGTAGGTGAACTGGAGCTGGCCCCGCTTTCCGAGATACCCCTCGGAGCCAACCCAGCCCACCAGTTCTGCAAACTCAGCAGGCACGTGTACGTCACCGGCAGGCGGACGAAGCGCTAAGCAATAATCGCCCGGCTGTAAATCTTTTGCGGGCACGTAAGCGGGCGATAGATCGGCCAGCCCCTCACGGAACTGCGCGCTAACATGCTCACGCCCGCTACTGCCGAGACGACTGTAGCCATGCGTACAGTGGATTTGGTTACGTTTGAAAGCATAAATAGGGTGATCGGCCGTGGCACAGAGCGGCGCCATAGCCCCCTTGAAACGGATACACACGCCTTCGCCCGTATACCGCCGCCGCATGATCGCTGTCACGGGCAGCTTACCCTCCGTCGTGACCACGTCATCGCCGACCACAATCTCGTCGATGGCCGTTCGCACATGGTCTCCTGTAACGACGGGCGTACCTGCCGGAAAACAGTGGTCGCGGTACCAGCGGGCGTATTTCTGGAATGTTGGATGGCACTCACGACAAACGGCTTCGCGAAACGCGTCACCATTCCGGTTCGACCCGTAGTATTCCTGGGCGCCGACGGCGAGCAGGTGGATCGGCACCTCACCTGGCTGGAACTTGATGCTGGCGAGCTTGTCGATGAACTGCACCGACGCTCGCTTCACGAAGGCGTCCAGATCAGCACCACGCAGCCCTTGCCGCGACACCTTGATCTGTTGGGCCACAGGCTCGTGGAAGTCGAACGCGCCGGGCGTAATGAGTTTTACATGTGCCATGGGTAGCCTATTTCTTTTGTTGAGCTACTAGCCGTTTCGTCGCGTCGGCCACGTATGCCGCATGGCCTTTCCGCAATGCGTCGAGCCGCTCAGCATGTCTGCCACTAGCAGTATCCATGCCATATCGCGCCAACAAGTCGACCAATATGCCAAGACCTAGAGCCCTGCCGCCGCTGCGTAACCTGCCTGGGCCTTTGGCTCGCGCTGCCAACATTTCTCCGCGGAGACGCTGAGGCAAGCCTGGCATACGTGCCGCCCTAGCCTGGCGTCCTGCTGCATCCAGCAACTCGCCTCTTTCACCCACCATGAGGCCAGGTAGTTTCGTGTCCGGCGGCATAGGCGTCTTCGACAGGCCTCGGCCCGTGAGCACGCGGTGATTGAGATTGCCGTGTCGCACACGATTGACGAGTGCCTCGGCCTCTCCGCCGAGCAGGCCCTTCCGCAGCCGCTGCTCATAGACCTTCCTGGCTTGAATATCCTGAC
>Ga0114919_10004313_pt1 | contig 11410 bp, 10 predicted proteins | sample BlataG_FD_88682 | JGI IMG/M metagenome (GOLD analysis project Ga0114919, IMG submission 88682) | Deep subsurface microbial communities from Black Sea to uncover new lineages of life (NeLLi) - Black_00105 metaG | ecosystem: Environmental > Aquatic > Marine > Oceanic > Sediment | place: Atlantic...
AACGCCGTAACTTCGATGTAGGCGGTGTTTACCGAATTGGAGAATTATCAGGTCAAGGGCGAACCACACGAACTGCTGGGCCAATGTTCCCTGAGCGTAAATACCATTCAGGGCGGAGAAGCGATTAACGTTGTTCCGGATAGGTGCAGCATCGGCGTTGATATTCGCACATTGCCCGGGCAAAATCATCAGGATATCATTTATGACCTCGAGAGGGTATTAGACAAGCTAAGGCAAAAAAACTGCGACTTTCAAGCTGAGGTTTCAGTCATCCGCCAAGTAGACGCACTGGAGACAGACAGCCGTTGTGATTTTGTGAGAGATTTCTGCTCTTGCGTGGGAGTAAACCGCACCAAGGCTGTCGGCTTCACAACGGACGGCCCACATTTCGCCGAATTGGCGGCGCCCGTGGTGGTCTTCGGACCAGGAAAACCGGAACTCTGCCACAAACCTGACGAGTATATTGAAATTGCCGATGTCGAAAAAGCAACGGCGTACTACAAGAATATTATCTTGAGATGCCTTACCTGATGTACGGGCGTTGTCCGGGACGGATTCGTATATGTATGAGCTGGATGTACTGAACTAAGATGTTTGATGATAGGTAGTTACAAGCATGGCTTTATTTTTCGAAGGACTGCTGGCGGGATTCTTAATGTGCGTGCCGGTTGGGCCGGTTGCCCTGTTGTTAATACATCGGACACTTAAGGGCGGGCGGATTGATGGGCTGATTTCAGGGTTTGGCGCCGCCACAGCGGATGCCCTATACAGCCTAATCGCCGTGTTGGGACTTGGTGCCGTCTCAAGTCTTCTCATCAAGGAGCAGCTTTGGCTGCGCCTGGGCGGCTCAATCTTCCTGATGATTGTAGGGACAAAGGTCTTTCTATCTGATCCGTCGGAAAAAACGGGGTCTGCGAACAGGCCCGCCCATATCAGTAACTTAGTGTCGGCATTTGTCCTTACACTTACAAACCCTCTGGCATTCATAGCTTTTACAGGGGTATTTGCAGGACTGGGCCTCGTCAACAGGAACGTTGATTATGCTTCAGGAGGACTGCTGGTGGCGGGGGTATTCGTTGGTGCGGCGCTTTGGTGGTTCACCCTGAGCAACCTGGTTAACATATTTCGTGAAAGACTGGCCCACCGCGTGCTGTTGTTGCTGAACAGGTCTATGGGACTAATTATCTTCGGCTTCGGTTTGCTTGCACTGCTTATTTCGATAAATCGGTTATGCTGAAGAACCTTACGGTTGACAGATGCAACGATCTTGAGGTCGTCAGGACTCTTTTTAAGGAGTACGCAAGTTCGCCGGGGTTCAGAGCACTTCGGTGCAACAAAAGCAAATCAGAATTCGAAACGGTCCTTAAAGACCGCTTTGAAGTCGTACACGTCGTTAAAATCATCTATGGTATCGGTCGGCTGGGCGCTCATCCATTCGTGTTCTATCATCAAATAGACGATTTCTCCGAAATCACGGGTCGTCTTCACCCCCCAGGTATTGAGAACCAAAATTGCCAGCCTGCCCCATTTTTCAATCGCAAGTCTTCTGAGCCCCGCGCAGAGAGCCTGGCCGCTGACATGATGCTGCTCGACGTCGAGTTTTCTTCCAGTGTAACCGAGCCCTTCGTAAACGAATCTGACCGCCGCCGGGCTATATCGGCCGTCCTCTACGACAATATCTTCAACCTTCTTCTTCATTTCCACAGCGTATTAACATACCTGTTAAGGTTCCGAATAGCCTGAGTACCCTCCTGCCGGGCCTTGCTCAGTTATAAGGCCGTCACGTACCCCCGTGCCGTCTCCACACATAACGCCGGCGCTGCCGTCCCGAAGCGCCGCTAAAGCACCTTGTCCCCGGGCTTGGCGCCGCTGTCGGCGGTCAGCAGGAAAACATCCTTTCCGCCGGTGCCGGCCGCCATAATCATACCTTCAGACAGGCCAAACCGCATCTTCCTGGGCTTTAGATTTGCAAAATAAACCGCGGTTTTGCCGACCAGCTCATCCGGTTTATACGCCTGGGCAATAGCCGCCAGAACGCTTCTCTGCAAACCTCCCACGTCCAACTGCAGGCGCAAGAGCTTGTCGGCGCCTTCGACAATCTCGGCGCTGACAACCCTGGCAATCCGCAGGTCGGTCTTTGCAAAATCCTCGATTGTACATTCCGGCCCGATAGGCTCGACAGGACCTGCCGAAGCCGCTCCGCCGCCTTGAGTTTCCATACTCTCTTCAACCATCGCATTCACCTGTTCCTGGTCAATTCTTTCAAATAATCTCTCGAAATCATTTATTCTGTGATTTTCCAACACGGCTTCAATATCGCCGAAATTAAGCTCACCGACGTTCAGAAATCTTTCCACTTTCCCGGCATACGTGGGCAGGATGGGTTTTAGATAAATCGTCAGGACACGAACGGCGTTCAGCACCGCCGTCAACGTCGTCCTGGTCTTCTCCAAATCCTGTTTCACCATCACCCAGGGCTGCTCTCTCTCAACATATCGATTTGCCTCGTCGGCAAGAGCAGCAATTGTCCGCACCGCACCGGCGAAGTTAAGGTTCTCGTAATCGCCAACAATTTGCTCTCTCGCCGCGGTCAGTTTGCCAAGCAATTCCCTGCCCCGCTCATCTAACCTGCCAAGCCGCGACTGGAGTTTCTTAGTCAGCATCGGGCCTGAGCGGGAAGCCAGATTGGCAAACTTGCCTACCAAATCAGAGTTGATTCTGTTTGTGAAATCCTCGAAGCTCAGGTCGATATCGTCGATGCCGGCAGTCAGCTTGCTCGCGTAATAATACCGCAGGTATTCAGGGTCAAGGAATTTCAGATATGTCGCCGCTTTTATGAAAGTCCCTCGTGATTTACTCATCTTCTCGCCGTTGACCGTCAGGAAACCGTGGATAAACAGCTTGTCGGCGGTCTTAAAACCCGCTTCCATAAGCATCGCCGGCCAATAAAGGGCGTGAAAATACATAATGTCCTTGCCGATGAAATGATAGAGCTCGTATTCGTCGCTGTTCCAGACCCTCTCAAAATCAAGCCCGTTCCTGTCGCAGTAGTTCCTGGCCGAGGCCATATACCCGATGGGAGCATCCAGCCAGACGTAGAAGAACTTGTCTTTCTCCCCCGGTATCTTGAAGCCGAAATATGGCCCGTCGCGGGATATGTCCCAGTCTCTCAGGCCCGCTTTGAACCACTCGTCGAGTTTCTTCGCAGCCGATTTACGGACATACCCTCCGGCAATTAGTTCTTTTAATCGCCCCTCGTAGTCGGCAACTTTGAGAAAGTAGTGGTCGCTTTCTCTGCGAACGGGCGCGGTGCCGCACGTGGCGCACCGCGGGTCAATCAATTCGGTGGGCCGATGTGTTCCGCTGCACACTTCACAGGAGTCGCCGTACTGGTCTTCTGCCCCGCACCGCGGACAAGTGCCGCGAATGTATCTGTCCGGCAGCCACATTCCGCATTTTTCACAATAGGCCTGCTCGACACTTCGCTTGACGATTGAGCCGGCGTCTTTGAGACGACTGAAAATCAGTTCGGCCAACTCCCTGTTCTCCTGTGAGTGCGTCGTGTAATAATTATCGAATTCCACGCAAAAGCCGTCGAAATCGCGCCTGTGCTCACTTTTCATCCCCTCGACCAGTTGCTCCGGGCTTATGCCGGCAGCACGAGCGCTTATCATAACCGGTGTGCCGTGGGCGTCATCGGCGCAAAAGTAAAGACACTCATTACCGCAGACTTTCTGAAAACGCACCCAAATGTCGGTCTGAACGTATTCGACCAGATGCCCAATGTGTATCGGGCCGTTTGCATAGGGTAAAGCTGACGTCACCACAATTCTTCGCGGCATAGTTGTCCCTTAACAATCAGTGACTTCGTCTTTGTTGTTCTCTCGGCCTTTGTCATCTGCAGGTTTGTCCGGCTTGCTCTTCTTGACGGCCGATTCGTGGATTATCTCGACTTCCTCAACCGGTACGGCGACCCTGACACCATCTTCACGCTCGATGACTACAAGTTGCGTCAATATCTGGGTGTCGACAACCCTGCCATCACCATGCTTACTTTTCACCCTGGCATTCTTTCTCGGCAGCCGTTTCTTGAGTTCCGTGTAGGTCTTGTCCTCATAACGCAGGCAGCATTTTAGTCTGCCGCAAAAACCCGATATCTTTGAAGGGTCAAGCGTAGCCTTTTGTATCTTGGCCATTCGCATATTGACCGGCTTGAGCGCCCTGAGGAACTTCCTGCAGCAGCATTCCTGCCCGCAGCTTTCGACATCGCCGAGCAGTTTGGCCTCGTCGCGCGAGCCTATCTGGCGCATCTCGATTCTTGTCTGGTATTCCTGTGCCAGTTTCTTGACAAGCTGGCGGAAGTCCACCCGGCCGTCGGCCATAAAATAGAACACTATCCGCTCACCGCCGAACAGGTGCTCCACATCCACTATCTTCATCGGCAAGGCAAGCTCTTTGACAAATCCGATACAACTCTGCATTTCCTCTTTGGCAATCTTCTCGAGGTGCCTTTCCTCGCTCAAGTCCTCGGCGGTTGTGTATCGAACGAATTTGCCGGGCGGCCCCCACAAGCACTCGACCTGACTGTTCACAAAATACTGCTCAACCTGGTCTGGGCTCCACCTGAAAAGGCCTGCTTTATACGAAGAGAGCTGACCGACAAGACTGCCCAACTCCAGCCCCCTGTCGGTCTTTATCACTGCCCGGCGAGGTACTTTGAGAATGTTGGCCTCGTTGTGCTCGAACCAGCCGAGGATATCCATCCGGCCGTATCGAACCAGCATGTGTTTCTTGTTCTTCGTCTGTTTGGGTTTTATCTCTACGGTATTCGCCATCGCGATTGTCTACCTGAATACACTGCTCAACTCTTGTCGTCGCTAAACCTTGATTATATCAGAAGCGGCCAAATTTAACAACAACTGCTCGAAAACGAGCTTCTCGTTGACATTTGACTCAATCTCTCGCAGCGTCCGGTAGCAGTCTGCGATTTTTTCGCCCAATTGCTCGGGACCGAACCGCCCGGCCAGCTTTTTTATTTCCTCGGGCTGGTCGAAATTGACAATTTCGCCGCCCACCTCAAGGCTAAGCTTCATCGCATCGTGCAAAGCCGATATGACCATATACACCGCCGTTCGCTGGGCCCGTCGGTTAATATCGCTTTTGCTGGTGCCGCTGCTGAGTTCCGCCCAGGCACGGGCAAGCTGCCGGATTCTGTCTGAGAGCCAGCCGGCAAAGGTCAGCGCCTCATCGTACCGGCAACCGGCAACTCCAGCGAGCAGCTCCTTCTTTGTTTTGTAAAGCCCTGCATCGACAAGCTCAAGCCCGGCCCACTGGCAGGCCTGGCCTAAACTGCCCTGCGCAAGGCGGGCCCAATATCTGGCCTGGTCTTGCGGAATACCCTTTCCCTTCAGATTTTCGATTATCCGCTCCTCCGCCACCGGGCCGAAACGGATAGTCCGGCATCGCGACTTCGTAGTCTGCAAAAGCCTTTCCATGCGAGTGCACAGCAGAATTATGGTGCAGTATCCCGGCGGCTCTTCGAGCACTTTCATAAGAGCGTTTTGTGAATTGCGGTTCAGCTTTTCGGCCTCGCTGACAACGAAGACCCTTCTTTCAGACAACGTCGGCCTGTTCGAGACCTTGTCAACCAGAAACTCACGGATAACATCTATCGGCAGCTCGACGGGCGTCTTTTTGCCTTTGCCATCCTTGGTGAATTCAATCAGCTCCTTGTACACGTGCAGGAAATCCGGATGTGAATCGGCCTCGAACAGGCGGCATGACTCGCACGAACCGCAACTGTCAGCCAGGCCGTTCTGCTCAGTAGGGCTTTTGCACAAAAGCACCTTGGCCCACTCGCGGGCGGTCTTGAATTTGCCGACCCCTTCCGGGCCGGCGAATATATAAGCATGCGGCATCTTCCCGGCTGCAAAGGCCCGCTGCAAAATACCAATAGCCCCGTCCTGACAAAAAATCTCGCTGAGTGACATATCCTTATAAATCCACCTGTGCTATTGCTTCTGCCACTTTTCTCTGCACCGCTTCCACGTCACCGGAAGCGTCAACAACGATGAATCTTCTTTGCTGACGAGCCAGCTCGAGAAAACCCTCGCGTACCTTCCGGTGATAGCCGTCGCCTTTTTGTTCCATCCGGTCAAGGTCTTTCTTGAGCCTGGAGGCCGCTGTTTGCAAATCGACATCGAGTATTATAGTCAGGTCAGGCCAGGGCCTTTCAAGACATTCACCCGCAACCCTTATGACCTTGTCCATCCCGAAGCCGCCGGCATAGCCCTGATAGGCACACGTGCTCGACAGCCATCTATCAAGAACTACGCACTTGTTTTCCTGCAACACCGGCGCTATCTTTTCGTCCCACAACTGAACTCTGGCCGCCATATAGAGCATAACTTCTGCGGCCGTGCTCATAGCGACATGTTGCGGGTTAAGAAGCAGCCGGCGAATCTTTTCGCCGATAGCCGTTGCGCCGGGGTCCCGAAAAGTTGCGACGTCCGCACCCTGCCGCCTCAGCCGCTGCACCAGAAGTTCTGTCTGCGTGGTCTTTCCGCAGCCGTCCGGCCCGTCAAGAACCACGAGCTTTCCCCTCAACTTCTTGTTCAACTGCTCGCTATCCATCCCCACTTTCCTCTCGCTCTTCCAATACTTCTGCCGCCTGCTCCAAAAGCTGCTTAAGCTGCCCTTCGATATGGAGCTGTCCGGCCCATTTATGCAGATAATCCTTATCCAGACGGCGCCACTGAACAAGAGCTACGCCAAGGGCGTCACGAAACTGCTGTTCTGAACGCCTGTCCTTGGCCCATTCCAGCTTGCTCAAAACGGTATCTTCAGGCGAAGTTACCCAAACATCCAATCCCCTGATTTTAGCAATACACCTTCGCTCAAACTCCTGGCGACTGAACGGCCTGTCTTTGCGAATAATAAAATCAGCCTTCCAACCAGACTCAACGTCAATTACGTTAAACATCGAACTGTGAACAAAGGCGTTTCTTACCGCATCGAGGCTGACATAGTAATTCTCGCCCAGCGTTCCGGCAAAATTCAAGACCTGCTTTTCGCTCGGAGCAATCACCATATCGATGTCCTTTGTCGCTCTCGGCTGGCCGTGAAGGCTGCTCGAAACGGAACCGGAAAGCATATAGGCAATACTCTGCTTGTCTAACTTTCCAATCAGCTCCTCTAAGAAATCTGCCTGCCCCGTCATATCTACACTCCGGCATCAGAGCGGATTAGTTTAAATAAGGTTTCGCCAATCATAAGTCGAAGCACTTGCCGTTGCACCTTTGCTTCACTGTAATCGGGATGGCGAAGTCTTACACCGGCTTCGACAATGCTTCTGAGGTTATCGCTTAACTCAAATGCCATTTCTGCCCGCGTCCGGGTATCTAACCGCTGCAGGATTCCTATCTGTTTTCTCGCAGCATCAATAGTCGTGTCCGCAGGTATCGCATCCATTTTTCACCTCAAAATCCGGCCTTGTTTTCGCAGTGTACTTAAGGCTGCTGATATTTTAACAAAGCTGCTTTCATCCGCGCACCGCTCCGGCCCGTCAAGAACTATGAACCTGCCTGAGCCTTTCGTTTTCACTCTGCTGCCCTTGTTATACTATTTTGTCAGTTGGAAATTGTCTTTGCCGACAAGCTGTCGCATTTTTCTGCAGAACTCCAGGTCGGGTTTTACAGACAAGCTCTTGTCTGCGGTCGCATAGACGCTGCCTTTGTCGGTTCTTATTGCTACGTGAATGGCGCTTTTGCCGCGGTGCGTCCGGCACAGGTTCTTTATCATCGCCACCTTTTGTTCAGTGACATCTTGTGAATCCAGGCTTATCCTTACCCTGCCGGCCAGGAGTTCGCCAACTCGGTCCAGGGCTATCAATTCGGAAGCCAGAATATTTGGTTTTCCTCTTCGCAAATCAACCTTTCCCCGCACAAAGACAACGGTATCAGGCGCCAACAAACTTGCGAACCTGTTGAGCACGTCGGGAAACAATACCACTTCGACCTCGCCTTGGAGGTCTTCGAGGGTGAAGTAAGCCATTTTTGAGCCGGCATTTCGGCCCGTCTTTGTCAGAGTGTATCTTATCTTTGTTATCATTCCGCCGATTGCAATTTGCCTGTCCTGCACATACCCGGCAAGCTGCGAGCTGTCGGCCGTGGAATATAGACTTATCGTCTCGGCGTAATGGCTGAGCGGATTGCTGGTGACATAAAAGCCAAGAACGCTCTTTTCGAACGCCAGCATCTGAGGCTCAGGCCAGGGCGCTACGTCAGGCAGCCCCTTATGGTCCTCCGAATGACCGCTCTGAGCCAACTGACCAAAGAAATTTAACTGGCCGCTCTGCTTATCCGCCTGCAGTTGCGAACCGCTCTGCATCGCTTTTTCCAGTCCCGCAATCATCTGGGCGCGGTTTCCGCCAAGCCGGTCGAAAGCACCCGCCTTTATGAGCGACTCGATAACCTGCTTGTTGACGGCCCTTAGGTCCACGTTCTCACAAAAGTGGAACAGACTCTCAAAAGAACCGACTTGACTGCGGGCGGTGATTACTTGCTCAACCGCCTTTTCGCCCACGCCTTTCACCGCCGCCAGGCCGAAACGTATTACTCCAGTCTTATCAGCGGTGTGGCCCTTGTAAAGAGGGGTAAAATCCACTCCACTCTCGTTGATATCCGGCGGCAAGACCTCGATGCCCATTCTCTTGCACTCGCCGATATAATCGACAACCTTGTCGGTATTATCCATTTCGTAGGTCAAAAGTGCAGCCATATATTCCACGGGCCAGTGGGCTTTAATATAGGCGGTCTGGTAAGCGATAATGGCGTAGCGGGTCGAGTGGCTCTTGTTAAAACCGTAGCCGGCGAAACGTGCGATAAGCTCAAATATCTGGCTGGCCTGTTTCGTGCTCAGGCCCTTGTTGACGCAGCCGGCGACAAATCTTTCGCGCTCTTTTGCAATCGTCCTGGCCTTCTTCTTGCTTATCGCCTTGATGAGCGTGTAGGCCTCGCGAAGAGGTATGTCACCGAGACGGTTGCAAATCCGCATTACCTGTTCCTGATAGACCATAATGCCGTAGGTCTCATCAAGGATTTCCCTCATAATCGGATGCGGCAGGTCCCATTTTGCCCCGTGTTTGCGGTCGATGTAATCCGGTATCAGTATCATCGGCCCCGGCCGATACAAAGCGTTGGCGGCGATGAGGTCCTCGATGCGGTCAGGCTTCATCTTTGTCAGCAAATCCTGCATGCCGCCGGACTCGAACTGGAAGATGCCTTTGGTCGCCCCGCTGGAAAACAGCTCAAAAACCTTCGGGTCTTCCAGGCTGATTCTCTCCAGGTCAATATCGACCCCGTGGATGTCTCCGACTAACTGCCTGGCTCGCTCAAGCACACTGAGGGTCTTAAGACCCAGAAAGTCCATCTTCAAAAGCCCGACTTTCTCCACCATAGGCCCTTCGAACTGGGTAATGATGTCGTCGGAATCGACCGCCTTATAGAGGGGGGTAAAATCGGTCAGCGGCTCATCCGAGATAACCACGCCGGCAGCGTGAACCGACGCGTGGCGGGCAAGGCCTTCAAGCTTCCTGGATATGTCAATGACTCTTTTTGTCTGCTCGTCCTGTTCGTAACTCTTCTTTAGTTGCGGCTCAGTCTGCAGGGCCTTGTCAATCGTCATACCGAGAGAAAACGGCACAAGCTTGGCAAGGCGGTCCGCCTCGGCCAGCGGGACGCCAAGAACCCTGCACGAATCGCGGATGACGGCCCTGGCCTTCATCGTTCCGAAAGTTATTATCTGCGCGACCTGGCCGTATTTCTGTCTGACGTAGTCGATGATTTTCCCACGCCCGTCCTGACAGATATCAATGTCAACATCCGGCATTTCGTTGCGGGCAGGGTCCATGAAACGCTCGAACAGCAAATCGTAGCGAATCGGGTCAACATCACACAGCCTGAGACAATATCCGACAACAGTGCCCACGGCGCTTCCTCTGGCTCCTACCGGGATGCCGTGCTCGTGGGCGTAATTGCAAAAGTCCCAGACGATAAGAAAGTAGCTGGCGAAACCCTTCGACTCAATCACGTCCAGCTCTCTGTCGATTCTGGCCTTTATCTCGTCGGTAATTTCGCCGTATCGTTGCCTGGCTCCGTCATAACACAGTTTAGTCAGGAGCTGCTCCGGCGCCTGCCCGTCCGGAGGCCGAAATCGCGGGGCGTGCCGGGTCTTCAAATCAAGCTCCACATCGCACCGCTGAGCAATAGCCAGCGTGTTATCGCACGCTTCGATTGTCCCGGAGAAAAGTGAGCGCATCTGCTCAGGGCTCTTGAGAAACACATCTCGCGGGTAAATCATCCGGGTAGGGTCGTCGGCGTTTTTGCCGGTGCTTATACAGCACAGGCAATTGTGCGCCTCGTAATCGTCCTCTTCAAGAAAGTGCACGTCATTGGTTGCGATAAGACCAAGCCCCATCTTATTGGCCAGGTCTACCAGGGCCTCATTGACGCCGGACTCGTCGCCTTCGTGGATTTGCAGTTCGATGAAGAATCTTTCCGGGCCGAAAATCTTCAGGTAGCTTTCCGCCGCCGCCGCGGCACGCTTCTGGTCGCCGCCGGCCAGAAGGGCTGGAATCTCGCCCTTGATACACGCCGAAGCTGCTATCAGGCCCTCGTTAAGCTCGGCCAAAATCTCTTTGTCGATTCTCGGGCGGTAGTAAAAACCTTCGGTGTAGCCGGCGCTTGCCAGCTTCAAAAGATTCTTGTAGCCGGCGTTGTTTTCCGCCAGGAGTATTAAATGATACGCGGCCTCTGTGCTCGTGGTTTTGGTCCTGTCGAACCTGCTGCCCGGCGCGATATAGGCCTCGATGCCTATTATGGGCTTTATGTGCTTTTCGCGGGCCTTGATGTAAAACTCAACGGCGCCGAACATATTGCCGTGGTCGGTCACCGCCACCGAATCCATACCGAGTTCTTTGCAGCGCTTCAGCAGTTTATCGAAGCTTATAGCGCCATCCAGCAGCGAATACTGACTGTGCAGATGAAGGTGCGTAAATCCTTTACTATCCATAAGTTAAACCATCCTACAACAAACCGCCGTCGCCTGTATGATACTGTCTTGGTCGGTCCGTGTCAATTAAGCATCTCTCGGATAATCGGTCCACTCGCCCAAGCCGGGAGCTATTATCCCCTCGTGGAAAGTCGCAAATAATCACTCCGTTGACAGCTCACCTGAATTTCCAAAGATTCCGACAGACGCCCATAAGAGGCATCAGGAAATCCTTGCAGGCCCGACAGTATCATACTATAATCTCGGCGACAGTTTAGATATGCCAGCCGAGCCGAACGTTGGGCAAGCAACCCGGCCGAGGCTGAGAGGTCTCGCACCTATTTGCATCGCACCAGAGAGC
>Ga0114919_10004314_pt1 | contig 11408 bp, 7 predicted proteins | sample BlataG_FD_88682 | JGI IMG/M metagenome (GOLD analysis project Ga0114919, IMG submission 88682) | Deep subsurface microbial communities from Black Sea to uncover new lineages of life (NeLLi) - Black_00105 metaG | ecosystem: Environmental > Aquatic > Marine > Oceanic > Sediment | place: Atlantic...
CTTCAGCGTGTTACTTCCCTGTTGGGCAAACCCGGATAACACAGTTCGCTCGTGCTCCGCAATTTGCCAGTTTTGTTACCATTGGTACTGTAACAGCGGTGGCATCCTCGCCTACTATGACTTGCGCCACCGCTAAAGCTTTAGGCGGCACGCGGTCTGCTGATTTATCCTGTGAAATGCGAAGCATATTTAACAGGACTTCCCGGCTCATAGAAAACGAATCTATTCCGAGACCTCCCCGGGTAAAGTCCTTTACCCCACCCTGCAAGCCGGCTACTCACTAAAATTGTCCACCGGGCAATTTCTTAACGTTCGTCCCTCTGTCGCATCTACATACTGCCAATCAACAGCTTTCGGACTTCGATGTGATGTGTCATCTCATCCTCAGCAGTATGCCTCATATGCGACTTGCAGAAAATGCCATTTCCGCAATTCCTGTTCGCCTGCCCCGTAGCTTTCTTTGATCACCGAAGCTTTTGCGAAGGTGATAGCGTATTGGGGTCAGTACAAACACATTCCTCCGGCTTAGTTACTCCCTTCGGTAGTTAGAACGCTACGCTTAGTTCAGACCTGCCCTCACGGACAACGCCCTCTTGCCCCGTGAAATGCTTGCCCTGTGGAATCCAACAAAAGTTGGTGCGAAGCAATTCCACAGGGCAAGCAATTTTGCTCGCAAAATTATTTCACGGGGTGAACCTTTGGATTAAGCCCCCACTGTCTAAGGGCTTCGGGATTTCCAGGCTTCCTGTGGACAAATATTGCCTTCAACAGGTTGCCCCCTTTGGCTTATTTGCATATCTTTACGATATGCCCCGGTGGACATTCCGGGCACACACATGCGGTATAGTTAATTGCCGAGATAGTAGTAAATTCAAGATTTGCAGCCCGTTTCAACGATGTCGCAAATTGATAGGAAATTACCTCGCAATCGGCAACTAACCATACCGCCAAACGGTTACCGCCAAGTGTAAAATGACAGAAACGACAGACATAAATTGAAAAGTAAACCATTGTGAAAGGATAAAAATGAAAAAGAACTATTGACAATAAAGAAAATTGGAAGACACTCTTAAAAAAGGTAATTTTGAAGGAATTATTGCATCAAAGAAAAAAAGTGTAGAATTAGAAGAAAACTAAGAGTAAGAAACATGAATACACTTGAACAATATTTAAAAAAAATAGATGAGAGTTCTTATGATTGTAAGGATGTACATACTATCAATTCTGAATTTCAGCAGGTTTGCCAACAGCTTTTTGAAGAAGGCAAACAGGATATTGCTGCAATTGCTGATCTTGACAGGCAGGTTTTTTCAGTACAAAAATCTTTTGATAAAAAGCCCGATAATGAAAAAGGAATTATTAACGGATTAAGTTGGCAAATGAGTGGTACTCAAACTTTAGAGGATGGAAGCCAAATACCTCTTTACTGGCCCGATGTAACGAAATATACCCAGCAAGATTTTGAATACTTTGAAAAACGATACAATGAATGCAAAAACCTTTATGCAAAAACAGAATACGGTTTAATGGTGTATTTTGGTGAGAAAACAGCCACTTCAAAACACAATGATTTTAAACGCCAGCTTAGCAATGAACTATTTCAACTTAGTAAAGATTATCACAACAAAGCAGATAAAGGTGGTGAAAAGAATCATTACGTTATACATTTTTTTCATTCACTGCGGATGGCATTTGGTGTTGCAGAAAAATCGAACCTTGAACCCGAACTTACTAATATAATTCAATACATCTTTAAAACTCATCAGGATTGGGATATTACAAAAGATGGTACTCTGCGCATTTTACTAGATCTTTCCAGTTTATTGTCTGATTATTTTGGTTTATCAAATAAATTAATTGACTTCCAGAAAGTCCTTGATAAAAACTTGCAAGGTGCCAAGAAACTTGAAAAAACTTATGTTTGGGGTGCGATGTATGCCATAGACCGTAATATTGCTATTGAACAAAAAAGAAAAAAACCGGTTGCCGACTTATTAAATTATAAGGCAAAATTGTATGAAAAACTCGCAACTGATGCAGAAAGTAAAGGGAATCTTGCCTGTGTGAGTTTTGCAGAAAATGCACTTCGTATTTATCAACAGATTAAACTTCCTGATGACATTAAAAGATTAGAAAAATATTATACCGATTTAAAAGGAAAGTTTCGTTTATCGGAAATAAGGCAGGAATTACCAAAGGAGCATGTAGATAATATGAATGAACGTATTTTAAAAGCTGTTGCCGAAAATGATGAAAGAGGCATCATTCATCATTTCATTACTTCACCTTGGTACGATACAATTCAAAATATTAAAGACCGTTCTATAGAGTTAAGTAAACAAACCGTTTTACTCTCAATGTTGCCAACTTCAATAATGGATAAGTTTGGCAATACTGTTGATGTATTCTACACAGATGAAGAAAAAGAAAAATTCAATTTTTGGAACTCATATACATATAATTTTCAAATTGGCACGCAAACCATGCATAGGTTTTTTATCGAAGCCTATAAAGCCAAGAAATTAAATTACGCTTCCGTATTATCCTATTTAGAAGGCACTTGGTTTAATGAAGTTATTGTTAGAAATTATCATGGACAGACAGTAGATGTTAAACCAATTGATACACTAAAACCAGGGCTTAAAAGAGTTTTTGAAGAACTCGACAAATTCTTTGCCGACAATAGTTATCAATGTGAATTTGTAACTGTAACCGATAGTTTAACTTTAAAAGTTGAGGGGCTTTTACGTTACTTCTGTGAAAAAATCGGTATCGCTACATATAAAACAAGGCAGAAAGGTTCTGATAAATTAGTAATGGAAAAATTACTGGATGATTTATTGGCAGATATTGCTCACGAACCACCTTTGAAGCCTGAACAGAAAACCAATTTTGATGAGGAAGACAGAATATTAATTAAATATGTGTTAGCTGAGAAGGCAGGTTTAAACCTGAGAAATGCAGTCGCTCATACCTTGATGGATATTTTTGAATATTCTTTTGAGCATGTAGTAATTCTTTTCTGTATCATTATCAAATTAAGTAAGTATAAATTTATTGAAACGAAAGGAGAAAACAACAATGATAACGGTAGTAAATGAGCCACAAGCTGAATATAAGATTGCAGGCTGGCAAACAGAATCAAAGGTTTTTTCCTTTGATTACTTTATTTGTGGTATCGAAAACGAAACTGTTTTGTTCTGTCCACCAAGCGGTTCAATAATTATGATGTTTTCTGAAAAACCAAAAAGAAAATTATCAGCTTTAAGAGGAAAATTAACCAAACAAAGCGAAAAAGAAATTGACGATCAAATTTCAGATTTACGTAGCGAATGGGACAGAAATTTTTAATAGATACCTGTGTGGTTGTTAAATATCTGGACAATCTATTTCCTCCGGATGCAATATCATTTATGGATGCTCTGGTTGATGATGATAGTAAAGTTTCATTCATTACAAAAATTGAATTATTGGTTTGGAATCCGCCAAATCCTGATGATATTAAGATTAGAGAGGAGTTTTTAGCAGGTTCAGAAATACATTACATTAACGATGATATAATAATAAGGGCTATACAAATAAGAAAAGAAACAAAAATAAAATTGCCTGATGCTATTATTGCTGCAACTGCAATGGCAAATAATTTTATCTTACTTTCTGACAATGACAATGACTTTCTAAAAGTTGAACCATTAGGTTTAAAGTATATGAATCCAAAAAATTCTTTTAAAGGAGTATGACAATGTCTGAAAAATTGAATATTAACAATGGTTTACAAGGATAGATGAAAGAACGCCAGGCGGTAACAGGCGGTATATTTTATTGCCGAGTTAGTGCGGATTTCAGTGGTTCTGCATTTAATAAACCTTTGTACAACTTGACAGGACTGTGCTTCGAAATCGGCAACAAAAACATACCGCCAGAACGTTAGGGCAATGCTAAAAAACACAACAGACATAATGGACACATTAATACATAACGATCAAGACAGAGTAAACCGGATTGACTTACGGACCGACCCGGCTCAACTTGACCGGCAGTACAACCGGACAAAAACAATGACGAAAGACAAAAAAGAAAAAAGCCACCGCTTCGCATTTTTGAAAATTTCTGCCAACACACATTTGGCACATTTGCAAAGCCACACGAGCCAACTCGCAAGCCAAAGCTTTGCAAAAGAGTCAAATTTTGGCAACGCTCAAACATTCGTATATCCATCAACAAAGTTGTACTTAATATGGGTTTAAAAATATTAGCAACAGGAGACCTTCACCTTGGTAAAAAATCATCCGGCGTTTCTGAAAGCACACAGGAAAGCTCTACAAAATTTACATGGAAACGTATTGTTGACTGGTCAATTAAAAACAGGATTGACGTACTTGTTCTTACTGGCGATATAGTGGATCAGGATAACCGTTATTTTGAAGCAATTGGCCCCCTGCAATCCGGTTTTGAAAAATTAAAGCAGGCGGATATAGCGGTATATATAGTTGCAGGAAATCATGATTATGATGTCCTGCCCCAAATTGCAGGAACCGGCAAGTATGATAATGTTCATCTATTAGGCTTTAATGGAGAATGGGAAGTAAAAACCTTTTCCAAAAATGGAGAGCAAATTCAATTTGTTGGCTGGTCTTTTCCGAATCAATTTGTAACAGAAACCCCAATGCTAAACTTTAATGAAATACCAATGGATTCCAGTCATTTCACTATTGGCCTTCTTCATGGCGACGTTGATAACCCCGAAAGCAAATATGCACCCATAGATTCCAATAAGCTTTTGAATAATTCTGTAGATGCCTGGATTTTAGGTCATATCCACAAACCGCAAGTTTTGCGAAAATCTGATCCATATATATGTTACCCTGGCTCTACGCATGCCTTAAGCTCTAAAGAGCAGGGTGTTCATGGCCCAATCTTGATAACAGCAGAAAAACGAGATGTTATAAAGGTTAGCCGAGTTCCTCTGTCACCGGTAAGGTATGAGAATATCTTAATTGATATTACAAATGCAAATGATGAGCAAGGACTACGGGATACTGTTACATCAGAACTACTCAATGATGCAAATACAAAGATCGAAGAATTGGGAGATGTTTCTTTTTTGATTTATGATGTTCTTCTGAAGGGACAACACTCAAACATCAAAGATTTGGAAACATGGATGCGTCCTGTAGTGGATGATTATGATCATGAAATTGAAACGGAAACCAGACTTTCTGTGCGAAAGATTGTTGTTAATGCACGGCCCAAACTGGAAAACATAGAGGAATTAGCCAAACAATCTTCACCGGCAGGTATATTGGCCAAAACCATTCTTGTTGTTCAGAATGGTGGCACAACCCAGTTCCTGGACGAACTGCTGGAAAAGTGGAATTTAACCTTTGAAAACATTAATACAGCAGGAACATATCAACCACTTGATACAATAAGAAAGTTAGATGATAAACCTGATACAAAAGCAAGGCAATACATTTTGCATGAATGTAATCGACTTCTTGGAGAATTATTAGCGCAACAAGTATAATGAAAAAAACACCATTCATATTAAAAGAACTGTCTATTCACAAAATACCCGGATTCCCAAGGGGATTGGATACTTTTGAAAATTTGGCTGCTGAGATAAATATTGTTGCAGGTCCAAATGCATCCGGAAAAAGTTCCACAGCCCGCATTATTCAGCAGCTTATCTGGCATAACCGAACTAAGGGATTAGACATTGAGGGCTCGGTTGAAATTGACGGTGAGCCATGGGAAATTAAAATAGATTCGGATAATATTAAAATACAACGCGATGGGAAAGACGATGACCTTACAGGCCTTCCTGCTGTGGAGGAATGTAATCGCTACATGCTTGCACTTCACGAATTGGTTAAGGAAGATGAAGATGATTTGGCAAGACAAATAGTCAAAGAATCCATTGGAGGTTATGATTTGGATTTAGCTCAAGAGAACCTTGGATATTTATCTGCCATAAAAAATAAGGCTGCTTCAGAATTCAAAAATTTTATTCGTGCTGAAAATAAGTATAAAGAGATTCGGAATAAACAAAGAGAACTAAAAAAGGAAGAAGAAAGTCTAAATCAACTATATGAAGCAAAAGAGCACTCTCAACAAGCATCTAAACTCAAGGGCTTGTATGAAAAGGTTGTTGGGTATCTGGAAGCAAAACTGAAATTTGACCAACTCTCTGAAAAGTTTAAAGATTTCCCCGGGGCTTTAGAGAAAGTAACGGACGAGGAATATACGACCATAGAAGATTTGGAAAAAGAGATTGAAGATGCGGAATATGCCATAGAGCAGGCTAACACAGAAATAAAGAAAAGCAAGGAAGTACTTACAAGTTTAGAAATACCTGAAGAAGGGATTGGCGAAAAGGTATTGAATGAATTGGAGCATAGAGTTGAAAGATTGAATGAACTTGATCGTGAAATCAAGGAAACAGAAAAGAAAATTAAAAAATTTCAAGCAGAAGAGCTTGAAGCATTAAGAAGTATTGATGAATCAATTGACCCTTCAGAATGGAATGGGCTAAATCTTGATGAAGTACGCAATCTGGACAAATTTTTACAAGATGCGAATCAGGTATTGGGCGAAAAAGAATTTTTACTTGCGGAAATCGATGCATTAAAAAAGGAAATTGAAAATGCCGATAGTGGAATATCCACTCCTGAAAATCTTAGCCAGGGTATTAAAACGTTGAGCCATTGGCTACATGAACAAAAAAGTATCACCGGAATTGCGAAATGGATTATTGTTGCTTCGTCCATTATTGGCATTGGCACAGCAATCACCTCATTTTTTGCAGGATTGCCGGGTCTTTTGGGCATTGCTTTGATCGTAGGCCTGTTGGTATATGCCTATTTATTTGACAATAAAAAACACGAGGAAACAACTTCCACCTTAAGGGAACAAGATTTTATTGAAACAGGACTGACACCACCTTCAAGATGGAATATTGAAAGCGTATCGGAAAAACTTAATGAACTGGTCGAAAAATTAAAGACTGCAAAATGGCAGGAAAAAATTAATCAAAGAATAAATAGCTGTACTGATAACCTTGACAGCCTGCAAAGCCGGTTGAATCAAATAAATAAATTTCGAGACGAATGGGTAGAAAAACTGAAAGCTGCACCTGGATTTCCTTCAGAAAATTCTAAAGATTTCAGCGGGTTATACTGGTTTTTAAAGCATGTAAAAGATTGGCAGAATACCCATACGGAATTGGAGGCATTGAAAGCACAAAAAATTCAATTACAAGAACAGTATGATGAAGAATTAGACAAAGCCAATGAACGGTTTGTCAAGTCAAATGCAGGCAAAGCCAAAGATGCCGTTGAAGCAAAAGCTATTTTTAATCAACTTAAAAAAGATGAAACGGCCCGACAAGGCGAGGTGCAGGAAATAATGCAAAAAGAGGAGCAAATTAAGGAACGGGAAAGGCAAAAGAAAAAGGCTTCAGATAAGCTTCAAAAAATCTACGAAAAGTTGGATGTAGAAAATGGAGAAAAGGAAAAAGTCAGGCAATTAGTTGAACAGTTGGAGGAATATAAGCGAATAAGTAAGGAGCATTATGCTGCAAATGAGGGGTTGTCAGAGAAAGAACCCCTCTTGAAAAACCATTCTTTGTATGAGGAATATGAACAGGCTATTGAAGGATTGAGCATAGATCAAGCACAAGGAAAAGTAGAAGAGATGGCACGTGAAGCAAATAAATTAGAAGGAATTAATGAAGAAATTACAAGAATAGAAACCCTGATACAAAGTAAAAAGACGGGCCATGAATTAGAAGACACCTTAGCTGAGAAAGAAGAAACCCTGAACAATCTTGAGCAATTGTACGAAAGCAATTTATCTTCCCTCACGGGAAAATTGATTATCGATCAGTTAAGAAGAGAGACAAGGGAACAAAATCGTCCTAAAGTATTTAAGCGGGCCAATGAACTCCTTAGCCGGATAACCAACGGACGGTATGAGTTAAGATTGGAGGAAAAAGATGAACCGGCTTTTAAAGCTTATGATACAGTATTAAGGCTCGGACAAGATTTAACTGAAATATCCACAGGCACACGTGTTCAATTGTTGCTTTCCATTCGATTGGCTTTTGTTGAAACACAGGAATCAACGATTAAACTACCCTTATTAGCTGATGAATTATTGGCAAACAGTGATGATGAACGAGCAAAGGCTATAATAGAATCTTTTATCGAAATTAGTAGAGAAGGTCGCCAGATTTTTTATTTCACAGCACAAGCCGATGAAGTTGGAAAGTGGAATTCGTTTTTAAAGAAGGAGCCTAACCTTAGCTACAAAGTCATTCGGTTAACAAGCGGTAAGAAATCACCTGTCATCCACATGGACTACCAATCTGACTTTGAATCTTTTAATTTCATTCAGCAAGTTCCATCCCCTGACGAAAAAAGTTATCAGGATTATGGAAAAGAAATCCAGGCAGAGCAATTTAACATTCTTATTCAGGACTGTAGTCAACTCCATCTTTGGTATCTAATGAATGATAGCGCCTTGCTGCATAGCTGCCTGAAAAAAGGAATAAGATATTGGGGTCAATTAGATAGCTTCCTTAGAAATAATGGCAAAATAGAAAAGACGGATGAAAGTTTAATACTTCATGTCAATGAAAGAATCAAACTATTAGAACGCTTTCAGGAATTATATCGAAGAGGACGGCCCCGACCAATTAATAGTGAGGTTTTAGAGCATTCCGGTGCGGTTTCAGGTAGCTTTATTAATGATGTAAGCGCTAAATTAATGGAGTTGAGAGGTAACCCCAAAAAATTAATTCGGACGTTAAGAGATGGTGAAATATCAGGATTTAGGCAATCCAAAATTGACGAGCTTGAACAATTTTTATCAAATGAGCAATACCTTGATAACCAAGAGCCACTGGAAAAAGAGGAAATATTGGTTCAACTAAACGCAATCATTTCAAATATGGACATGGATATTTCAGATGCAGAAAGTTTTATTAACAGGATACTGCAGCCTAATCATATTGTAGATGCAAAAGTAACTGAGGGCTGATGATTAGGAGAACTATAAAAGCAGACAATCAGCCTCCCCCTATTTAGACAGACTGCCGTTATGTGTAATGCCTGGCAACTTAATACTATAAAAATTTTTCTATCATATTAGTTTCATTAATAGCACTTATGAGTTTTATGGGTGTATTAGCTTCTTTTGGAATAGTTAAGGCAAACTAAAACAAAAAACCATTACTCATATAGGTATGTGGTTTGCTGCAATTGTCGGAAGTATTTACGGCTTATTATTTACAATTGTGGGATATTTATTGGACTGGGGTCCTGGCAGTAGTATGGAAGGACCTTTCTGGATAATCTTGTTAGCCAGTATTCCTTTTATTTTCTTTCAACAAATGTTTACTGCTTCCCCAGGTGATTCAATGATGACCGAAATGCTCCGCGGCTTTTTCTCTCCGGCTGTGATGCGGATAGGTAAGATATTTTCTTTCGGGGGCAGGGGACACAGGTTGCATATGGGGTGAATACACACGGAGGATAATATTTTTTTGGTATTCTTCTCACAAATCCGTAAATTTTGTCGGTAAGAACAGATTTTTTTCAATTTATTTAACATAACTGGTACAAAAATTGCTTTATATTTAAGCATTTTAGCCTGCATTAATCATGCAGATAATAAAAGATAAAAGTTTACCCTGTGAAACAGCAACTTCGTTGCTCCTGCTACGCAGGGTTTCACAGGGTGAAAAGTTGAAAGTTAATTATTTAGATAAATTTATTTAAAATTCGATCTGCCAGGTAGATTAAAATTTAATTTGCTATGTCTATTTATAAAATATATCTGAAAATTATCAGCACATTAAAATTATTGCTTTTTAGTTTTCTTATTCTATTCCTTTTGCCACGGGGATTGCAAGCCCAGTATTTTGGACAGAATAAACCGGGGTATAAAAAAATTGATTATAAGGTTTATGAAACCCCGAATTTCGAGATATACCATTATCTTGAAAATGATTCATTACTTGACCAATTAGCCCGCTCGTGTGAGGAGTGGTATCGTTTGCATTTAAAGGTTTTTAAAAAACCGATAATAGAAAAGAACCCGGTTATTTTTTATGAGAATCATGCTGATTTTCAGCAAACGACAGCTATTTTGGAAAGCGTTGGGGTAGGTACGGGAGGTGTGACCGAAGCATTAAAAAACAGGGTTATTCTTCCAATTGCAACCACAAACCATCAAACCGATCATGTTTTGGGTCATGAATTGGTACATGCATTCCAGTACAATACCATTATTAAGGGTGATTCGACCAATCTCAATTCCCTGAAGAACCTGCCGCTCTGGATGGTTGAAGGAATGGCAGAATATTTCTCTATAGGTAGTGTTGATGAACATACAGCCATGTGGATGCGTGATGCAGTACTTAACGATGATTTTCCAACTCTTAAGCAATTGACACGAAGTTCAAAATATTTTCCCTACCGGTGGGGTCAGGCATTTATAGCTCTCGTGTCTAAAACCTGGGGTAGTGATATGATCGTCCCGTTATTTACTACCACTGCCATGATTGGTTATGAAGCGGCTATTGATTCATTGCTGGGAATGAGTGCAGAAACATTTTCCATGTTGTGGAAATCATCAACAGAGCATTATTACAAACAATTCATGAAGGATTCAGTGGATCAGTTGGCGGGTGAAAAGATCTTGTTCTCAGGAAACTCCGGCGATATGAATATCTCGCCTTCCATCAGTCCGGATGGTGATTATGTAGTTTTTATTTCGGAACGCGATGTGCTTTCTTTGGATCTTTTTCTTGCCGATTCCAAAACAGGTAAGATTATTAAAAAACTTTCCAAAACAGTTCATAACAACGAAATTGACGCGCTAAATTTCATCGAATCCTCAGGAACATGGTCGCCGGACGGACAAAAATTGGCTTTTGGTGTTTTCGAAAAAGGAATTAATAAATTGATTATACTTGACGTGAAACGAAGCAGAATACTTGAAAGTATTGAAATTCCGGGTGTGCCGGCATTTACCCATCCTGCATGGTCGCCTGATGGTGAAAGTATTGTGGTTGCAGGAACACCCGGAGGTATTAACAATTTGTACCGTTATTATCTTAAAACCGGAGAAGTTGAACAAATAACCAACGATCGTTTTTCCTATATACATCCTGCCTGGTCACCCGATGGCAGGTATCTTGTTGTTTCTACCGACCGTACGGAAACGGAAACAAATGTTCCCTATATGGATTATAATCTTGCCATTATCGATGCGGAAAGCACTTCCGGACAACCCAAAGTGCTGCATGTTTTTCCGGGTGCTAAAAATATGAATCCGGTATTTTCATCTGATGGTAATTCAATTTATTTTCTTTCCAATAGTGATGGTTTCAGAAATCTGTA
>Ga0114919_10004316_pt1 | contig 11406 bp, 14 predicted proteins | sample BlataG_FD_88682 | JGI IMG/M metagenome (GOLD analysis project Ga0114919, IMG submission 88682) | Deep subsurface microbial communities from Black Sea to uncover new lineages of life (NeLLi) - Black_00105 metaG | ecosystem: Environmental > Aquatic > Marine > Oceanic > Sediment | place: Atlantic...
GGGTGAGTTGCTAAAGGTCGCGGGTACGGAAGAGCCAGAACTTTCCTTTGGTCCGGTGATAGTATAGTTGACTACCCCTGACCATGTTGAGCCATCTAGGGTGGCGTTGACATATATAGTGCCTGTGGCAGCGGGAGTTCTGAAAGACCAGTAGGTTGCCCAGTCTGAAGTTTGGCCAGCTTTGGTGGCACTCACGCGCCAGTAGTAAGCCTGGCCCTCGCTCAGCTTGCCTGCGGGTACGGTATAGCTTGGAACTCCTAGGTTTGATTTGTCAACAATTAGGTTCTGAAAATTGCCATCACTTGCCACCTGGATTCGATAGGCAGAGCCGCTCTCGCTGCAGGTCCAGGCAAGGATTGGCGTCAGTGAGTCAACTGTGCTGCCATTGGCTGGTGACTGCAATGTGACTACTGGTGGGGGTGGTGCGCAGCCAAAAAGAGCCACCAAGGCCACGAGCGCTACAATCAGGAGTATTCCATATTTCCGCATACTGCGCCTCCTGGGATTCTACGTTTGTCTATTTTACAGCACAGAGACGATGCTCTGTCAATAGGTGTGTCATGGCAAAATGCGCTTAAGGGAATGGTGCATGATATATACCGGTCTAGATTGATACGGGGGCTTGTGGGTTGCCACGATGTGGAACAGGCTAACTGCGCCTTGCAAATACCTCAAGTCCCGACACCTGGGTCGCTAAAGCTACGGGGGGCGGAGGAGTGCTCCGCACCCCGTCAAGCTATTAACCATATTCCGATTATTCGGGTGGCACGGGTGGCAATATGCCTCCTACGAAGGTGAATTCCAAGGTGAAGGTGATTGTCCCGCCAGAAGATAGATTCTGTGTTGGTGATGGAGTAATCCCATCAAGTACTGACTGATAGGGACCGCCGGAAGTATAGCTCAGAGTATAACTCCCGCTAGGACAGTCGCTGAACATGTCGGGCACATAAGATTTGGCATCCACGTATGGCCCTGCCAGGGTATATCTAACTTCACCTGACCATGGTGTACCATCAAGAGTGGCCCTGACATGTACGGTGCCGCGAGCCTCCGAATGGAAGTTCATGGTGAAGGTTATGCTGCCACCAGCAGGTAGACTTTGTCTTGGTGATGGTGTGATACTCCCTAATGTTGCTCCAGTGGGTCCGCCAGAATTATAGCCCAGAGTATAAGTCCCGGCGGGTAACCCGGTAAAGGTATCGGGCACCGTATCGCTCGAATCCGTTTTTGGTCCGTGTATGGTGTAGCTAATCGGCCCTGAACCAATAGCGGTTTGCCATGGTGAGCCATCAAGAGTGGCGTTCACATATATCGTGCCGGCAGCTTGCGAATGGAAGTTCATAGTGAAGCTTAGCGTGCCACCGGCAGGCAGACTCTGTCTCGGTGATGGCGTGATACTCCCCAGCGTTGCCCCCGTGGGCCCGCCATAACTATAGCTTAGAGTATAAGTTCCCGGAGGTAAGCCGCCGAAGGTATCGGGCACGCTATAGCTGGAATCCGTCTTCGGTCCGTGTATGGTATAGTTGACTTGCCCTGACCATGTTGAGCCATCAAGAGTGGCATTGACATATATTGTGCCAGTAGCCTGCGTGGAGAAGTTCATGGTGAAGCTTATGCTGCCGCCAGAAGATAAAGTCCGTGTTGGTGCTGGTGTAATACTGGTTAGTGTTGCGCCTGCCGGGCCACCATAATTGTAGTGCAGACTGTAAGTTCCCGCAGGCAGGTTGCCAAAGCTCTCGGGTACAGCATAGCTGGAATCCCTCTTTGGTCCGTGTATGGTGTAGTTGACCTGCCCTGACCATGATGAGCCATCGAGAGTGGCGTCGACATATATGGTGCTGGTAGCCTGCGAATGGAAGTTGAAAGTGAAGGTCAGCGTGCCACCGGAACGTAAATCCTGTGTTGGTGACGGTGAGATACTCACCAATGTCGCCCCAGAAGGACCGCGAGAGGTATAGCCTACGGTATAAGTTCCCGCAGGACAGTTGCTGAAGCTATCGGGTACGGAAGAGCTAGAATCCACGTACGGTCCGCTTAGGGTATAGCGAAGTTGTCCTGACCATGACGCACCATCAAGAGTAGCATTAACCCATACACTGCCGGCAGGTTGTGTCTTGAAGTTCATGGTGAAGGTTAGTGAGCCGCCAGAAGACAAGCTCTGTGTTGCTGATGGCGTAATACTCACGAGTGTTGCTCTGGTGGGGCCACCAGAGTTGTAGCCCAGAGTGTAAGTTCCCTGAGGCAAGCCGGTGAAGGTCTGGGGTACAGTAGAGCTGGAATGCTCCTTTGGTCCGGTTAAGGTGTAGTTGACTACCCCTGAACCAATAGCTACTTCCCAAGGTGAGCCATCAAGAGTGGCGTTGACCAGTATGGTGCCTGCCGTGCCTCCGGGAGTCTTGAAAGACCAATAGACTGACCAGTCTGATGTCTGGCCGCCTTTGCTCGCATTGACTCGCCAGTAATAAGCTTGGTCATGGCTTAGCTTGCCTGAGGGTACAGCATAGCTTGGAGCTCCTATGTTTGATGCATCAATGACCAGGTTCTGAAAATTGCCATCAGATGCTACCTGGATTCGATACGAAGCGCCGCTCTCGCTGCAAGTCCAGGCGAGTATTGGAGTCAGTGAGTCAACTGTGCTGCCATTGGCTGGCGACTCCAATATGACCGTTAGGGTAGGCACTGGGAAACACCCCAACAAAGCCACAAGGGCCACTACCAATACTATTGCATACTTGCGCATTGTGCACCTCCTAAGCTACTACGTTTCGTACATATATAAGCACGGCCGTCTACCGTTGTCAATGGTACCTTGGTTTTGTGCTGTCTCGTGACTGTTTCGATAGACCTTGCAAAAGACCGCAATACAACTTGCCACGGATGACAACCAGCGAGACAAGCACCTGGGGGTAGTCCTGACTTTCGTTACTGCGAGCCACCAAGGCAACATAACAACCTGCCAAAGCCTCCACCTGTATCTCCTTGGCCGAACCATGGCTGTGAAAAGCATGCCAGCGAAGGCTTTTGGGATATATCGCTTGAGGGTAACTAATGTTTAAGTTCTCCCGGCGATGGGAATTCCCTCGCTCTTTACTCGTTCAGGCCCAACAGCGCCTTCAGATTCGCCCAGTCCTGCTGTAGCTCGTCGAATAGCTTCTGTACATCCGCGTAAGTCTTCTGGAAGTCCGCATAGTCGGCCTTTAGCTCGTCGTACGCCTGCTGTAGGTCCTGTAGATCCGAAATGTTCTCGAAATTCTCATACTTGGCGACTAGGCTGGCAAAGTCATCGTACGCCTGCTGTAGTTCGGCGTAAGTGTCGTTGAAGCTCTCATACTCTGCCTTTAGCTCGTTGTACACCTCCTGTATGTCTCCAAAGGCCTCCTGGAAGTTCCCATACTCAGCGAATACCCTGTCATACGCGGCTTTCAGCGCATCGTGTGTGGATTGTGATACACACCCGGGCAGGGTTACCGCCATCAATACAACAACCACAATTCCAATGATCAGTGATAGCTTGTGTCTCGCCATTTCTACCTCCTTCAGTTTAGTAGACTAACCACTCTGTCGGGAGACTTTGCCGGAACCGTAAGGCTCTCACCATGCTCGCTTAACTCAGTTGCCAGCTCCATTTGATTGCCCTTTCAGACTTGCCTGGCTGCAAGCTTACTCCGATTATACTTTTGACTGGAGCAAAATGCAATAACTGTTGATGTTATATTGCTTTGTTACCGTCTACGTCTTCTGGGAAAATGTCACCTCTAACCCTTCTGTTCTTCCTATGCCGAGGGGGTGAAGCCACTGAAGAATCTCGCTCAACGTAGACTCCGCAAAGCGATTGTCCCGAGCCTACTTGCTGGATTGCTTCGACACTGACATGCTTGGCAACATCAAAAAACCTGGAGAAAGTTCACTGTCCCTGGCATTTACTGGTCGTGAGTCCATATCAAAGCGAGAATTCCCCCTGCGGTTAACAGGAGCAGTGAGACTGTGCCTCCGGTGGTATCTTCAATCTCGCGGCGCTGCCCAGATTTCTCCAGTCGCTAATTCTGGGGTAACTAGGTGGTATAATAATTGCGTATTCTGGTAGAGGTGCCATGAAGGAACTTGGTTATACCCACTGCGGCAGTACAACCTTTTGCTGGGGCAAACGAACCTACATTATGGGAGTGCTAAATGTGTCCCCAGACTCCTTCTCGGGTGATGGACTGGGCGATGTTGAAGCGGCTGTGGCCAGGGCGAAGACTCTGGCTGCAGAAGGAGCAGACATAATCGACGTAGGTGGCGAATCCACACGTCCCGGCTCAGCCCCTATTTCCGTCTCTGAAGAACTGCACCGAGTAATCCCCGTTTTGGAAAAGATAAGTCGGGATATCTCACTACCGCTGAGCATTGACAGCTACAAGTTGGAAATAGCCCGTCAAGCTCTGGATGCCGGCGCTAGCATGATCAACGATATCTGGGGGCTAAAAAGGGAGCCAGACTTAGCTTATCTAGCAACTCAAAGAGGAGTGCCAATCGTACTAATGAGCAATCAACGTGATTCGTTTCCGTGCGAGGACATTATCTCGACGGTTATCGCTGACCTGAAGAGAGGTATAGGGCAAGCTTTGGCCGCGGGCGTGCGCTGGGAAAATGTAATCGTCGATCCCGGCATTGGCTTTGGCAAGACACAAGAGCAAAACCTGGAGATTCTGCGACGATTGGAAGAACTCAAGACGCTAGGGAGACCTGTCCTTCTGGGCAGTTCACGAAAGTCGGTAGTAGGTTGGGTGACTGATTTGACTCCAGAGGAGCGCTCGGAGCAGGCAACATTCGTTCCCTGCGCTGACCGGAGGTTGGAGGGAACAGCAGCTACTATAGCCATTGGCATCGCCAAAGGAGCGGATATTGTACGAGTGCACGATGTAAAGGAGATGCTGCGCGTTTGCCAAATGAGCGATGCCATCGTTAGAGGTTAAACGCAAGTTGTCCACTGTTCATCTTGGCCTCGGCTCAAACTTAGGAAACCGGGAGGAGAATCTGATTCAAGCACTGGCACTGCTTTCTCAACAGGTGACTTTGGAGGAGCTGTCATCTGTTTATGAAACCGAGCCGGTGGGCTATGAAGGGCAGGCTCTGTTTCTGAACGCTGTGTGTCGGATTAGTACTGATTTGAATCCCTGGGAACTTCTCCATCTGGCAAAGACTATCGAGAGCGAGATGGGTAGGATGCCCAGCTTTCCCAATTCGCCACGCCCTATAGACATAGACATCCTGTTTTATGATGGCCAAATTGTGAAGGCTCAGAATCTGACCATCCCGCACCCCCGGCTGGTGGAAAGAGCGTTTGTCCTTGTGCCGCTGGCTGAGATTGCCCCTGAGCTAATTCATCCTGAGCTGGGCAAGACTGCTGCCCAGCTAGCTAACGAGGTGCAAGGGCGCAGTGGGGTAAGAAAATGGAAATTGGGAGGCTTTGATGTATTAGCTATTCGTAGAAGAGCACTTTGATGCCGCACACTACCTTCGAGACTACCACGGAAAGTGTGAAAACCTGCATGGCCACCGATTCAAAGTGATAGCTCGGTTGGAAGCAAGCACGCCAGGTGAGGCTGGTCTGGCTTACGATTTTGCCGAGCTAAAGCGCCACCTGAGGGAAATCCTGGGTCGCTTTGACCATTCTTGCCTTAATGATTCAGTACCGTTTGATAAGATTGCCCCCTCTTGTGAGAACATCGCTGCCACCATATATGGTGAACTTCAGCCTTGCCTTCCGGAATCGTTGGTCAAATTAGCTTGCATAGAAGTATGGGAATCTCCCACAAGCGGAGTAGCTTACTGGCCTTAAGTTAAGCTTGCTCCTTATCCAAATTCGGTGGAAGCAAATTGGGAATTGCATCCGCAATAGGATAGAAATGTTGACATTTGGGACAGTATAGAGAGCCAGAAATAACCTCTTCTCCCTCTTCTTTGTCTACGTTAAGCTGTAAGGGCCCCTTACACACAGGACAGGCCAGGATTTGCATTAGCTCTTTCTTCATTTGTGGTTGTGGGGTATATTATACCAGATGTTGGGTTAGACGTATTAGCAACCAGAATGTTACAATTCTGAGAGGAGGATAAATGGCAACGCTAATTAGGAAGACCTACACAGGCATACACTTTGAGATGCTCTATGATGAAGTGCGAGACTTGATACAAAGACAGGGAATCGTGGTAGGCGAGGCAGAACTGCAAACATATCCGCTCCCCAGTGGTTCCACGCAATCCCGAGTCGTCTTGGTATTCGAGACGCAAGCTGAACGTGAGGAAGACCAGAAAAGTTGCGGTGGCGCTCACATTGTAGAGTCGCCTGGGGGTGAAACGAAACTGATACTCGAAATAGATGAGAACCTTTTCCCCCAAGAAAAAGTTGCAGCCTTCCAGGAAGAGCTGGACTTCATCCTCGGTTCATACGAACTCAAATGGTGAGTGAGAAACAAAGGTATGTTCCCCGCCAACTTCCCAGTATCAAGTCGTCCACTCCGTTTTTGATTTGAACTGAGGCGAAGGTTTGATGATGCATCCGGGGTTCTTCGCTCTGCGTGGGGAAGCGAAGCGAAGCAAGGATTTTACCGACTGCGTGACCCGCTTCCCAAAGCAGCAGGGCGCCGGCGGCTGGTGCCAAGAATGAGAAGCAATTATGAAAGAAACCAGGCAGGAACGAAGAGAGAGACGGCGAGCCAGGGATAAAGCTAAGATGCCTCAGCATGGTGGAAGTCTAACGAGAATATATAGGGACGCTATATTGAAGAGAGGGAAGGGTGTTGGGGTGGATAAGCAGCCCACTGCTTGATATTGTGAGGAAGTTTCTTCTCAGAGGCCCAATAATTGTCTTGATTTGCCTTGCTATTGGCTTCGCCATAGCTACGGTCGTGCTTGGCTCCCCTGGCAATTCATGATAGTCAGGTGCCCGTCTTCACCTAGCGAGATTGCGGAGCTTGTTCCGAGCATAAGCGAGGAATCCCGCTCCTCGCAATGACAAAAGAAGGTGCTCCTGGCAGTGACAGACTTTGTATGCCACCGCTCCTTACTCGCTTCTTTGTGGATGCTGCCAAGAGATTTCTCAGCAAGCTGATCTGTCTAGGTGTGATAAATCATGCCACAAATGGAAACCACGGAGCTTCCATCCTCACTGGCGGGACACTGGGCATAGCCTACTGATGAGCCATCAACTCCAGACAACACCGATTGAGCAATGTAGATTGGAGGCATCCCGCAGATGTGCCTCCGGTCATCTTCACGCCGTATCTCTTCGTAGAAATCCTGCGCCTGCCCCCGGCTCATTATTTCTATGAGCCTTTCGTCCTGGGAGGCTAGCTTGGCTCGCCCTGCAAAGTCCACGGAATACGGGTCTCCAAAGGCAGGCCCGACGTGCGCAAGGTCGCCTGCTGCGACAACCAGTGTCTGCCGACGCGCAGCTACTCTTTTCAGCGTTTCCACAGTGGCCGATATGTGAGCAGATTGTGAAGGACTCTCGCCACGGTCAATGAACTGTCTGAAGGAGCCACAGAGCACAGGGAGTACCTGGCACTGTCTTCCATCCAGCAGATAGTGTAGCCAGATGATTGCTGCTTCGACAGAATGTTCCACGCTGTGATGCAGTTCATAACGAAAGACTTCGTCCCCGGCCTCCGCAGCGACTTCATCTACTACGTCTTGGGCCGTCGGTATTATGCCCCAGGGGGTTTCGTAGTTCTGCCGGGTTAGGGTAATTGTACCCTCTCCCCCATTGTGATCCGTTCCCAGGATGACGACCAGTTCGGCTTCATTCACTGCCGCCTTTGCCTTTGCCCACACTCTGGCATAGACAGGCCCACCTCTGGGGAAGTCAATATGAGGACTGACCAGGCCCTTCACGTCGCTCAAGGAGTCCATGTCCGCATCATCCATCTGATCGAAGTATGTCTGCAAGAAAGCGCCCAATTCCCCGGCATCGGCTGGGCAACATCTTCCCACAAGTATGGGTAGTCGCGAAACAGCAGAGCGGAAATCCTCCGTAGCGAGAGCATAGGCCTGGGCGAAACGCTCGTTGTCCAAAAAGAGGCCCTCATCGAGCTCTGAAATGAGCCGCTCCAGGATGGAGATGTTGAGAGGCGTTCCCGTCCGCAACTCGAACCCGGCTCTCACTGTTCCTATATCCCGCGTTCCATCCAGCAGGGCTAGTATCAGGGCCAAAGGTCGTGGTATGAACAGCGCCCCCGGGCTTATACTCAGGGGGTCACTTAGAAGAATGCCCTGCTGTCCTCTGCTTACAATCGGCTGAGTTCGAATTTCTCTGAGCTTCGGATTCATCGGTCGAAAACTAGGGTTGTGGTCTTTGGAGCCCATCCGGAGTAGACTCCAGTTCATTTTAGTCCATTGGCCTGTCCCTTTTCAATGATGGAAGCGCAAGGGTATGGTGATAAACGCGCGCTGACTCTTCTACCCACGTTGAGACTGCGTAGTTGGCGCATGGGTGGCAAAATCATAGAACACTGACATGCCAAACTAGCTCGCCTTGTTATGAAAGCATGAAATTGCTATACTAGCAAGATTGAGTTATGAAGCTATGGAGAAAACCTTTCGACTATGCAGATAAGGCCACAAAGCCAGGACAGGTACATATCGATGAGGAAAGGTGCAAGGGTTGTGGCTTTTGCGTCGAGTTCTGCCCCACAGAAGTCCTTAGGATGAGTTTGGAACTGAGTCCTAAAGGATACAACCTGGTTGTGGTGGACGATGAGAGCAAGTGTCTTGCTTGTGGTTTTTGTGAGCTAATTTGCCCCGAGTTTGCTATAAAAGTCTCCACAACAAATAATGCTTGTGGCGACAACTAGCACGATAAGCCTATGACTGAAAATCAAGAACTAGAAGGAGAATTCTTCATTAATGGAGACGTGGCCTGTGCCGAAGGGGCTATTAGTGCAGGTTGCCGTTTTTTTGCCGGTTATCCTATCACGCCGGCCACTGAGGTAGCTGAAAGAATGAGCACGCGGCTCCCTCAGGTAGGGGGTGTGTATGTACAGATGGAGGATGAACTTGCCTCCATGAGCGCTGTGCTTGGCGCATCATGGGGAGGCGTGAAAGCCATGACATCTACCTCTGGGCCAGGATTCAGTTTGATGATGGAGAATCTTGGGTTGGGGGTGATGTTGGAGACCCCCTGTGTGCTGGTTAACATTCAGCGAGCGGCTCCGTCTACTGGTCTACCCACCATGGTGGGACAAGGGGATATGATGCAGGCTCGATGGGGCTCTCATGGCAGTTACGAGATAATCGCCCTAGCTCCCACCTCTCCACAGGATATCTTTGACCTTACCATCACGGCTTTCAATCTTTCAGAGAAATACCGTGTTCCGGTGCTAATTATGTCTGACGAGGTTGTAGGCCATATGAGTGAGAAGGTGATTATGCCACGCGTAGCGCAGGAAGCCCTTATAGAACGACGCCGCCCTGACGTGGGCCCAGAGGAATATCTGCCTTATAGGGCTGATGGTGATCTTGTTCCACCTATGGCTATGGCAGGAGAAGGGTATCATTTCCACGTTACTGGCCTAACCCACGATGAAAGGGGTTATCCCGTAATGACGGCTGAGGCCCAGGATATCCTGGTACGTCGTTTGGTAGACAAGATACGACTCAACAGGCACGACATAATAAAATACAAGGAAGTTCAAGTTGAGGATGCAGATATCATAGTCTGTGCCTACGGCGTCTCCGTCCGTATCGCTCAATCGGCAGTAAGAATGGCGCGGGATGAGGGTATTCGGGCAGGACTACTGCATTTGGTAACAATATGGCCTTTTGCCGAAGAGCGTATCAGAGAGCTCTCGTTGCAAGCTAAGGCATTTGTAGTTCCCGAGATAAACTATGGTCAGATCGTGTTGGAGGTGGAAAGGTGTGCTGGAGGTAGAGCCAGAGCAATACTCGTCCCTCATATGGGAGGGAGCGTCCACTCCCCCCAGACTATTCTTGAGGCGATACGGGAAGCAGCACAGTGAATGATGGCCTGAATGTAGAAAATCACTCGATCGAAAGATATTTGAGGCTGGACAGACTGCCCCATATATGGTGCGCCGGCTGTGGCATCGGCATAGCCGTGGGTTGTTTTCTCAGGGCCATTGACCGCGCCAACATAGACCCCGATAAAATATCGTTGGTTTCAGGAATAGGTTGCACTGGTAGGGTGGCTGGCTATGTTAAGCTCGATTCCTTTCATACCACTCACGGCCGTGCCATTCCATTTGCCACTGGCTTGGTACTGGCAAATCCGGAGCTAAATGTGGTGGTGTTCTCTGGAGATGGGGACCTGGCAGCTATAGGCGGCAATCATTTGATACACGCGGCACGCCGCAATATAGACATGACTGTAATCTGTGTAAACAACTTCAACTATGGTATGACTGGTGGGCAAGTTGGGCCCACCGCCCCCCTTGAAGCTCGCACCAGTACCACGCCTTACGGCAACTTCGAACCTGCCTTCAACTTGCCCTACCTGATGTCTGCCAGTGGGGCAACTTACGTAGCCAGATGGACAGTGCTACACGCACGTCAATTGGAGAGAGCCATTGCTGAAGCTATGACTAAACCAGGCTTTAGCTTCATAGAGGTGATCAGCCCCTGTCCCGTGGTGTACGGTCGCATGAATAAGGAGCCAAAGGGACTGGATTCCATGCATTTCTACCAAGAAAAAAGCGTAATACGAAATGGTGCCGACCCCAAAGATGCAGACATAGAGTTGAATGGACCTATTTTGGTGGGTAAGTTCATCGATGAGACACGCCCTACACTTCGGGATCGCCTCTGCCAGGTATCGGCTAAGGCACAGGAGAAGGTTAAGGCGAAGGTATAGCCAAGCATGACGTAGCCCAATATCCTTTAACATAGCTCGTTCAGAGGCGAATGGATAGAAAAGAAATCAGAATAGCTGGGTTTGGTGGCCAGGGCATTGTCCTGTCGGGCTCTATCTTGGGCAAGGCCGCTTCAATATATGATAAGGGGTTCGCCTCGCTTACACAAAGTTACGGACCTGAGTCTCGTGGCGGCTCTTGTCGTGCCGAGGTAGTAATCAGCGATGTCCCCATAGACTACCCGTATGTAGTAAGCCCTGAGGTGCAAATCATCCTATCACAGGAGGCCTACGCCGAGTATGGGCTAAATGCGCCGCCAGGCATGCTGGTAATCGTCGATTCGGATCTGGTGAAGATCGATCCATCCCAGGACTCCAAGCCCCTTTCCGTCCCGGCTAGCCGTATGGCCCAGGACTTGGGACGTGTGGTAGTGGCCAACATTGTCATGCTGGGATTCCTGGCGGCGATAAGCGATGTAGTATCATACGAAGCTCTTAAGGATTCCGTCTTGAACTCTATACCAGCGGGAACGGAGAGCTTCAATATGAAGGCCTTCGAGTTA